>Ga0315540_10000482_pt1 | contig 22639 bp, 18 predicted proteins | sample SalMarSW160110MG_FD_203677 | JGI IMG/M metagenome (GOLD analysis project Ga0315540, IMG submission 203677) | Salt marsh sediment microbial communities from the Plum Island Ecosystem LTER, Massachusetts, United States - Salt Marsh Sediment SW1601-10 ...
TAGTGAAAGATTTTCCCTGGAGAATTCAAACAGAAAGTTCTCACGCCATTCCCAAGTATCTTTGCGTCGGGGCCTTCGGCGCGTAGCTCCTTCAAAGGTTGATCATCGGAGAACTCCAACCTTACGCCGAAATCTACACCTTTTCCCTCAGTTTCAGGTACGCTTGCCTTGGCGAGTAAGCCCGCCCCAAGTCGGCCAGTCGCAGCGACTATCCGATGGGCAAAGACACGAGGCGAATTTGAAATTGCGAGGGAAAAACTAGTCTGAGAATTTGCTTCGATACTTCTCACTTCGCTGGAGATTATTTGGATGTTCCCGAGACTTGCTCTCAGATAGGAAATCAGATCTCGCATCTCCAGGGGGGTTAAAACGATCGAATGGTATTTTCTAAACCACAGCAATGGATTGATGGATCTTTCATTGCCCCAGAGAGCCTCGGCTGAAACTTGGAACTTATCAACATGAGACGCTGCCAGGAACGAGAGCACGTCTGCGTAGGTCTGACGAAGTGCGTACTCTCCACCTACCAGCGGAGCCAGTCCCCGCCCAGCAGGAAAAAGTGAAAACTTTGCTCCAGAAAACGGCGCGAATCCCCCGAGTCCACTTGGCGTTCGAGGCACAGGCGTATTGATAAGGATGACGGATGCTCCGTGTGCGCGCAGGCGTGCTGCTGCCAACAAACCAGCGATTCCTGCACCGACCACTGCTACATCGCATCCACCTCCTCGTGTCATTATTGCGGTAGTCTTATGGTCCAGCACTCACGGCAGCCGAGGGAGGCATTCTCAAGATTTGTGATCATCTTGGCTCGAAAGGCTGTAGGGTGCCGTCGCAAACGAAGTGAAATATCGGTCTTTCGGCGGACAAGAAAAGATCGATCTCCCTCCTCATGCCTCGACTTTGTTCCCACCCTGGCAGCGGCAGGATAACGAGTTCGCCGCATTGCGCGGTAAGTTCCTGTTCCAACTCGCGCCAGTACCCCGGCGGGAAAGCGCGTCCATCCGCCTGGATTTCGATCTCCACGTGGTGGTTCATCACAACTGGGCAAACGATGAAGCGTCCTCCCAACATAAGCTTCGCCGACACTCTAACTGCCTCTCTAAAGCGCTTACTACGCACTTCCGGTGACGGATCTGAGTAAGGACACGATAGGTACGTCAAGAGTGTCATATCGGGATCTTCCTGAGCTAGCCCGCGTTGGGGTGACGAAGGAACCCCAACATCTTACACCGAGCGTTGGGGTTCGTACCTGACCCCAACCGCCCTTCTGATCGCCCTGGTTGCCGTAGGGGCGAACGCACTGGAAGTCGCTCGGAAAGGCCAGCTCCATCAGGTCGGCGAAAAGGTCCTGAAAGGCGATGCCTTGAGCATTGCGCAGGCGGTCCCGGCACTGGGTCCGGAACCAGATACGGCTCAGCTCATCCACCTGGCGGCTCCGATTCGAGGACAGCAGCTCGATGCCTTGCGGAACCCGGTCTGGCCATCATGCCGCTCGCGGAGAGATCTCGGCTTCGATGGTTTGCCCTACCGTCCGCTTCGCCATTTCCAGCTCGTAGTTCTTCTGGAGATTGAGCCAAGATTGGGGGGTCGTATTGAAGTACCTCGCGAGCCGGAGGGCTGTGTCGGCAGTGATGGAACGGGTGCCGTTCAGGATGGCGGTGATCCGGTTTGGTGGAACGTGCAGCGCCTTGGCAAGGGCATTTGCCGACAGATCGAGGGGCGCCATGAAGTCCTCGCGCAGGATCTCGCCGGGGGTGACCGGGGGCATGAGGTCCGAATCGTCCGAGATGTCGGAGAAGTCGGTCTCGTCTAGGTGCTCTCTTTGGATGCTCATGGGTCTTGTCTTGGCTAGGTGCTTGGGATAACTGTGACGCTCTCAGTGATAGCCCGTCACCTCGACGACATAGGCGTCGCGCCCCTCCCATCGGAAACAAATGCGCCATTGGTCATTGATACGAATGCTCCACTGACCTTCGCGGTCACCGCGAAGCTGTTCCAGGCGGTTGGAAGGCGGTACGCGCAGGAAGTCGAGCGTGTCCGCCGCATCCAGCGCTTGCAGCTTGGCGTAGGCACGGCGATGGATTTCCGGCGGAAGGCTCCGCACGCGACGACCTGAGAACAGGGCGGCGGTGGCTTTGTCCGCGAAGCTTTTGATCACTGGTCGAGGATAGTACGCGTTACGTGCGACGTAAAGAGGTTCGTAATACTACTTGCGCCCACACCGTGGGCGTACTCTCGGGTTGGTGAGTCAGCAACGCTGTTCGAAGTCCGGTTGGGGTCCGCTTGCTGACGCTTTCGCCGAGGCTCACGCTGAAAACGACAGATCATGGTCCCTTCGCGATGTGTCCGCGATCGATGTCCGTAAGCAGTGCGAAGCTATCCGCAGAACATGTCAGAGCAATGTCGGCTTTGTTGAACCTACGCCAGATCGTTACTGTTGCTGCCAGTAACAGCTTTGCGACAGGAGCGGATGCGGACAGACTGAGACGGATTGACGGCTTCGGATCGGTTTGAATCGGTCACTTCGGTCGCGATTCGGCGGTCACCGAGATGCGATTTCCCCCAAAATGAGATGGGTGCGAACAGAAAGTGCCGGAGCACGACCTTATGAAAGCTCCTTGATCTACGCGATCAGAAAGATGGACAAAACGGGCTGGATCTGTCCACCGATCCGCAACCTTTGATGGACACGTGAAAAATCGCGACGTTGTCAAGTGAGCAGACAATAGGTGAAGTCGATTGAATGGCGACTTGCGTGTAGGCCCGGAAATAGGGCAGCGCGCTCTCTTCTACTCCATAGGTCCTTATATCGGAAGATTCGATATATTGTGCCAATAATATTCGCTTGTCTTGCATGAAAAGGGGTAGATACACTGAATACTAACTTGTGCAGGGCGCCTGATTTTGTTGATGCACCGATATGAACGAGAAAGACATGATCGATCGCAACGTCGTCCGTTCCTGTGAGGACGATATTCCTGAGCTGGAGCTGTCCGACGAGGACATTCTGGACGCCATGGGCCATATATCGGGTTACCTCGACATCAGCACCACGGACTTTCGCGCCATCTATCACCTGGCCCATACGCACGCGCTGGACCGTCTTTTCCGGCAAGCTCGCGCAGGCAGTCTGATGCGTACCGGACTGACACCCCTGCACCCGGATACGCGACTGGACGAAGCCGCTCGCTCACTGGTTGAGCAGGGACACAAGAGCCTCCCGGTCGTCAACGGCGATGGCCGCGTGGTCGGCATGCTGACGGAGACGGATTTTCTGCGCCGCTTGAAAGCGGACTCATTCCTGGAGCTGATGCTGCGCCTGGTCGAAGGCGGCGGGGACTTCATGCATCGCTGCCACGAGACGCCGGTGGGCGAGGCGATGACCGCTCCTGCGATTACCGTAACGACGACCGCCGGCTTTCGCCAGATCGTCCGCGCCTTCCATGCCCATGAAGGGCGCAGCATGCCGGTGGTCGATGCCGATGGGAGACTGCAAGGACTTCTGCTGCGCAAAGACTTCGTCAATGCCTATCACTTGGAGGACGTGCTGTGAGCCAGGGCACGGACGATTGCGCGGGATTTCGCGCTTACCTGCGCAAGATGTGCGGCAGCACCCGCGGCAGCCCGCCGCGCGTGTCCACCAGCGAGATCCTCTGGTCCTGGATCGGTGCATTTCTGGGGATCGGATTGGTCGCCGCGATCACCCAGTTCTACATGGCCGGTACGGACTTGACGCTCTTGATCGGCTCTTTCGGCGCGTCGGCGGTCTTGGTCTACGGGGCGGTGCGCAGCCCGCTGGCGCAGCCGCGCAACCTGGTGGGCGGACACATGATCTCGGCCGTTATCGGCGTCACCGCGTGGACCTTTCTCCACGAGTATCCATGGCTCGCTGCTGCATTGGCCGTTGCGACCGCGATCGCCGCGATGCACCTGACCCGCACACTGCATCCGCCGGGTGGGGCCACGGCCCTGATCGCCGTGATCGGGTCCCCGAAAATCCACGCACTGGGCTACCTCTACGTCCTGGTGCCGGTAACGTACGGCGCGATTCTCCTGCTCACGGTCGCCCTGCTGGTCAACAATATCCCACGGTCGCGGAGCTATCCCGAGACTTGGCTGTAGCGGCAGACCTGTTTTCCGTGCGCCTTGCCCCCTCGCAGTGCACTCCGATCGCCGGTCTAACGATCATGGGGCGAGGCGAGCCACCCCAGAGGATGAAAGGTCGCCTCGCCCTTGATCGTTCCCTCACCCCGACCCTCTCCCATAAAGGGAGAGGGAGGAATCGGAGCGCCTTCGGCGCATTCTTTCATCGTAACGATCATGGGGCGAGTCGAGCCACCCCGAAGAATAAAAGGTCGCTTCGCCCCTGATCGCACCCTCACCCCAACCCTCTCCCATGAAGGGAGAGGGGGCGAACGTGCTTCGCGAATTTCATCGTAATCGTTTCGACTTGCGAGCCGCGAGAGTGGATCACGCGCAGAAGGCCGAATCGTTTCCGGCGCTGCAATTGCCTTACCCGGAAATCCCTTTGGCCTGCGTAGGCTCAGACAGCGCCGGCGCCTTGCCGCTCCTCCCGCGCCAATTCGCGCAGTCCCTGCACGGCTTCGCGTAGCACCTCACTGTCGAATTCCCGGGGAAAGACCATGTAGGCCGGGTGCTCGATCTCCGGCCCGTTGTCGACCTTGAAGACACGTCCGGCGTCGATCAGAGGTTGCGCCATGCGCTCGGGCAGAAAGCAAGACCCGCCGTTCGCCAGGAGCAGCTGCACCCCGAGCCAGCCGATGTTGACCACCTGGGGCGGTCTTTCCAGGTCCGGATAGCTCTCCTGGTGCCTGGCGTAGAATCCCGGTCCCCAATCGACGTAGATGTAGTCTTCGCCGGGCCACCGCGTATCGCGCCTCGAGCTGATCAGAACGAGGGTTTCCTCGAAGAGGTGCTCCACGATCAGACCGGGCGCGTGGCTGGGCGTGTACATGACGCCGATGTCCAGCGTCCCCTCGATCAGGCGCCGCATCAAGTCCTCTTCGAAACCGATCTCGCTTTGCACCGAAACGTCCGGCGCAATGCGCCGCATCCATCCGGCCCAGCGCGGGAGGAAGCCGTCCCAAAGCGCGATGCGTCCACCAATGCGGATGCTGGCGCGAAAGCGACTCGGCAGGCCGACGTCGTGTCGAGCCTGCTCCACGGTCAGCACCAGCGACTTGGCATGCCGATGAAAACGACGGCCAGCGGGCGTAAGGCTGGCCCCTGAGCGATTGCGCACGAACAGGCGCGCACCCAGGTCGCTCTCCAGGTTCTGGATACGTGCGCTTACTGTCGATTGGGTCACGTGAAGACGGTTGGCAGCCTCGAGGAAGCTGCCGTGGGCTGCAATGGCAAGGAAGGTCTTGGCCTGATCGATGTCCATTGTTGGTGCGATTCTGCCTCAACTATCGAGAATATCGATAATTATGTCCATTTAATATCGTTTGTAAAATATTCAGCGCCCTTATATGGTTCGCATACTCGAACAATGAATGAGCTTTCAGGCTCGCCAATCGCGATCGGAGACACCCATGGCCCACCCGTTAACCAAACCGCCTCCAGCAGAAACGATATTGGATGCTTTACAACGCGACGAGGAAGGGTTTCTTCTCGATGCCGGAGATTGGCACCCCGGATTGATCGGTCCCCTGGCGATGGAAACCGATCTGCCCCTCACCGAAGAGCATTTGCAGATCATTCACTACATCCGAAGCTATTTCGAAGAGAGCCAAAGCGTTCCCGAGGCGCGCGTCGTCCTGAAGCACATGGAAAGGATCTGGGGCAAGGAAAGGGCCAGTAGGCGCTATCTTTACCGACTGTTTCCTCGTGGCTACGGCCAGCAAGCGTGCAAGATCGCCGGCATGCGCAAGCCGCGCAAACTGATGTTGGATGTCTGAGAGCTTGTGAAAAAATCGGACACCTACTGCGGACGCCCCTGAACGCCCGTGACTGCGTTGCCGTACGTGAAAATGACGGTCATTTCGTCCACTAAACTCCAGCCATTTTCCCGTTCGGCGCCTTGTCACGAACGCCCAGAGCCGCCCTCGCTACGGCGTCCGAATTTTACACAAGCTCTGGGACCCACCGATCGCGGCGGGTCGCCGACCTCGTGTCTGCCCCACCGCGGGTTTTCGAGCGGGTCGGATCTGTCCCAGCTCGCTAGTGAGAAAGCGATAGCGCTTCAGACGGCGCCGGGATAGGCGGGATGCGCTGCGCTTTCCCGTCCGACGGCCCTGCACTTGGATTGGTAGTGCTCCGCCCGTTCGAAGTTACCCCGTTTGCGCGCGCCCGCGGCGAGGATGCCCGCCTTCTGGACCAGCACTTCGCAGGCCGCCGCCCGATCACCTTCGGTCAACCGACCCGAGGTGATGATCTTCTCGAGCGCCCGGATGCGGAAGCGGTCCATTCCCCAATGCCTGCGTGACAGCTGGTCGGCGTGGCCGCCGTATTTCCGAATCTGGGGCATCGGCACGAAGGTGACCGGCTCGGTCGCGCAGATCCTCAGCCAGAGGTCGTAGTCCTCGCACGCCGGAAGGTCCTCGTCGAAGGTACCGAGCTCGTCGAAGAGGGAACGGTGCAGGAGGGATGCGGAAGGGGAGATGACGCACCTGGGGAGACAGGCGCGAAAGATGTGCCCGCCGGACTTGGCGTGCTTGGCCATCGGATTTACCCGCTTTCCGTGGCGGATCCAGATCTCCTCGGTGTGGCAGAGCCGGATGCCTGCGTGCCCCTGCAGGGTCGCGTGTTGCGCCGCGAGCTTGTCCGGAAGCCAGGTATCATCAGAGTCGAGAAAGGCGATCCAGTCGCTTCTCGCAGCTGCGATGCCCAGATTGCGGGCGCGGCTGACGCCGCCGTTGGGCTGTCTCAGATAACGCACCTGCGGATAGCATCGCCGAAGCAGGTCCTCGGTTCCGTCGGTCGAGCCGTCGTCCACGAGTATGATCTCCGCAGCGGGCAAGCTCTGGTCGAGGATGGAATCGAGCGCACGCGGCAGGCTGTGGGCGCGATTGTAGGAGGGCACGACGACGGAGATCCGCATCAGGCATGTCCGATGAGCTCGTCCACGTGGGTGCTAACGCTGCGCCCGAGGGAGGAAAGGTCATACCCGCCCTCCAGGCAGGAGACGATACGCTCCCCGGCGTGCTTGACCGCCAGCTCGTGGGCTCGGCGCGTCACCCAGGCGTAATCCGGCTCCCGCAGGTTGAACTGTGCCATGTCGTCCTCGGCGTGGCCGTCGAACCCGGCGGAGATCATGATGAGCTGGGGCGCGAAGGCGTCGATGCGCGGGAGCCAGCGCTCTTCCACCGCGGCCTTGAATCCCTCGCCGCCCGTCGACCTGGGCAGGGGGATGTTGACCACGTTTGATGCCTTGGAGTCTGCGCCCGTACCCGGGTAGAAGGGGTGCTGGAAGCTGGAGCAGAAGAGCACCCGCTCATCCCCTGCGAAGATGTCCTCCGTGCCGTTACCGTGGTGCACGTCGAAGTCCAGGATCGCGATGCGCTCCAGCCCGTGCTCCTCGATGGCGTGGGCCGCGCCGACCGCCACGTTGTTGAAGAAGCAGAAGCCCATGGCACGGGCACGCTCGGCGTGATGACCGGGCGGGCGAACACTGCAGAAGGCGGCATGGTGCCTGTCGCCCATGACCAGGTCCACGCCGAGGATCGCGGCGCCGGCCGAACGCCGGGCGGCCTCCAGGGTCCACTTGCACATGGCCGTATCCCCGTCGATCCAGACCAGCGAGTCCTCGCCCCGGGGTGCCGCCTCTTCGATCCCGCGCACATAGCCCGGATCATGGGCCCGGGTCAGCTGCTCGAAGGTCGCGGCCGGTGCGTCATAGTGGGTGACCAGCATCTCCATACCGGAAGCGATGAGCCGGTCCTGAATCGCATGCAGACGATCCGGCGCTTCCGGGTGGTGTGCCCCCATACGGTGCCTCTGGCAGTCCGGGTGGCTGATAAAAGCGAGGTTCATCGTCGTTTTTCTCCGCTGGCTTTCGCGCGAGAATAGGGGCGTTCTGTTCCCAGGCGCCCTGCGTCTTTCCCAGTGCGCTCAATACAGGACCCCTAGATTAACCCTTTTTATGCCCCGTCGTAGATCACCCATGCGATTGTCCGATGTCGAGCAGCTCTTCACCCCTAGTGTCGTCGCCGTATTCGGCGCCAGCGACGAGGCCTCCGTAGGGGGCAGGGTGTACCGCAATCTCCTGGCCGGTGGCTGCAAGGGAGAATGCTACGCGATCAACCCGAAGCATGAGCAGGTCGCGGGCAGGCCCTGCTACAAGAGCCTGTACGAGCTCGACAAGCACGTGGATCTGGCGCTCATCGCCATACCCGCGGAACGGGTGCCGGAGGTCCTCGACGAGTGCGGGGAATTCGGGGTAAAAGCGGCGGTCGTCCATTCGGCGGGATTCGGGGAGCAGGGCGACAAGGGCCGCGCCCTGCAGAAGAAGCTGGTGGATGCCGCGCGGCGCAATCGCATCCGGGTGCTGGGCCCGAATACCCTGGGCGTGATGCGCCCCCCGCACGGGCTGAACGCCAGCTTCGGCAACGATCAGGCGCGGCGGGGCAATGTGGCCCTGATCTCCCAGTCGGGTGCCCTGTGCACGGCCATGCTCGACTGGTCGGGCCCGCGCCAGCTCGGCTTCTCCGCCGTGGTCTCGCTGGGTGCCGCGGCGGACGTGGATTTCGGCGACATCCTCGATTACCTGGCCTTGGACAGGTATACCCAGAGCATCCTGCTGTATGTCGAGGGGATTCGGGACGCGCGCCGCTTCATGAGCGGCTTGCGGGCGGCGGCCCGACTCAAGCCCGTGATCGTGATCAAGGCCGGGCACCAAGGGGCGGGCTCCCGCGCCGCCAAATCACACACGGGTGCCTGGGTGGGATCCTCCGAGGTCTTCCGGGCCGTGATGGAGCGTGCCGGGGCGGTGCAGGTCGACTCCATGGACCAGCTCTTCGCGGCGGCCCAGGTCTTCGGCGGCCACAAGCGCATGACCGGCGACCGCGTGGCCATCGTCACCAACGGTGGCGGGCCCGGCGTTCTGGCCGCGGACCGGGCCGCGGAGCAGGGCCTGACCCTGACCGAGCTGTCGGATGCGACCAGGCAGAAGCTGGAGGCGGCCCTGCCGGACAAGTGGTCCCACGGCAACCCGGTGGACGTCATCGGCGACACCACTCCCGAACGTTATCATGCGGCCCTGGATGCCTGTCTGTCCGACCCGGGTGTGGACGGTGTTCTGGCCATATTGGCCCCCCTGGCGCTGACCGACCCCACCAGCGTCGCGAAGAAGCTGATCGAATCGGCGAAAAAGACCCGCAAGCCCGTGCTCGGCTGCTGGATGGGCGCGGCGAGCATGGCGGAGGCACAGGAGCTGCTCGCGGAGCACGGGGTGCCCAACTTCGACTTCCCGGGCATGGCGGTCGAGGCCATGTCCTATCTGGCGGCCTACCATCGCAACCAGAAGCTTCTGATGCAGTCGCCGGGGCCCTTGTCGGAGCGCCGCAGTCCGGATATCGAGGGCGCAAGGCTCATCATCGAAGGCGTCATGGCGGAGGGCCGAAAGACCCTGTGCTCGATCGAGGCCAAGGCGGTGCTCGCCGCCTTCCACGTCCCGACCCTGCAGTCCCTGCTGGCCCGTACCCCGAACGAGGCATTGATGGCGGCCCAGGTCCTGGGCTTTCCCGTCGTGATGAAGGTCAGCTCCCATCAGATCCCCCACAAGTCCGAAGTGGACGGAGTGCGGCTCAACGTCGCGGATGCCCAGTCCGTGCGGCGCAGCTACGCGGAGATCCTGGAGCGGGCGAGAAGACATCGACCGGAGGCCGAAATCGAGGGCGTCACCGTGGAGCACATGGTGTCCTCCCGGGCGGCCCGCGAGCTCATGATCGGCGTCGTGCGGGACCCCATCTTCGGTCCCGTCATCAGCTTCGGTGCCGGGGGTATCGAGGTCGAAGTCCTGGAGGACCATGCGGTCGGTCTGCCCCCGCTTAACGATTTCATCATCGAGACCATGATCGACCACACCCGGGTGGCCCGGCTCATGGGTGCCTACCGCCACATGCCGCCCATGAACCGGGAGGCCCTGGCCAGGGTCCTTCAGCGCATCTCCGAGATGGTGTGCGAGCTGCCCGAGATCGTGGGCATGGACATCAACCCACTGATCGGGAACGACCGGGAGGTCATCGTGGTCGACGCGCGCATCCAGGTCGATTTCCGCCCGCCCCAGATGCCGCAGTACGGCCATATGGCCATTCATCCCTACCCGCATCAGCTCCTGGAGCGAGTCCAGCTCCCGGATGGGACGGACTTGATCGTTCGCCCCATCCGCCCGGAGGACGCACGGATGGAGCAGGATTTCGTGCGCGGCCTCTCGGAGCAGGCGAAGTACTTCCGCTTCATGCAGGCCATCAAGGAGCTCACCCCGGAGATGCTGGTGCGCTTCACCCAGATCGACTACGACCGGGAGATGGCACTGATCGCGGTCGTCTCCCAGGACGACGGCGACGTGGAGGTGGGCGTGGCCCGCTACATATCCCGACCCGGCGGCGAGGTCTGCGAGTTCGCCATCGTGGTCGCCGACCAGTGGCGGCGCCGGGGGATCGGCTCGCGGCTCATGCGCTCGCTGATGCAGAACGCACGCGATCGCGGGTTCCGCATCATGGACGGCGAGGTGCTCACGGCCAACACACGCATGCTCGCACTGATGGATTCGCTGGGCTTCCGGGTGGAGCGTGACCGACAGGACCCGGGGATCAGGCTGGTCATCAAGGTGCTCTAAGGGCTGTTGACAACTGCCGTTTCCGGTCCTGCGCCACTGGTCTCACCATGAAGTACGAGCACGAGCTATCCCGCACACTCGCATTGATTCTCGCCCTGGGCATCGGCTGGACAGCCGCTGCCGCCCCGGCGCCCGCCTCCAATGCCCCGGATGCTACATCCAGCAGCACCGCGGGGCTCGATCCGACACTCAAATCGGTCCTTACACCCGGTTTTCTCGAGAACAAGATCAAGGAAACGGAATCAGCCACGGACCTCGACGATGCGGCGAAGGCCCGGCTCACAGAGCAGTACCGCAAGGCCCTGAGCTCCCTGGAAGCCACAAGCGCCCTGGATGCCAAGGCAACCGCCTACAAAGAGTCCCTGGAGAAGGCTCCCCGCGAAGCACGGGCCATCCGAAAAAAGCTGGCGGCCGCCGCTCAGCCCGTCGAGAAGACACCCCTCCCAGACGGCGAGAAGGTTCCCGATATCGAGCAACGGCTGGCAAAGACCCAGGCGGATGCCACTGCCGTCGCCGCCAAGCTGTCCGAGATCGAGAAGGAGCTGGAGAGCAGCACGAACCGCCCTACGGAGGCCCGCCAAACGATCGGCGAGGCCAAGCAGGAGCTCGATGACATCGAGAGCGAGATCCAGCTGCCACCGCCCCAGGACGAGCCTTCGGACTTGACCGACGCCCGCCGCTGGGCCCTGGTCGCACGCCGCCAAGCCCTGCGCTCCGAGGTCCTGATGCTCGACCAGGAGCTCCTGAGCCAAGGGGCTCGCGTCGATCTCCTGAAGGCGCTGAACGACAAGGCGACGAGCGATCTGAAGCGGCTGAAGGAGACTGAGCAAAGGCTCCAGGGATGGCTCAACGACAAGCTCGCGGCGAAGGCGGCCAATGCCGCTGTCGCAGCGAGCGAAGCAGAGAGCCGGGTGGCAGATCAACACGTGCTGGTCCAGGACTTGGCGCGCCGCAACGCGGAGCTGAGTCGGGAGCTCACGACCATGACCGCCGAGCTCGACCGGCTGTCCGGCTCCCAGGAGAAGATCGAGGAGCAGACCCGTCAGGTCGGTGAGGACTTTCGCAGCGCCCGCCAACGCCTCGAGGCGGCCGGGCTTACCCAGGCGCTGGGCCAGGTTCTCTTCGACCAGCGCAAACAGCTACCGGATCTGCGCAGCTACCGAAAGGCAGCCACGATGCGCGAGGATGCCATCGCCGAGGCCACCTTACGCCAGATCCGCTACGCCGAGGAGCTGCGAGAGCTGCGCGATCCCGACGCCTATGTCGCAAAGCTGATGACGGGCCCGATACCGGCGGAAGAGCGTGCCGGCGTCCAAGAAGAGCTGCGCAAGCTCACCGAGCAACGCAAGGCCCTCCTCGAGCAGGCATCCGAAGCCGACGAAACCTATCTTCGGGAGCTGGGAGACCTGGACTATGCCTCCTCCCAGCTCATCGAGGCCGTCGAGGGCTACGACGATTTCCTCGCCAAGCGCCTCTTGTGGGTGCGCAATGCGTTGCCGGTCTCGGCAGAAACCCTGAAAAACCTCCCCTTTGCGGTGCTTTGGGCGATCGACCCTGCGAACTGGCTGCAAGTCATGCGGGCCCTCGTCCATGAGTCGTTGCATTCCGCCCTCTTCTGGCTCCTGCTCCTGACAGTCGCGGTGCTGGAATGGAAGGCACGTGCCATGCGTGGTCAGATCCGGGCCACCGCCGAGCATCTGCGGCGCATTCGCACGGACAAGATCGGCTATACGCTGAAAGCCCTGGCCCTGACGCTTCTGGTCGCCGCACCCTTGTCCCTGCTGCTGACGACCCTGGGCTGGAGCCTGTCCTCCTCGCTGGAGCAGACGGGCTTTACCAGGGCAATCGGCCACGGGGCCATCAGCGTCTCTGTGGGGCTTTATTACCTACGTGCGTTTCGCCTCCTCTGTATGCCGGGCGGCGTGGCCGATCGCCATTTTCGCTGGAGCGCGGAAGTCCTGTCGAAGCTGAGGCGCAACTTCGACTGGCTGCTCGCGGTGCTCTTGCCCATGGGCTTCGTCGTCTCCGCAACCTACAGCCAGGAGAACGTCACCTACAGCGGCAGCCTCGGGCGCTTGTCCCTGATCGCGTTCACGATTGGGTTGGCCTTCTTCTTCGGCCGCGTCCTCAGTCCGGAGCACGGCGCGGTGGCGGGCTTCCTCGCGGCCCATCCCCTGGGGTGGCTCTATCGCTTACGCCGGCTCTGGTACCCGTTCGTGGTGGGCACACCGCTCGTCCTCGGGGTTCTGACAGTCGTCGGCTATCAGTACACTTCGGGCATGCTGCTCGGATCCCTGTTCAGAACCATGTATCTGGTGCTGGCGCTCACCGTGCTCCATCAGCTCATCCTGCGCTGGCTGGTCCTGGTCCGCCGGCGCTTGGCCCTGCAGGCCGCCTTGGAGCGCCGCGCCGCGCGGGGAGCTCAGCAGGAGAATCCAACCGAGCCGTCCGCAGCCGAGGCACTGGCCGCCGATGAGCCGGATCTCGAGTCTCTAGACGAGCAGACACGCACCCTGATCCACACGCTGCTCGCGATCGGTGGTGCGCTCGTCCTCTGGCTGATCTGGTCCCCGGTGCTGCCGGCCCTCGGTATCTTCGAGGATGTTGCCCTCTGGCACCACCTGGGGCTCGTGAACGGCGAGGAGCGCCTGGTGCCAGTGTCCCTGGCGGACGTGGGGCTGGTCCTGATCATCGCTCTGCTCACGATCGTGAGCATGAGGAACGTGCCGGCCCTGCTCGAGATCCTGCTGCTGTCTCGCACCCGGGTCTCATCGGGCAGCCGCTACGCGGTCAAGACCTTGACCGGATACGGTATCGTCGCTTTCGCCGCCTTGATGATCTTCGGTACCCTGGGCCTGTCCTGGGGGCAGGTACAGTGGCTGGTAGCGGCCTTGGGCGTCGGCATCGGTATCGGCCTGCAGGAGATCGTCGCGAACTTCATCAGCGGCATCATCATTCTGTTCGAAAGGCCGATCCGCGTCGGTGACGTCGTGACCATCGGCGACACCACGGGGGCCGTGTCCAGGATTCGCATCCGCGCCACGACCATCCGCAACTGGGACAAGCAGGAGCTGCTGGTCCCCAACAAGGAGTTCATCACCGGACGCCTGCTCAACTGGACCCTGACAGACAACCTCAACCGCATCGTCATAACGGTAGGGGTGGACTATGGCGCAGACGTGCCCCGCGCGCTCGCCCTCTTGGAAGAGGCCGCGGAAGAGAACCCACAGGTGCTGGACGACCCCGCCCCCTTGATTACCTTCGAGGGCTTCGGCGACAACGCACTCACCCTGGTGTTGCGCTGCTACCTCGAATCCGTGGAAAACCGGCTGGCCAGGATCAGCGAGCTGCACCAGAGCATCAACGAGAAGTTTCGCCGAGCGGGTATATCCATCGCCTTCCCGCAACGGGATGTCCACCTGACCACCGGTCAGCCGCTGGATGTTCGTGTACATCGCGCTTGGCCGGAGGCGGCCGAGCCCCCGTCGCAGGACGCCAAGGGATCCGGACCATCTACGAGAGGCGGCGGTTGAGTTTCGGGCCTTCTCGCCGGACAATCCCACGAGTGCCGACGAGCGGCCTTATCACGCAGAGAAGAGGAGATCCGAATCATGGCGAACGAAGGCTACCACGAGCCAATCGAAGAGCTTTCCGATGAGACCCGGGACATGCACCGGGCAATCCTGTCCTTGATGGAAGAGCTGGAGGCCGTTGACTGGTACAACCAGCGGGCGGACGCCTGCCGGGACTCGGACCTGAAGGCGATCCTCGCCCACAACAGGGACGAGGAAAAGGAGCATGCGTCCATGTTGCTGGAGTGGATCCGCCGCAAGGATCCCACATTCGATCACGAGCTGCGCGATTACCTCTTTACGGACAAGCCCATCGCGCACGGGTAGGGGGTTATCTACGCCAGCCTGGTTAGCTCGCGAATTTACCACGGAGGCACAGAGGGCACAGAAATTTCAGAGAGTTTTACGTCTTCTGGAGGCCGGCATCCCGTATGGAAGATTACAGGCTTCGAGATCACGAAGACTCGAGAATTCGAATGCATATCTCTTTCGCTGTGCCCTCTGTGCCTCTGTGGTGAAAAATGCGGGCAAGTCCCCTGAATGCCGGTAGCCTGACTGCCGGTCCCCCTGCATGAGCAACGCGAGAGTCCGTCTCGCGCTCCGCCGGGGCAAGCTGCTCGACCTCGGCTCCGGGCGTGAGCTGGGGGCACGGATCCGTGACGGGGAAACGGCGTTCCGGCTTTTCGCCCCCCGCGCCTCGCGGGTGACCGTGACCTTCTTCAAGCACCTGGATGCGCCGGAGCCCATCTCCGCGGAGCTTGATCTTCTGGACGACGGGATCTGGGAAGGCCACCACCCTGCCGATCTGCACGGCTGGTATTACTACTATCAGGTAGACAGCCGCAGGCGCGGGCCCAAGGCCCATTTCAACAAGGACTTCCGCATCCTCGATCCTTACGCGCTGGCTGCTGTAGGCCCCGCGGGCCCGGGCATCATCTGGGACACGAAGCGCACCCGTCGCCCGGAGAAGAGGTTCGAGCCCCCTTCCTGGCAAGACCTGGTGATCATCGAGGCGCATGTACGCGACCTCATCAGCCGGTCCCCCGTCCACCTCGATGAGGAGGAACGGCGCGGCTTTTCGGGATTGAGAAAATGGCTGGAGGCGGGCGGCTGCTACCTCCAAAGCCTCGGCGTCAATGCCGTCGAGCTGCAGCCGATCCAGGAGTTCGGCGACACCTACGACAAGGGCCTCTACCACTGGGGCTACATGTCGGCCAATTTCTTCTCCCCGGAGAGCAGCTATGCCACCGTGCCCGAGTGCGGCTCCCAGATCGAGGAGCTCCAGGAGGTGGTGGCCGCCTTTCACCGACACGAGATCGCCGTCATCCTCGATGTGGTCTACAACCATGTCGGAGAGCCGAACCACCTGCTGCACATCGACAAGGAGTATTACTTTCACCTCGACGATGAGGGTAACCTGACCAATTGGAGTGGCTGCGGCAACGACCTTCGCTGCGACACACCCATGGGTCGCCGCCTCATCATCGACAGCCTCAGCCACCTGGTCGAGACCTTCGATGTGGACGGGTTCCGATTCGATCTCGCCGAGCTGATCGGAACCCGGGTTCTCGCGGAGATCGAGAGCGCGTTGAAGCGCGTGAAGCCTTCCATCGTGCTCATCGCCGAGCCCTGGAGCTTTCGCGGACATATCGCCCTGGAGCTGAAGTCCACCGGCTTCGCCTCCTGGAACGACGGCTATCGCAACTTTCTTTGCGACTATGTGCTCGGCCACGGAAACCAGGACGGGCTGCGCTACTTCATGAACGGCAGCCTGACCCATCTCGCCGCCTGGCCCGCCCAGAGCGTCAACTACGTGGAGTCCCACGACGATCGCTGCTGGATCGACAAGATCACCGAGAATCCGGATCACCAGGGGCAGTTCCCAACCCCGAACGACCGGCGGCGCACCCACCTGATGGTGGCGATCCTGATGAGCTCCTTCGGCATCCCGATGCTCTCCGCAGGACAGGATTTCCTACGTACCAAGTGCGGCGTCCACAACAGCTACCGGTCCGGAGACATCAACGCGCTCGACTATCACCGCCTCCTGGCCTTCTCGGGGTCCCACGAATATTTCCGCCGCTGGATTCGGTTCCGGCTCTCCGAGCGCGGCGCGCTGCTCCGTCTCGGGTCCCGTCCTTCGGACGGCTTCGTCCACTTCTTCGGCGCGGACCACGGATCGGCCCTCGCCATGTTGCTCAATGCCGACTACAGCCGTGGGCAGCAGCGACTGCTCTTCGCCGTCAACCCGCATCACACGACCATACACATCGGGCTCGGGGATCTGAAAGCCGCCGACTGGAGGCAGCTCGCCGACCATGAGCGCTTCGAGCCCAACGGTCTCGAATGCGCCTTTCTCCCCTGGTCCGGCTCGCGCCTGGAGCTACCGCCGCTCACCTGCGGTTTGTGGGAACAGGATTGAGCGCTTGTGAATAAATCAGACGCCCCTGAACATCCGCCACTGCGTTGCCGCAAGAGGTGCAGGTCCCAAACCAGCAAATGCCCCCCGTAACCTACGAGATCATCGGCTCCCTGGCCGCCATCCTGACCACGACATCCTTCGTGCCCCAGGTCGCCCGCACCATACGCACCCGCGACACCCGCGCCATCTCGCTATGGATGTATCTGCTCTTCTCCATGGGCGTGGCCCTGTGGGCGATCTATGGAATGCTCCTGGGCTCCTGGCCCATCATCGTGGCCAACGGTCTGACCTTTGCGCTGACCGTGACGGTCCTCTCCCTCAAGGCACGGGAGACCCTGTCCGCTCGGCGGCGTTCCGGACGATGAACCTAAAAAGAGCAGTTGAACCGCCAAGGCGCCAAGACCGCCAAGTTTTGCAAGGAAAATTCCCGAATCCAGCGATCACCTTTCAGGTGAGAGCCCCGCTACGATTATCTTGGTGTTTTTCTTGGCGTCCTCTGCGTCTTGGCGGTTCGAACTGCCGAATTTAGGATGAATCAGGGGATGACCGGACTGCTCGATGCCGGGCAGGACCGCACCCACCGGATACTGACCGAGGTCAATGCGCTCGCGAGCCGATTTCCTTACAACCACAAGGGCGGAGGAGCCGCGCACGCCGCTTGTCGGCGGCAGCTCCCCCTTTACGATGAAATTCGCGAAGCACGTTCGCCCCCTCTCCCTTTATGGGAGAGGGTTGGGGTGAGGGTACGATCAGGGGCGAGGCGACCTTTCATTGCCTCTGGGGTGGCTCGACTCGCCCCATGATCGTTAGCTCGGTTGCCGGGAGGCGGGATGATGACAAGAATCTCGAACGATCACGACCTCAGAGATGCTCTGAGCAAGCTCACGGCTATCCAGCAGCGTGTCGTCGGTGCCGATTTCACCAAGAGTGTCATCCACCTGTGCAGGGACGAGAGGGTGCGCCGCGCGATGGAGACCGCCCAAAGCCCGGATGCCGGCGATGCGGAGCTCGAGGTTGCCCTCAGGGTGGCCAAGGGCTATGCAGCCAAGACCTATACAGCCTGCGGCAAAGACGCCGACTGGCTCGCCCAGGCGGACCACTTCGTAGCAGCCGCCGTTGCCGCTGCGCTCACACCGGTCGGACAAGCCTCTGCCCGAACCGGCCCCGCCTGGAAGGCAGCAGTTCAGGCACGCATGGCGAAGAACTGCGAGCTCATGGAAGAAGGCGAAGGGGAGATGGAGACGGAAGCCGAGCGCCAGTACCGGATCGCGGGCGAGCACCTCTAGCGACGCCGGGTGGATGATCGCTCGAGCGCCTCTTCGGCCGCCAACATCTGGTCGTAGATCTCCCAGGCTGTCGCGGCCTCCTGGGCGCTGACCTTGTCCACGGCATACCCCAGGTGTACGACCACATAGTCACCGACGGCGAGATCCTCATGCCCGAGCATCAGCAAATTGGCATCGCGCTCCACGCCCTTGGCCTCGCATCGGGCCAGGAAGCCGTCGATCGACCGGATCTGCATGGGAATGCCTAGGCACATCTGCTCGGATCTCCGCGTAAGCTCGACTCATGATCAGGGGGCAGCGCAGCAATCGCCGAAAGGCGGTCCGTGAGCCACAGCATCTGCGTTGCCCATCCGACAGCGTACACCAGTGAGACAGCCTCACTGCCGAGCCGCTCACCCCTCTTGTCCAGTCCTGCCATGTCCGCGGACAGCGCTTCCCGAAGCCGGTCGACCGCCGGGTTGCTTTTCGGCTCCGGCCGCTCGATGCGCCGCTCCACCGACCGGCTGTCACGGATTTCCGGATCCTCGCCGATGGCATCCACGGCGGCCAGCACACCGCTGCGGACCTTGATTCCAGCCAGAACGAGCTGTTCCTTGGTTGCCTCTGCTCGCGCGGGCAGCGGCGCGACCCGCCGCAACGCCTCCACGAACTGCGAAGCATAGACCAGATGAGTGGCGGTGGCCGAGACAAGCGTCCAGATCCGCACATCTCCGAGCCCGGGCCCCGACTGCGCATAAGCCAGGTCGAACGTGTCATTTGCCCGCGCGACCGCCCGCTCGGCGCTCTGCCGCGCCTGCTCGATGTCTTTCGCCGAGCCGCCATCTACGAGGTAAGCGAACGCCGAGAGAATCAGGGAGCACGCATCGGCGCACGCCTGCCGTAAGCTGCTGAACAGCAGCGGTATGATGCCGTGGGGCCAGATCAGGAGGCTGACGAGCAGCGAAATGCTCAGACCCATGAGCACGTCCTGCAGGCGGATTTCGCTGGTCAGGAAACTGCCGGGCTCTGAGATGCCGAAGAGCACGATGATGAGGATTGTGAACGCAGCCTGTCCGATCGCGAGAGTGGTGGCTCCGGGTGTGTACGCAGCGAGGAAGGTGACGAACGGCAGCAGGAGCCAGAAAACGTCCGCATTCGGTCCGGCCAGGTAGATGGTCAGCACGCCGATCGCGAAACCGGCGACTGTGCCGATGAAGACCTGCCAGGCAGTACGGCGGGTGCCGGACGCATCGAGCTTCAGCGCCCCCAGCGCACCCAGGCTGACCCAAAAACCGTGCTCCGCGCCGCTGATCGAGACGGCAAGCACTGTCAGCGCCATGGCAGCCGATGATCTGATCGCGGTACGGAGCCAAGGGGAGCGCCAGCTCCACTGTGCCCGCAGCGAATCGATCACCGTGCCGCGCCGTGCCGGGTCGATCAGCGTCCGGCCGCCGAGTGTGGCCGTTCCATTGGCTTTCCGGCTCAGCGTACCGCGGACATAAAAGGCGATGAGCTGGGTCGTCAGGGCCGTCAGGCGAATGTGGAAGGCACTGGCGAGCGTCCGGCGGGCTTCGTCCCGACGGGATTCGCGTATCGCCTTCCCGGCCCATAGCACCGTGCCCGCATGGTGCTCCTCACGCGCTTGGTTGAGCCGGGCCGGATCGGGCGCAGCCGTCTGCGCGCGCAGCGCGCTCGCGCATTCGCCCAATGTCCGGGCCGAGCTCAGCGCCAGCCGGCGATCTTCGTCGCGCAGGCGCAAGCTGGCCGATTCCTCCCACAAGAGGATCGTCGACAGCCGGCGCAGCTCGTCCACTGCGAACATCAAGGAGCGGTCCCGAAACGTTCCGCCCCCCGGACGGGTCTGGCTGCCGGTATAGACCTTCGCCAGCTCGTCCTTCACCTTCAGCAGGTCCGACATCCGCTCACTCAGATCCTCACCGGTAGCCATGCCCCGCACGGCCGCAGCAGCGGCATCGAGGGAGTCGGCAAGTCGCAGCTGTATCGCGCTGCGAGCGTAAGACGGCCACAAAAGCAGGGCTCCCAGCGTGGAAACCAGCCCGCCGGCCGCCCACCCCAGGCATTGGACAGGCATAGTGCTCAGCGCAGAGCCCTCGGTTACGGCCAGCACCCACGGAACGATCGCGGCAACCGCCGTCGCTCCGAAGTACCCGCGCAGGACCGTCGCGTAGGAGATGCAGAAGACGATCGGGATCGTTGCCAGAACAGACGGCCAGCGCCATTGGCCGAAGAAGATGCCGAGCGCCACCAGGACCGTGCCGACTCCGGCCAGGCACAGGTTTGCGATGAGCCGATCTCGGGCAGGCCCCCCGAGGTCGGCAAGGGCAAGGATCGAGAAGGTCGCGAAGCAGACCGGCAGGACGGCCTCGGAAAGCTGAAGAACATCCCGGAAGAGAAAGAACATCAGCGGGACGAGCACAGCGACCCGTCCGGCGCGGCGTAGGAAGATCTGCCCGGGATCCCGGATTCGCAGACGCCCAGCCATACCACCCTCCATCCGGTCCAACTGCTCTTTCTTGGTTGAATCGTGTCGCGTCAGACGATCTCGAGCCTGGGGTAGACCGGTTGCCACATGGCCTTCTGCACCGCCGATGCGATGTCTGCGGGAGGTGTGCGCGCAACGCCATCGTCGATGGCTTGCTGCACCACCTTGGCAGCGACCTCGGCGGAGACCTCGCGCAGATTAGTGACCATCGGAAGCAGCGGCGCGCCGGGGTTGGACAGATCGCTCATCTCCGACACGGCACGGGCTGCAGCGGCGATCATCCCGTCCGTGACGAGACGCGCCCGGGCAACTGTTATCCCGAGACCAAGCCCTGGATAGAGCATGGCGTTGTTGGCCTGCGGAATGACGTAGCTCACACCATTGTAAGTGACCGGTGCGAACGGGGCGCCGGTCGCCACCAGCGCGTGACCATCGGTCCAGCGGATCAGGTCCACCGGCTGCGCCTCGTGCAGCTCCGTCGGGTTGGACAGCGGGAAGATCATCGGGCGCTCGCAATGGCTCGCCATGTCCTTGACGATGGCCTCGGTGAAGGTCTTGGGCCGGGTCGAGGTGCCGATCAGCACCGTGGGCTCTACCTGCCGCACCACCTCTTCGAGCGGTATGTGCCCGGTGCCGTCGCGCTGCCAGGCGGCGACCTCGTCCGGCTGGCGGGCGAAGGACTCCTGGAAATCACGCATGCCGTCGGGCATGCCGTGTACCAGCAGGCCATGGCTGGCGAGGCACCAGATCCGGGCGCTCGCATCCTCCTTGCTCAGCCCGTCCAGGACCATGGCGTCGCGGATCTGGTCCGCGATGCCGACCCCCGCGGTGCCGGCGCCGAACACCACGACACGGTGCTCCTTCAGCGGCATGCCCGTGGCACGCACGCCGGACAGTACGCCGGCCAGGGTAATGGCGCCGGTGCCTTGCATGTCGTCGTTGAAGGTACAAAAGCTGCCCCGGTAGCGCTCGATCAGACGCCGTGCGTTGCTGGGCCCGAAGTCCTCCCAGTGCAGAAAGCTATTGGGGAAACGCAGCTCGACTGTCTTGACGAACTTGTCGATGAAGGCGTCGTAGGCCTCGCCGCGTACCCGTTTGTGTCGATTGCCCATGTACATCGGGTCGCTCAGCAGACTCTCGCGGTCAGTGCCGACGTCCAGGCCCACGGGGATGACCCGGGCCGGATCGATCCCGGCCGCCGCCGTGTAGACGGCCAGCTTGCCGATGGTGATGTCCACCCCGGCCACGCCCCAGTCGCCGATGCCGAGGATCTCTTCGGCATCCGAGCAGGCGATGATGTCCACGTCGTCCGCGCCGAGCCCCAGATTGTCGAAGGCGGTGTCGATGGCATCCGGCTGGTCGACGGAGAGATACAGCCCCCGCGGCCGGCGGTAGATGTGGCTGTGCTTCTCGATGGCCTCGCCGATCACCGGGTCGTAGATGATCGGGAAGGCGTCGTGCACATGGTCGCAGACCACGCGATAGAAGAGCACCTCGTTGCAGTCGTGCAGGGCGGTGAGAAAGACGTGCTTTTCGAGGGGCGTCGGCTGCTTCAGGAACTGCGCCCAGGCCCGCTCCGCCTGCTCGTCCAGGGTGTCGTCGATCTCCGGCAACAGCCCGACGAGGCCGAGCTGCGCGCGCTCCTGCGCCGTGAAGGCGGCGTCGCGGTTGACCAGCGGTGCATGCAGGATCTGTAGCCCCCGGCCGCTGACATGGTAGATATCGCCGTCGTCGCGGCGCTCGACGCTGTAGGGTTTGTGGTACATATCAACGGGTCTCCTGAGCTCGGGTTGATGGGATCAAACGGGCTTGGGGATGGTGTCCTTGGGCATCGAAGCGGGAGGTTCCTGGGGCATCCGCATCGCGGACCGGGCGCTAATCCTCGGCGACGTATGGCTGCGTCATCTTCGCCGGATCCACGACCCGGTCGAATTCGTCGGCGTCGACGTAGCCCAGCTTCAACGCCGCCTCTCGCAGGGTCAAGTCATGGTCCAGGGCGTAGTGGGCGACCTGCGATGCCTTATCGTAGCCGATCACGGGGCTCAGCGCCGTCACCAGCATCAACGACCGCTCGAC
>Ga0315540_10000483_pt1 | contig 22635 bp, 19 predicted proteins | sample SalMarSW160110MG_FD_203677 | JGI IMG/M metagenome (GOLD analysis project Ga0315540, IMG submission 203677) | Salt marsh sediment microbial communities from the Plum Island Ecosystem LTER, Massachusetts, United States - Salt Marsh Sediment SW1601-10 ...
GCCCGGGCGAGGTTGTGCTCGACACGGGCGGGGTCGGCTATCGAGTGCTCACCACGCTGAGGGCCTTCTCCGAGCTCCAGCGCAGCGCGACCGCCGCGCTGTGGATCCACACCCACGTGCGGGACGACGCGATCGTCCTGTACGGGTTCCCCGATCGGGCGGAGCTCGATGCGTTCGAAAAGCTGATCACCGTCGCCGGCGTCGGCCCACGCACAGCGCTGGCGGTGCTCTCGGGCCTCAGCGCGGGCGAGCTCGGCGCCGCGATCGAAAGCGACGACGCGGTCCGCCTGCAGCGCATCCCCGGGATCGGTCGCAAGACCGCCGAACGCGTCGTGCTCGAGCTGCGCGGACGGTTCGGTGAGCACGCACCCGTTGGCGGCAGCCGCCGCGAGGACGTGGTCTCAGCGCTGACCAACCTCGGCTACTCGGTGCGTGACGCCGGGCAGGCCGCCGATCATGCGCTCGGCGAGACCGCGGCGGACGATCTCGGCGAGGTCCTGCGCGTCGCGCTCAAGCGGCTCAATCGCGGGTGATGGCCACCGACGTCCTGTCTGCGGGCCTGGAACCCGACGAGCGGCCCATTGAGGACACTCTCCGTCCGTCGCGCTTGGCCGACTTCGTGGGGCAGAAACGGTTGACCTCCAACCTCGCAGTGTTCATCGGCGCGGCTCGCGATCGCGGCGAGCCACTGGACCACGTGCTCCTCTTCGGCCCGCCCGGCCTCGGCAAGACGACCCTGGCCCAGATCATCGCTGCCGAGATGGGCGCGGGCCTGCACACGACCTCCGGACCGGTCCTGGAACGGGCCGGCGACATGGCGGCCATCCTGACCAATCTCGAGGTCGGCGACGTGCTGTTCATCGACGAGATCCACCGCCTCAGCCCGGCGGTGGAGGAGATCCTCTACCCGGCGATGGAGGACTTCGAGCTTGACCTGGTTATCGGCCAGGGTCCGGCCGCACGCAGCGTGCGGCTCAGCCTGCCTCGCTTCACGCTGGTCGCCGCCACCACCCGCGCCGCGCTGATCACCGCACCGTTACGTGACCGTTTCGGGATCGTCCACCGGCTCGACTTCTACCCTGCGCAGGAGCTCGACGCGATCGTTCGCCGTTCGGCTCGGATCCTCGACCTGGAGGTCGACGACGAGGCCGCGGAGGAGATCTCGCGGCGGGCGCGTGGTACGCCCCGCATCGCCAATCGACTGCTGCGTCGCGTGCGCGACTTCGCCCACCACCTCGGCTCGGAGCGGGTGACCCTGGAGGCGACGCGTTTCGGTCTCGAGCAGATGGAGGTTGACGCGTACGGCCTCGAGGGGCTCGACCGGCGCCTGCTGCAGACCATCGTCGAGGTCTACGGCGGCGGTCCGGTCGGTCTCAAGGCTCTCGCCGCGTCGATCGGAGAGGACGCGGGAACGCTCGAGGACATCCACGAGCCCTACCTGCTCCAGATCGGCATGCTTCAGCGCACCCCCCGGGGCAGAGTGGTGACGGCCCGGGCGATCCGCCACCTCGGTCTCGCCAATCCGGGTGCCGGGAGCGACCTTTTCGAGGCCGAGCCGTGAGGTCCTGAGGTGCCCGCCCGCGTTCCGGTGATTCTCAACCCCATCGCCGGTGGAGGCCGCTTGCTGCGCGGGCGCGCTGACCTCGAGGCGTGCGCGGCCACGCTCGGGATCGAGCTCCAGTGGTGCCCGACGCGTCAGCGCGGCCACGCGACCGAGCTTGCCGCCGACTTCGCTGCCGAGGGTCGTGAGCTGGTGCTCGCCTACGGTGGCGATGGGACCTACAACGAAGCCGCACGCGGGCTGCTCGGCAGCCCGACGGCGATGGGCATCCTCCCGGGCGGCACGACCTCCGTGCTCGCCTACGAGCTCGGTGTTCCCCGACCGGCGCCGGATGCGCTCGCGACCCTCGTCGCGGGACGCAACCGTGCCATGCGCGTGGGCCGGACCAGTCACGGCGATGTCGTTCTGCTCATGCTGTCGGCCGGACCGGATGCGTTGGTCCTGGACCGCCTCCGACCGGGCTTGAAGCGGCTCGGCGGCCGTGCCGCGGTCGCCGTGCAGGCGGTGCTGGAGACCCTGCGACCGACGCCGCTCCCGCGGCTGCGGTTGCGGCTCGACGGCCGCGAGCTCTCCGCCGGCTGGGCCATCGTCGGCAAGTCGGCATGCTATGCGGGTCCGTACCACGCGACCCCGGCGGCGGACCCATTCGCCGACCGTTTCGAGGCGGTGGTCCAGACCCGCGCCGGTCGCGGCGCGGCCGTGTTGTTCGCCCTCGGCATCCCAGCCGGGCGGCATGTGCGCCGCCCTGGAGTGCTTCGCTTCGTGGTCGATCGGGTGGCGCTCGAGGTCGAGCATGCGGAAGGCACCGTCCCGTACCAGGTCGACGGCGACGTGGCGGGCGATCTTCCGGTCGAGATCTGGGTCGATCCCGAGCCGCTCCTGCTGCGTCTCCCGGCGTGACGTTCAACAGCCGGTCCCTCCCCACGGAGAGCGCTCGGAGCCGACCGCGGGTCCTGCCCGCCGGCCCCGAGATCGCGGGACCTCCCGAGCGGGCGCCCGCGGCAGGGCGGCATGCGGTGTCAGTCGTCGAGCCCGGCGAAGAGATCGGTCGACATGTAGCGCTCGGAGGTCGACGGGGCGACAAACACGATCAGCTTACCGCGCATCTCCTCACGCGAAGCGATCTGGAGTGCGGCCCAGGCCGCGGCCCCGGTGGAGATCCCGGGCAGGATGCCTTCCTCCCGAGCGAGCCGCCTCGCGGTCGCGAAGGTGTCGGCGTTGCTCACCTTGACGACCTCGTCAATCAGGGATTGGTCGAGGTTGTCGGGGATGAAGCCGGCGCCGATGCCCTGAATCTTGTGCGGGCCGGGCTTGCCGCCTGAGAGCACCGGCGAGTCCTCGGGCTCGACCGCGACGATCCGGGTCGCCGGGCGGCGCGCCTTCCATACCCTGCCCACGCCGGTCAGGGTGCCTCCAGTACCGACCCCGGCGATGAACACATCCATGCTGCCATCCGTGTCGTGCCACAGCTCCTGGGCGGTGGTGGCCGCGTGCACGTCGGGGTTGGCCGGGTTGGAAAACTGCTGCGGCATGACCGCATCCGGGATCTCGCGCACCAACTGCTCGGCGCGGGCCGTGGCCCCCTTCATGCCCTCGGCTGCGGGCGTGAGGACCAGCTCGGCGCCGAGCAGTCTGAGCACCCGACGCCGCTCCCGGGACATCGACTCGGGCATCGTCAGAACGCAACGGTAGCCGCGCGCTGCGGCCACCATGGCGAGTGCGATGCCGGTGTTGCCCGAGGTCGGCTCGACGATGGTCGAGCGTCCGGAAACGAGCCCACCCTCCCGCTCCAGGGCCTCGATCATCGCGACACCGATCCGGTCCTTGACCGAGTGGGCGGGGTTGAAGAACTCCAGCTTGGCGACCACCCGTCCGGGAAGGCCGGCCGCAACACGGTTGAGCTGGACGAGAGGCGTGTTTCCGGTCAGGCGGGTCACGTCGGTGGCGATGCGCATTGTGTGTCCTCCGGGGACGCGGCGAGTGTCAGATGACGTAGTCGACGGTCGGTGAGGCCTCGCGTTCCCAGGCGACGAGGTCGGCGGCGCTGAGCGACCCGAGCGCGCCGACGAGAACAGCGCTCAGGCGGTCCTCGATCACCCCCGGCGGGGTCGAGCCGGTGTCGGCGACGTTCGGCGCCAGGACCAGGTCGAGCGGGATCTCACCGGGAAGGCGCGCGAGGCGGATGCCACCTCCCGGCCCGCGCCGCGTCTGAACCACCGCACGTCGCGCGAGTTCGGCGACCAGCTGTGCGAGATACGCGGCGGGAATGCCCCGCCGCTCGGCAACGACGGCGGCCGGGACGGTGTCCGGAAACCGAGCTGCGAGCTCCGCCAGAAGCTCGAGCCGGTATCGATCGGTTGCATTCATGAGTAACACGATCTTTTTTATAATCTTCTATTGTCAAGCTGTCAAGTGCTCGACCCGTGGCGACTCTGAGATCGACGCGCAGACCACGTCGTGTCCGTGGGGTACAATGCGCCCGTGGAGGGAGCGATGAGGTTCCTGGACGAGCTCGAAGCGCGGGCGGCGTCCGCAGGCGGAAGGATCGTCCTGCCGGAGGGCGACGACCCGCGCGCCCAGGAGGCGGCGAAGGCCCTTGCCGAACGTCGCGTCTGCGAGGTCACCCTGCTCTGTCCGGCCGAGCGGCGCGGTAGTGTGCACGACGAGTTGGACACACTCGGGGTCGAGACGGTGGACCCGGCAGCCGACCCTCGACGGGAGCATCTGGCGGCGCACCTGCTCGAGCGCCGCCGGGCCAAGGGCCTCACCGAGGAGGCGGCCTTTGCCGCGGTCAGCGACCCGCTCTACTTCTCGTCTCTGATGGTGGCGACCGGCGAGGCTGCGGGCTCGGTCGGCGGCGCGGTCCGGACCACGGCCGACACCGTCCGCGCGGCACTGCACTCGATCGGGGTCGCGCCGGGTCTCAAGACCGTGTCCTCAGCCTTCATCATGGTTCATCCCGACAGCCGTTGGGGTTCCGGCGGCGTGATGGTCTTTGCCGACTGTGCGGTCATGCCCGACCCGGACCCGGGTCAACTGGCCGACATCGCCGTCGCCGCCGCCGACACCTTTGCACGCATCGTCGGTGGCGAGCCGAGAGTGGCGCTGCTGAGCTTTTCGACCCGCTCCAGCGCCGACCACCCTCTCGTCGACAAGGTCAAGGCGGCCGTCAATGAGCTCACGGCGCGGGCTCCGGGCTTTGCCTTCGACGGCGAGCTCCAGCTCGATGCGGCCCTGCTCGAGTCGGTCGGATCGCGCAAGGCGCCGGGCTCGCCAGTGGCCGGCCGGGCCAACGTGATCGTCTTTCCCGACCTCAACGCGGGCAACATCTGCTACAAGGCGGTGGAACGGCTCGCCGGTGCCCGGGCGCTCGGCCCCCTCCTGCAGGGCTTGGCGCGTCCGGCGAACGACCTCAGTCGCGGGTGCTCGGCGGCCGACATCGTGCAGACCGCCCACCTCACCCTTCTCCAGGCCCGGGGTTGAGGCAGGCGTGCGGGTCCTCGTCGTCGGTTCCGGTGCCCGCGAGCACGCGATCGTCCATGCAATCCGCCGCTCGCCCGGAGTCGCTTCGGTGTTCGCCGCCCCCGGCAACCCTGGCATCGGGGAGGCGGCCGATCTCCTCGCGCTGGCGGCGGACGATCTACCGAGCCTGGCCGAGGCCGCTGCAGATCTGCGCATCGACCTCACCATCGTCGGACCCGAGCTACCCCTCGCACTCGGTATCGCTGACGAGTTCGAGCGCCGCGGGCTGCGCCTGTTCGGACCCACCCGAGCCGCCGCAGAACTCGAGGCGAGCAAGGTGTTCGCCAAGGAGTTCTGCCAGCGCCACGGGATTCCGACGGCGCGTTCGGAAACCGTCACGAGTCTCGACGAGGCACGCCGCGAAACTTCCCGCTTCGGCCTGCCACTGGTCCTGAAAGCGGACGGCCTCGCTGCGGGCAAGGGCGTCTTCATCGTGACCTCTGAGGATCAACTCGACGAGGTCCTGGACGGGTTTTTCGTCGCTCGCCGTTTCGGAGAGGCTGGGCAGAGGGTGCTGGTCGAGGAGTTCCTCACCGGCGAGGAGCTCTCCTACATGGTCATCGCGGACGGGACCCGTGTCGTCCCCCTGGCCACATCGCACGACTACAAGCGCGCCCTTGACGGCGACCGCGGCGGCAACACCGGTGGCATGGGCTCACACTCACCTTCGGTGCTGGCGCCTGGCACCACCCGCCGGATTCTCGAGGACATCGTGCGGCCCACGGTCGCGGCCATGGCACGCGAAGGAAGACCCTACCGCGGCGTGCTCTATGTCGGCCTGATGCTGACCGCGGACGGTCCGAGGGTGCTCGAGTTCAACTGCCGCCTCGGCGACCCCGAGGCGCAGTCCATTCTGCTGCGCCTCGACGACAACCTCGCCGAAGTCATGCGCTCGGCGGCCGAGGAACAGCTCGCCGTGTCGAGCCTGACGTGGCGCCGTGAGGCGGCGGCCACCGTCGTGATGGCGGCCGCGGGCTACCCCGGCAGTCCCCGCCGCGGCGACGAGATCACCGGAGTCGAGGAGGCGATGGCACTGCCCGGAGTTATCGTGTATCACGCCGGGACACGCCGGGACGGCGACAGCCTGGTCACTGCTGGGGGCCGGGTCCTGTCGGTGTGCGGCCGCGGCAGTGATCTGGCAGAGGCCCTCGCCACCGCATATCGCGGGGTCGAGAAGATCCGTTTTGAGGGTCGGCACTATCGTGCCGACATCGGCGCGGACTCCATGGCCAAGCTCGCGGGAGGCGCCGATGACGCCGAATGACGTCACCGTCCTGATGGGATCCGCGAGCGACTGGAAGCACATCGAGCCGGCGACCACGGTCCTGTCCCGGCTCGGGCTTCGCTTCGCGGTCCATGTCAGCTCCGCCCACCGGACACCGGACCGGACCGTTGAACTTGTCCATGCGGCGGACGCGGGCGGGTGCCGCGTCTTCATCTGTGCCGCCGGCATGGCGGCGCACCTCGCCGGCGTGGTTGCCGCGCACACGCTGCGACCGGTGCTCGGCGTGCCCCTTCCGGGCGGCGTGCTCGACGGCGTCGACGCGCTCCTGTCCACCGTCCAAATGCCAGCCGGAGTTCCGGTTGCGACCTTCGCGGTGGGCTCGGCAGGCGCCCGCAATGCCGCCTACTTCGCGGCCCAGATCATCGCCCTCGATCGCCCCGAGGTCGCCCAGGCGCTGGCGGCGCAGCGGCGCGAGGGCGCGGCTGCGGTCGAAAGCGGCGATCGCGACATTCGCGCCGCCCTCACCGAAGAGCTGCGGCCATGACCTGCGCCTGTCCCCGAGCCGTTGCGTCGGTTCACCAGGACTGGGTGCGCGTGGTCGTCGATCCCGACGTGCCGGCGATCCCCTGCCGAGCCGGATCACTCGAGCTGACCCACGGCGAGCCGTGCGTGGTCGAGCTGCCCGAGGGCCTCTTCATCGGCCACGCCACCATCTTCTGCTGCCCGGTCCTGCGCAATCCCCTCCAGGGGGGCGGTCGCATCGTCCGCCAGGCCACGGAGGAGGATCTCGAGCGCCAGAACTCCTTCGCCTCCCTCCAAGCCGACATCGAGGCCTACCTTCGCCAGCGCGTGCGAGCACTGGGGCTGGAGATCAAACCCCTCAAAGTGCGAATTCCGCTTTCCGGGCGCAAGGCGATCGTGTCTTTCACGGCCGAACAGCGCGTCGACTTCCGCCCCCTGCTGAAAGAGCTCGGCGGCCGCTTCCGACGCCGGATCGAGATGCGGCCGCACGGCGTGCGGGACGGCGCCAAGCTGTGCGGAGGGCTCGGCCCATGCGGCCGCAGCCTGTGCTGCTCGACCTTCATGGCGCGTTTCCACTCAGTGACGGTTCGCATGGCGAAGCGCCAGAACCTGAGCCTCAACCCGGCCAAGATCTCGGGCCTGTGCGGACGCCTCATGTGTTGTCTGGCGCATGAGGTTGAGCTCTACCCGCAACGGACCCGCCGAGGCTCCAAGCACGAGCCGGCAGCGGTCGAGGCGCCGCGCTGACCCGTAACCCGCCCGCCGGTTCCCACATGTCGCCGAAGCCGGTATGATGGGTGCGACATCCAGCCGACCACAGGGACCTGGCGCGGGTTTTGCTTCTGGGAACCGAACACATGCCGGTGTCCACACACCGTCTTCGGGGGCAGGGAGAGCACCGATGCCCGATCGCAAGCTGATCCGACCGTCGATGAACGAGATGATGGAGCGGTTCCCCTCTCGTGCGACGGGGCGGCGCAAGCAGGTACCGGCCGAGCAGACGAATGCCGAGAACTTCTACTACCTCAAGCAGATGCAGAGCAGGACCGCGATGGTCGTGGTGCTCCTCGACGGGACGGAGCTGAGCGGCTGGATCGAGTGGTACGACAAGACCTGTATCAAGCTCAACCGGACCGACGCGCCCAACCTGCTCCTCTTCAAGCACGCCATCAAGTTCATGTTCAAGGAAGAGGAGCTGCACCTTCGTCGTCGTCGTCGACCGCCGGTCGTGCGCGACAACCGGTCAATCTGACATAGGTATTCCTGTCGCATCGGCCCTTCAGCAGCAGCGGAGTGCGGATCGTCAGTGGTGGACCGATGCGACGTCAACGCCTTGACTCGCTGCGCGCGTCGGGACACCAGTCACAAGACGGCACCTCTTCGTTGTGGTTTGCCGGCTGCATCACAGGCCGCACATGGTCCGTGGTGGCCACCACCCAACGCAGATCGACACCCTCTCAGGGATTCTGGCCCTCTCCGCGTCGTTCGGACCACGTGCGCGAAGCGCACGAGAGGTTCCGCCGGGCAGAGGTACACACCGACGTCCCAACGACCCCGTGACCGCTCAGTGCCTCTGCCCGGCGGGATCCTAGAGCCGCGGCTTCTGCTCGGGAAAGAGCTGCTGGAGCATTTCGAGCGGGGTCGCCAGCTGTGCGTGCCCGAAGGCGCCTGGCGGCAATGAGCGCGCGAGGTGCAGCGCCCTGTGGGTGATGTAGGCAAAATTGTCGCGGACCTGCATCGCGCCGGTTGCGTGGTACATCTGCTGCAGGATCTCGAGCTGGCGGGAGAGCGCCGCCTGCGGATCGATGTGCAGGATCTCGTCGCGCCGGTTGATGGGTCCGGGCTGCACCTCCTCGGGCTTGGGCAGGCCGAGCACGGCGCTCTCCAGGTCTGCCAGCTCGGCCAGGACCGGGTCGACCGGCCGTTCGACGGGGCGCCGGGTCGGCTGTAGCAGAATCGGGCGCCGCTCGCAGTTGGCCCGGTGGATGAGTTCGTCCTGGACGACCCAGCCGAGGTTGGTGAGCCGCAGCTTCGAGGAGACGTGCTTGGTCAGGTACTGCACGAACGGCCGGATCGCGCCCTCGTACGACTCGCGGACGCCGTTGAACATGTTGAGCACGAAGTAGACCCCGAACGAGTGCACGACGTCGGCGATGGCATGCAGGTAGCGGCTCTCACCGAGCGACTCCAGGAGGTCTCTCAGGAACACGTCGAGGTTCGGCAGTCTCTCCTCGTACACGTCCTCGACCTGGTCGAGGAGCTCGTTGACCAGCCGGTGCTGACGTCGGTCGCCGGAGCGCGCGAACATCGGCGAGTCCTCCGAGAAGAGAAAGCGCAGCTTCCGGAACAGAAGGCTCTTGACGATATCCGCGGCCGCCATCGTAGCGGCCGGGTGGTGGGGGGTGAAGACCAGCACGCCGGAGTTCGACAACGGCAGGAAGTCGATCACGTTGGCGTCGAGGCCGGCGCGCAGATCGAGCACGATAAAGGTCGCCGGCAGCCCGTTGATCGCGTGCACGAGCTGCCACCGAGCGCTGTCCGAGAGGTTGGTGATCTCGTCGATGGCGTGTCGGGGGGCGGCGACGAAAGCGAAGTTGCGGAACAGGTCGCCGGGGTCGATCCGGCGATCGAGCGGGGTCAGGCACTCGTCGAGGCGGCGACCGCGGCGGAAGAAGTGGTAGAGGTCGGAGCCGACCGGGACGTCCAGAGTATTGCGGACCGATGAGGTTCCGGTATCGAGGTCGACCAACACGGTCGGGGCCACCCGCGACAGGGTCAGGGCGAAGTTGACCGCAAAGGTCGTCTTGCCGACGCCCCCCTTCCCGGAAGATACGGTGATGATTCGCCGCATGGTGTTCCCAACTCTACTGGAGTCCGGGGCGGGTTGCACAGGGAGTGGTCACGCAGGCTGCCGACCGCAGGTGCGGGCTCACGGGCCCGCCTCGCGACCGCCTGCGAGCTGCTCTACGCGGCTGATGACAAGGTCGAGCGCGTTCGGATGGTCGAAGTTGTGCTGCAAGCGCACCCTCTCATCCACCGCGGAGAGGTCGCGGTCGTAACGGTCGTGGTTGACCACTGCGATCCGCTCGCGGCCGACCCGGCGCACGATCTCCTCGGCGACGGTCGTCTTGCCCGAGCCGGTACCGCCGGCGACACCGATGCACAGCCGGTCGGTGTTCTCGGCGTTCACATGCCCTCACAGGTTCTTGAGGATCTCACGCACGGTCGCCGCGTCGGGACCTTCGGGCGCGACCTCGAGGTAGTGCTGTAGGCGTCCCTTGGCACCCTCGAGGTCGCCTGCACGGAGCAGCAGCATGCCATACTGGAACAGGCACTTGCCAAAATCCGGGTTGGATGCGAGGCAGCGTTCGAGCAGCGGCCTGGCGGCATCGTCATCCATCGAGTTCAGGTAGACCACGGCCTCGTTGAACAGCGCCGCCGGGTCGTTTGGATTGAGCTTTTGGTAGCGTTCGACGAAGCCGCGATGCTGGTCGGCCAGGCCCAGAGCCGCGGCCGCGTTCGCCGCCACCTCAAGGCAGCTGACAGACTCCTGGTCCAGTTCCAGACAGTGCGTCGCGCTGTCCAGCGCCGCCCTGGCGTCACCCATGTCCATTTCGAGCTGGGCCAGGCTCGACCACCCCAGGAGGAGCTTTGGGTCGACGGCGACGGCACGCTCGAGGGCGTCGCGGGCCTCGGCCTTCTTGCCTCGGGCGAGCATGTCGCGGGCCTCGCCCAGCTCGGCGTAGCCCGGCTCGAGAGCGAGCTCTGGGCCGCCCACCTTGCGAGCCTGCTCGACCGAGGTCAGGGTCAGGGTGAACTCGTTCTGGGTACTTCCCACGGGGACCTTGAACGGCTCGTCACGGGGCACGAATCCGGGCGCCTCGACGTGGAAGACGTAGTGCCTGGTGGCGTCGAGGAGGACCGCGGTGAAGGTGCCATCGGTGTGGACCTCGACCTCCTTGCGAAAACCGGCGATCTCGTCGGTGGTGATGGCCACGGTCGCGTTCGGCACCGGCGCACCTGTGCCGTCGACCACCTTACCCCGCAGCCGGGCCTGAGCACCGGCCACGGCGACCGTCGCGACCAAGCCGGTCGCCGCCAGTCCCACGAGGGATCGCAGCAGCAAGGAGCGCATGGCGAACCTCCCATTTCCGCAATCCCGGTGAGCATAGCGGGTTTCCGGGCGGGTCTCAACACGCCCGGGGCGGAGGTCGCGGGTCGGTGCGAGGCGTCGCGCCGAGCGCTCAGCCGCCAGAGGTGCGCTGCGCCGCGAGCAGGCGCGCTGCATCGGCGAGGTCGTAGAGCACGCCCGACTCTCCCCGCAAATGCACGAGATCCTCGATGTGGCGCAGCAGCAGGCCGTGCCGCTTGAGCAGGGCGACGATCTGCGCGTCCTCCAGGTACGGCGAGAGCTCGAGCCGGACGGCGTCCTCGTCAAGAACTTTCAGAGCGTCCCAAAGGTGCCGCTCACACACCGTGATCTGGTCGAGGTAGTCCATCGTGGTGATCCGCCGAAAGGCCCGAGTGTGGTCGATGTACCACAGCCGGCCGTTGCCGTCGACGAGCAGGTTGGTGGTATTGCGGTCCCAGTTCGAGATCAGCTCGTCCCAGACCAAGATCATGCGCTCCTGCATGACCCAGAGGTAGGGGTTCTCGTGTGTGGCTCCGGCTGCGGTGAGCTCCTCCTGAGTGCGGGCGTTCTCGATCCAGAGCTGAACCGATCCGCGCACGCCGTCGATCTCTCGCAGCACCGTGGGCGGGACCGTGTCGAGGCCGAGAAGCCGGCTCAACCGGTAGGCTGCAACCTCGTTGACGAAGCTGTCGGTCATGAGGTTCTCTCGTGTCGCCCGCTGGTTGATGTTGAAAGCGTTGGTGTCGACCGTGCGGAAGATTGCGCGGGCGGTGACCCCGTCTCGCTCCAGAACCAGTCGGCGTGGGCGGCTGGTGCCGCTGCCGAGCACGGCGCTCGACACCACGCGGGCTTCGCGCAGGAAGCTCTCGGCCTCCTGATCGCTCGCAAAGGGCAAAGGATCGCCGTCCGGTCCCAGCCAGCTTCGTGCATCCGGCGGCCGCAGGGCCGCCGCGTGGGCGGGCCGGGCGCCGGCCGCACCGACGAGCACGAGGAGCACCATGGCGGCGAGCCCGACCAACCGCTCGGGCTGTGTGTCGAAGTGCGACATCGGACCTCCCCGGCGCCGGCAACTGCCGGCACTCCTCGAGGAGATACGGTCCTGCAGGCTGAGCGTTTCCGCTGCTCGCGCCGGGTCCGGGGCGTCGCAGGCCTCGTGTCGAACCCTGGTGAATCATGCGGGCTGAGGTGCGAATGCTAGACTGCCGCGATTCGGAGCACCTGGTGCAGGCGAGGCTTTCCCCCAGTGCCACCCACAGCTGGAGCGCGCGCGGGCGCGCCAAAGGCGGCCCCCCGCCTCCGCCAGCGGGCACTCGCCGGACCCGGGGAGGAACGCGACGGCGATGGTCTCCAACTTCCGTTGCTTCACGCTGGTAGCCATCTTGGCGCCCTCGCGACGCACCCAGGTGAGGTATGCAGGCTAGCCAGCCGCAGGCCTGGTCCGGGAGCGGGGGCGAGCGCGGCCTGTCGGCCTGGCTCGGCGTCCGGGAGGGCGAGGGCCGAGCGGCGTGGACCCTGTTCGGCTTCTTTCTTCTCCTCGAGACCTGCCACTACATCGGCAAGGCGGTTCGCCAGGCGACCTACATCGACAGCCTCGGCGCCGAGCGCCTGCCGTGGGTCTACCTCCTGCTCACCGCCACCTCGGTGCCGGCCCTGCTGCTCTATGGGCGCCTCGCCCGCGGTCGCTCGCTGCACCGTCTCATCGTGCTTTCGTGCCTGGTCCAGGGAGCGGCACTGGTGGTCTTCTACGGGCTCTTCGCGCACCCCTCGGGGTGGGTCGCGCTGAGCTTCTACGTCTGGATCACGACGGCTTTCGGGATCGCGATCAGCCAGTTCTGGCTCTACTCGGCGAGCGTCTTCGACCCCCGCCAGGCGCGGCGGCTGTTTGCCTTCATCTGTGCCGGCGGGCTTCTCGGCGGCCTGACCGGCGGCCAGCTCACCCGCCTGACCGCCGATCTGATCGGCACTCGGGCCACACTCCTGGTTGCCGCCATCCTCATGCTCGTCCTGGCTGCCGGCCTCGGGCGCTGGCGTCTGGCCCCCGGGGCGCCGCCCCCAGAGCAGCGGCCCGCGCAGGCCGAGGCGTCGATCGAGGACGCGCGTGGCGGGCTCACTGCGGTGCGCGGCTCGCGCCTGCTGCTGCTGATCGCGGCCGTGATGTTTCTCACCATGGTCGTGTCCCAGGTGATCGACGTGCAGTTCAACTGGGCGGTGGAGCGCACCACGGTCGGCCTCGACCGGCGCGCCGCCCTGTTCGGCAACTTCTTCAGCGTCATGGGCCTGTTCGCCTTCGTCTTCCAGCTGGTCGCGACCCGCTGGATCCACCGTGTGCTCGGGGTCGGCTTCGCGATGCGGGTGATGCCGGTCACGGTGGCGATCGGCTCGCTGCTGCTCCTCGCCACCGCCGGTCTGGGACCGAGCGCCCTGCTTGCGGCCGCCACGTTCCTCAAGCTCGGCGAGAGCGGGCTCCGCCACTCCCTCGACCAGTCGACGCGGGAGCTGTTGTTCTTCCCGGTACCCGCCGCCTTGCGGCGACGCGCCAAGGCATCGATCGACGTGTTCGTGCAGCGCTTCGCCGAGGGGTGCTCGGCCATCTTCCTGCTCACCGTGACCTTCGGCCTGATCCCGGTGCAGCACCTCTCGTGGTTCACGCTTGGCCTGGTTGTCGTGTGGCTGGCGCTGACCGTCACCGCCCGGCGCGAGTACGTACGCTCGTTCCGCGAAGGCCTCAGCACGGGCTCGGTCGACAGCACAGCGAGCATCGACCTCGAAGACGTCACCACGGTCACCACACTGGTCGAGTTCCTCGGCAGCCCTGACCCTCGCCAGGTGCTGTCGAGCATCGACCTGCTCGCCCTCCACGGCCGAGGCCGGTTGGTGCCGCCGCTGCTGCTCTACCACGAGGACCCAGAGGTTCGGCTGCGCACGCTCGGGGTCCTCACCCGGCTCGGGAGGAGCGACGCGATCGGGCTCATCGAGCGCTGCCTGGCGGATTCCGAGCCCGAGGTGCGCAGCGCCGCGATCCGGGCGCTCGCTTCGCTGCTCGGGCGGGACGCGTGCGAGCTGATGGCGCCTCGGATCGGAGATGCGGACCCTCGGGTGCGCGCAGCGGCGGTGGTCTGTCTGGCGCGGTACGCGCCGCCTGAGCTCGCGTCCCGCGCCGATGTCGCCCTCGCCGGCATGCTGATCGACGCCAAGCCGACGGTGCGCGCCGAGGCCTGCCGGGTTCTCGGCCAGCTCCCGATGCCGGTCCATCAGGGCGAGCTCGTCCAGGCCCTCTACGACCGGGACAGTCTCGTGGTGCGCGAGGCGATCGCCGCCGTGCTTCGACGCACCCGACGCGATGGACCGAACCCGGTCTACCTGCCGATCCTGATCTCGCTGCTCCACGAGCGTCGCCTCAAGCACGACGCCCGCCTCGCCCTCGAGGCCTACGGAACGCACGCTGTTGATGCCCTCGTGCTCTTCATGCAGGAGCCCGGTGAGCGGATCTGGGTCCGCCGGGCGGCCCCCAAGGCGATCGCCCGAATCGGAGGACCCACCGCAGCCGCCGCCCTGGTGGATGCACTCGGCGCCCATGACACCCTGCTGCGACGCAAGGTCGTCGAGGCGTTGGTCTATCTCTGCAGCCGCGACCCCCACCTCGAGCTCGACAGCGTCGCGATCGAGGGGAGAGTGGCCGACGACGTCCGCGGATACCTCCAGGCGCTGGCCGATCTCGTGGCCGTAGGCGCGGGACCGGCCGATACCGATGGTCCCGCACCCCCGATCGATCCGGTGGCCGACCCGCTCCTCGTCCAGCTGCTTCGTCAAGCCATGTCACACCACCTGGCGAATCTGTTCGGGCTGCTCGAGCTGCTCCATCCGGCGAGGGACGTTCGCGCCGCCTACCGCGGCCTCACGAGCGGCGACCGCACACTGCGCGCCCACGCTCTCGAGTTCCTCGACAACACCCTCTCCGGGCGGCTGCGGCGCGACCTGTTTGCGGCCATCGACGAGCTGCCTGCGGCCTGGAAGCTCCGCCAGGTGGCGTCGGACTACGGGGTGATTCCGTCAAACCGTCGTGATACGATTCTTCGTCTCATTTCCGTGGACGTCGGCGACAACCCGGCGGCGGAGGAGGTGGCCCTGGCCGCTCTGCACCTGGTCTGGGAGAGGCGCGAACTTGAGCTCGCCCCGGCGATTGCGGAGCTGGCTCACCGCGCCGAACCGGCTCTTCTCGCCGAAGCGGCGACATGGGTCGCTGCCCAGCTGTCGCAGGCGCCGGCGGCGACCGCAAAGGAGCCGCGCATGACCGCGATGGCCCGAATCGAAATGGTCGTCTTCCTGAGAGGAATCGACCTGTTTGCCGCCTGCACCGCCGAGCAGGTGCTACAGCTTGCGGCGATCGCCAGCGAGCGCTCGGTCGCTGCCGGCGCCACGGTCTATCGGGCAGGCGACCCTTCCGACAACCTGTTCTGTGTGATCGAGGGGCGGGTCGAGCTGAGCGGAAGCGAGCCCGGGCAGACCGCCTCTGCCGATGCCCGCGAGACGTTCGGCGTGTTTGACATTCTCAGTGGTCGGCTCCACCGCGGCGACGCCGTGGCGACCCAGGACACCCGCCTCCTCGCAATCGACGCCGACGACTTCTTCGACCTGCTTTCCGGTAACATCGAGATCGTGAAAGCCCTGTTCCGCACCGTGACCTCGAGGCTCAACGCGGAGGCCTCGGCGGAAGGCCTGCGATGAGCCTCGACCGGACTCCCCTCGCGTGGCTCGCAGCAGTGGCGCTGCTCGGGGGTACGACCGCCGCGGCGGCCGAACCGGAAGTGGTCGGCCCGTCCCGGCTCGTGGCGGTGGGCGACGTCCATGGCGACCTCGACCATCTGGTCACGGCGCTCTCGACCGCTGGTCTGATCGACTCCGAGCGCTCGTGGACGGGCGGCAATGCCGTGCTCGTCCAGGTCGGCGACTTCCTCGACCGGGGCCGCGAGGTGCGACAGGTCATGGACCTGATGATGCGTCTCGAGAGAGAAGCCGCTGACGCCGGAGGAAGGTTCGTGGTCCTGCTCGGCAACCACGAGGTCATGAACATTCTCGGTATCGACCGCGATGTCGACCCGGAGGCCTATCTCGTGTTCGCCGACGGCGAGTCCGAGCGGCGCCGACACGACGGCTGGCAGGCGCAGGAGCGGTTCCGGCGCAAGCGCCGGCTTGACCTGGGTCAGCGCGTTGAGGGCGAGCAGTCCGAGGACGAGACCGCGTGGCTCGCAGCCCATCCTCCCGGGCGGCTCGAGTACATCGATGCACTGGGGCCCGGCGGCAGCTACGGTCGCTGGCTGCGCGGCCTGCCGGCGGCGGTGCGGGTGGGGCGCACCCTGTTGCTGCACGGGGGCATCAGCCCGGCCAACATGGACCTCGCCGAGACCGACATCAACCGTCGGATCGTCGACGAGATCGCGACCTACGACGAGATCAAGGCCACCATGATCGCGGACGGGATCGCGCTGCCCACGGCGTCGCTGCAGGACCTGGTCTACCAGGCGCTCAACCAGCTCAAGCTCTACCAGGCACGCATTGAACGACGCGGCCGTTTGTCCGCCTTCGAGAGCGCCCGCGCGCGCCAGCTCGAGCAGCTGATGCACTGCTCGGAGTGGTTCCTCCTCAACCCGGACGGCCCGCTCTGGTACCGCGGGATGGCGGTCTGGACCGAGGACGAGCACACGCCGCTCGTCGACACGATGCTCGACACGCTTGACGTCGACCGCCTCGTGCTCGGCCACACCGAGCGCTACGACGGCACCATCCACACTCGTTTCACGGGCAAGATCGTGTTCGTCGACTCCGGCCTGCCTGCGGCGCTCGAGATCCAGAACGGTCGACTGATGGAGGCGATCTATCCGGATGGCCGAGTCGTGCTCGAGGGCACCTCCATCGCGACTACTGGGCAGGCGGCGGTCGCTCCGCGGGAGAAATGACCGTCAACCGGTCCGCTTGATCACCACCAGGGTCCGGTCGTCGGCGAAGGGCACTCCCTGGGTGAACGCCATCAGATCCGAGTCGATGGCCGCGCCGAGGCCGGCGGCGTCGTCGTCCCGATGTGCCCGACACACCGCCTTCAGTCGCTCGCCGCCGTACTCCTCCTGTTCCGGATTCTCGGCTTCGGTGATCCCGTCGGTGTAGACCACGAGCCAGTCGCCGCGGGTCAGCTGGGTGTGGCCCGCGGTGTACGTCCCTCCGGGGATGAGCCCGATCGGCATGCCGGTCGCATCAAGTGAGTCGACGCTGCCCTCGGCATGGACGATGAAGGCGGGGTTGTGACCGGCATTGGTCCACGACAGCGTCCCGCTCGTCGGCTCCAGCACCGCCAGGAAGGCGGTTGCGTACTTCTCCGGCGGCGTGCGCTCGTAGAGCAGCCTCGAGGTCCCATCGAGCACCTCGGCCGGACCGACACCGGCCTCGATCGGACCCGCGGTCAGGGCCTCGAGAGAGGCGGTGAGCAGCGAGGCCGCGATGCCCTTGCCGGACACGTCGGCGACCAGGATCACGCACTCGTCGCCGCCTCGCCGCTCGATCACGCGGTACATGTCGCCGGACACTCCGCGCGACGGCGTCGCCGCAGCGTGGAACGACCACCCTGGGATCTCGGGCAGACGGTCGGAGAGCAGGGCCTGCTGGATCCGGCGCGCGAGCGCGAGCTCCTCCTCGAATCGCCGGCGCTCCGCAGCCTCCTCGGCGAGACGAACGTTGCGGATGCGCATGGCCGCCACCGAGGCGAGCGCGACCAGCAGCTCCATGTCCTCCTCGGTGAACTGGCGGACGCCGAGGGACGAGCCCAGCACGATCATGCCGAGCGAACCCTCCGGGTCGAGCAGTGGCGCAGCGACCAGCGACCTGACGCCCGCCGCGACCAGACTGGCGGCGCGGTTGAAACGGGAATCGGTCGCCGTATCGAGGACCAGCGCCGCCTGGCCCTTCTCCGCCACCTCCTGGACCAGGTGCATCGACACCACCGGAGGCTCGACCTCGCCCCGCCGGGCCGAGCGTCGCGCCGCACACACGTATCGATCGTCGCCGGTTCGCAGGAAGATCGCGCCGTCCTCGGGACGCAGGTGGTCGAAGGCCCGGTCGAGAATCAGCTCGAGCAGCTCGTCAAGGCTGATCGAGCGGCCGAGGGCCTGGTGGACGGCAGTGAGCAGGTGGAGGCGCTCCGCATATCGACGAACATCGCCTTCGACGCGGTCGGGGAAGGGGGTCGGCGAGACGTCGCCGAGCATCTCCGAGACCGGCCGGAAGAGGGTGTGAGCCGGCGCGGCGGCAGGCGCCGCCGGCGCAGGGGAGGCGCCGTTCAGGCGGCGGACCGTAATCTGACTCGAGCCGACCGTGAGCACATCGCCGGCCACGACCAGCCGTGCGCCGACGACCCGTTGCCCGTTGATCATGGTGCCGTTGCGGGAGCCGAGGTCCTCGACGAACCACTCGGTCCCGGTTCGCTTGAGACGGGCGTGGCGGCGGGACATCGACGGGTCAGGGACGGAGAGGTCGACGCTCGATGACCGCCCAATAACGACAGACTCGGTCTCAAGAGTCCGTTCGAACACGCCTCCGGCGGTCGAAACCACGTGAAACGAGATCATTGCCCCGAGCTCCTCCGACTGAGGATAGCAGGGGAACCCTCGTGGCGCATTCCATCGTCCGCTATAGTGGTGCCATGCCGATCCTCGCTCTCCGCACACATCTGCTCGTGCTCGTTGCCCTGGTGATGGCAGGGTGCGCCTCCGGAGATCTCCAGGTCCGCACAGACTACGACCAGAAGACCTCGTTCGCCGAGCTCAAGACCTTCCTGGTGACGGTCGAGGCGGACAACGCCAGCGACCTGGCTCGGTTCTACGGCGTCCTGCGCACCACCATCGTGGACGTGCTCGGTCAGCGTGGCTTCACCAAGGCCGAGCACGGTTCGCCCGACTTTTGGGTCGTGCCGCGCCTCAGCTTCTCCTCCGCTCAGGCGAAGGACCTTGTGGCGACCACTTCGAGCCAGGCGGAGGGCGGTCCGGCAGGCACCGGCGGCCTTCCGAAGGGCGCCACATTGACTGTTCAGGTGATCCGGCCCGACCGCCGCACCGTGCTCTGGGAAGGGGCAGTGACGGGCTTCACTGCCAATGCGGTCGCCGGAAGCGAGCCGCTGAAGGCGGCCGCACGACGCCTGCTCGCCGAGTTTCCGCCGCTCATCGCTCGATAGCCAGCGGGTCTGCGGTCACGTCGGATACCTCGTGGGTGCCGCGGGCCGGCCCGCACTTCTCACCTTGTCAAGGCTCGGCGACCTCGTCGGCCGTGGCCACCCGGTTGCGGCCGCGGCGCTTGGCGAGATAGAGCGCGCGGTCGGCGGCCGCGACCAGCTTCGCGACCGACGCGGCGTGGCGAGGCGCCTCCGCGAGCCCGAGGCTCATTGTGACGGTGAGCGTCGCGTCCTGCCACGGAACCGTCATGGCGGCGACCGCGCTTCGCAAGGCCTCTGCGCGGTCACGGGCCGACGCCAGGTCGGCTCCGGGGAACAGCACCAGCGCTTCGTCGCCACCGTACAGACCGGCCCGTTCCGGGGCCCGAAGCACCGAGCGGAAGGCTGCGCCCATCGCCTCAACGACGGCTCGCCCGGCGCCGTGGCCGTGAGCCGTGTTGACCTCGCGCAGCCCATCGAGGTCGGTCATGGCGAGGCACAGGACCCCCCGTCCGCGAGCGAGCGAGCGCTCGATGGCAGCGAGCAACGACTCCATGGTCTCGAGTCCGGTCAACTCGTCGAAGTGAACGCGCCGGTGGAGACGACGCAGGAGCCCGTTCTCGGCCGGGTCGCTGCGGGTGAAGCGGAGCGTGGCGTCGCCGAGCTGCAGACGGTCGCCATCGCTCAGGACCGCACGCTCGACCCTCTCGCCGTTGAGCCAGACGCCGTTCGCCGAGCCCAGATCGACGACCTCGACACGACCGTCGGTCAGGCGCTCGAGCCGGGCGTGGCGACGCGAGATGGCCGGCTGCTCGAGGCGCAGGCCGGCGGCGGCGGAGCGCCCGATCAGCAACGAGGCCCCGATCATCACCTGGCGGCCGATGTCTCCACCGGAGACCACGACCAGGCAGGCCTCGCCGGAGCTCTCCCCGGGATCCGTGACCGGCAGATGGCCCATGATCGTCGATTGCTCGCGCGAGTCCCGGGGTGGACGGTCGTCATCCGTCATGAGACGGCGCGTGCTGTTCGCGCGAAAGGTTGTGTCATGTCGGTGCCCTCAGGTTCCTCCCGTCGGGTCGCTCGGGCCGCGCGGACGCCCTCATCCCTCTGGTCGGGGTCCGGCTGCACGCCTCCGGCGCCACCGTGAAGGTGACCAGGGATGCCGAGCTTCTCGCGATGCGGTGTCACAGTGAGAGCAGGCTATCACGCCGGCTCGCCGGCGCGCGTCGACTGACGGCGCCCCAGCCACAAGCTGAGCGCGAACCAACTGGTTGCCAGTGTCGATGCAACCAGTGCGAGCCCTCCGGCGGCAAGACCGAGCGCGGCCAACCCGGCATACGACCACGCCGAGATCTGGTCCCCGGTGCGATAGACAAAGGTGTCGATGAAGTTCTTCGCCTTGTACTTGTCCTCGCGTTCGAGGACGGTGAAGAGCAGCTCCCGGGCGGGTCGGGAGAGGGCGAAGTTCGCGGTCCGGCGGGCGACCTGGAAGGCGGCGAGGACTGCGAGCGTCGGCACGGCGCCGAGCGCTCCGAAGCCGAGGACGCACGCCAGCGGCAGCATGCCGAGGGTGAGCCCGACACCGAGTCGTCGCAGGACGCGGCCGGTGATCAGGAGCTGGACGACCGCAGTGAGCAGGTTGACGGCGAGGTCGATGCGGGCGAGGAAGACGGTTCTGGCCGCCCGGTCTGCGATCGCGGCACCGAGGATCCCGGTCTGTTGGAAGTACGCGAAGGTCCCGGCAACGGTGTGGAGGAAGAGGAACAGCGAGATCCCGAGCAGGTATGGCGAGCCGAGGACGTGGCGGACGCCCGCGAGCGCGCTCCCGCCGACCCCGGCGTCGCGGGTCTCGGGTGACGTCCGGGCCGGGGGCGAACGACGGGCGAGGACCGCGACGCACACCACCGCCGCTTCGACCAGAGCCGCCGAGACCACGAGCAGCGCCGCGGTGGGAACCCACCCGGCGGCGAGGGCGGTGAGACCGGACCCGGTGATGCCGCCGAGCGTCCCGCCAAGCGCGATCGCGCCGTACAGCCGGGCGCCCTGCTCGGGCCGGAAGGTGTCGGCCATGAACGACCAGAACACCGACACCACGAACAGATTGAACGCGCTCACCCAGACGTAGAAGCCGCGCCCCAGCCAGACCGCCTGGTCCGGAGAGGCAAGCTTCCAACCGGCGGCGAAGAGCAGCAGGTTGGCGGCAATCACGTGGTAGGTGATGGGGATCGAGCGGGTCCGCGGCAGCCGTGATGCGATCAGGGCGAACAGCGGGTGTGCCGCGAGGGTGACCACGAGTGTGCCGGTCCACAGCCACGGCAGCGTGCGGACGCCGCCGGCCACGGCGAGCTCGTCGCGGACCGGGCGCAGCACGTAGTAGCTCGCCAGGAGGAGGAAGAAGTAGAGCGCCGAGAGCAGCAGCGGGAGCCGCTCCCCTGGGCGGACGTCGACCAGCCACGGCCTCTGGCGCGTCACCTGAGCGGCCGACGGTGGGCGGACGGATGGTTCCGGTGTCGGGACGGTCGTGGGTGATTCAACCGGCTGCCCTCCGGGTCCATCCTACGGTGTCGGGCGGCGGGATGTTGCGCCCGGAACCAGCGCCCGCTCAGCCGCCGGCAGGCGCGCTTGCGCCGGTTCCCATGCGCCAGCTCAGGCCGACGAGGCCGAACCACGACCACTGGCGGTCCACGATCGGGCTCGCGGTGACAACGTTCCTGCACTCCCTCGGCCTTCCCGGCCGGCGGAAGAGGCGCGGGCCTGGCGTAGCCCGCACTCTTCACCAGACTCCTGCTGTGGCCGGCGATGCACCGCACTCATCAGCACTTTCTCACCTCGGAGTGCTCGACGTACTGTCGAGTTTTCCCCCAGCCCGCCCGTCACAGACCCGCCGCCCCCTCCGCGCCCTCCCTCCACCCCCCGGCGGGTTCGCCCCATGTTCCTCGGCTCGAAAACCCTGCTGCGCACGACACCTCGCCAGCCTCGCCACAGACCCTGATGAATAGTGCGGGCTCGACGGGAAAGGACCGGGGACGGGCTGCGGTTAACAGCAACACATCGGACTCACGCGGGTTCGAGTCCTACATCGCACGGGAGGCGACAGGATGGCGAGGAACGAAGTGTCCACCGCGCGCGCCTTCACAGGCTGGTTCGAGTGGTTCGTACGCTCCGAGGTCGCGGGCAGCGTCCTCCTGCTGGCGTGCACGGTCGCGGCCATGGTCTGGGCCAACTCGCCGTGGGCGGAGCTCTACGACCACCTGCTCCACACCAAGGTCGGGCTCTCGTGGGGCGATGCCGCCTTCAAGCTCACGCTCCACCACTGGATCAACGACGGCCTGATGGTCATCTTCTTCTTCGTGGTCGGGCTCGAGATCAAGCGCGAGCTGGTTGTCGGTCAGCTGTCGTCCCTCGACCGCGCCGTGCTGCCGGTCGCGGCGGCGGCCGGCGGGATGATCGCCCCCGCGCTGCTTTACGTCGCGTTCAACGCC
>Ga0315540_10000484_pt1 | contig 22632 bp, 19 predicted proteins | sample SalMarSW160110MG_FD_203677 | JGI IMG/M metagenome (GOLD analysis project Ga0315540, IMG submission 203677) | Salt marsh sediment microbial communities from the Plum Island Ecosystem LTER, Massachusetts, United States - Salt Marsh Sediment SW1601-10 ...
GCTTCCATCAGCTTAAGCTTGAATTCCCAGTCTCCCGTCAGTTCAGGCGAAGTGATCTCTCCGACGCCGAAATGGCGCAAGGCGAACAGAAGCGAAAATGCCTTCGGCGTGGGTACCAGTTCTCGTCCACTGCGGTGGACGTACTCTTCATGAATCAATCCCTCGATCACCGCCGCACGCGTGGCTGGCGTGCCCAGTCCCTTTGCCTCCATCGCTGCACGCAATTCGTCGTCTTCGACCAGCTTTCCGGCGCCTTCCATCGCCGACAGCAGCGTAGCCTCTGTGTAGCGCGGGGGCGGCTTGGTCTGATTTGCCTGCGCGCCAACCTCGGACACACCCACCATTTCGTCTGAAGCGACCATCGGCAAGTTATCGCTATCAGATTGGGCCGCGCGGCCATATACAACGAGCCAGCCCGGATTGCGCAATACCCGGCCCTCCGTTCTGAACTGGTGGTCACCTACTTTCGTGATTCGGGTCGTCTGCAGGAACTCGGCGGCCGGATGGAAGACGGCCAGGAAACGCCGCACAACCATGTCATAGAGCTTTTGTTCGGCATCGTTGAGTTGCTTTGCGGACTGCTGCGTAGGAATGATCGCGAAGTGGTCGGAAATCTTGGTGTTGTCGAAAACGCGACGGTTCGGCCTGACCCAACCCTGTCTCAGCACGCTCTTGGCGAAGGCGCCGTACTCCTTGGTGGCGCCCAGGAGCTCCATGGTCTTCTTCACCGTCGCAAGATAGTCCTCCGGGAGCGCGCGCGCATCCGTGCGGGGGTAGGTCAGTACCTTGTGTCGCTCGTAGAGCGCCTGCGCGAGTGAAAGGGTCATCTTGGCGGGAAAGCCGAAGCGGCCGTTGGCTTCTCTCTGCAAGCTCGTCAGATCGAATAGCAGCGGCGAGAGCTGAGTTGAAGGTTTGCTTTCTTCCGTAACCGAGCCCCTGCCGTCGCGGCACGCTGCGACGATCGCCTCGGCCTCTTTGGCGCTCCACAGTCGGTCCGGCTTTCGCTCGCTATCTTCGTCCTTCTTGAACTCAGGATCGAACCAGCGTCCCGCGTACACCCCTGCGACGGCGGCGAAGCGGGCATGAACTTCCCAGAAATCGCGCGATACAAATGCTCGGATACGCTCCTCGCGTTCAACGAGCACGGTGAGCGTCGGAGTCTGAACGCGGCCGACCGTGGTGAGATAAAACCCCCCCTCCTTCGAGTTGAAGGCGGTCATCGCGCGGGTGCCGTTTATCCCCACCAGCCAGTCCGCCTCGGAACGGCAGCGGGCCGCATCGGCCAGCGGAAGCAGCTCCTTGTCCGGCCGCAAGGCGTCGAAACCGTCACGGATTGCCTGTGGCGTCATCGACTGCAGCCACAAGCGCTCGATGGGTTTCTTGACGCGTGAATAGTTCACGATATAGCGGAATATGAGTTCGCCCTCGCGACCGGCGTCGCAGGCATTGATAAGTGCCCCGACATCCTTGCGCTTCATCAATCTCAGTAGCAGATTGAGCCGGTCCTGGCTTCGCTCGATTGGCGTCAATTCGAAATGCGGTGGAATGACTGGTAGTCTGGCGAACGACCACTTGCCTTTCTTGACGTCGTGCTCCTCCGGCAGCGAGAGCGCCAGCAGGTGGCCGACTGCCGAGGACAGCACGAAATCGTCGCTCTCGAAATAATCGCCCTTGCGTGTGAAGCTGCCCAACGAACGGGCAATGTCCGCAGCAACGGAGGGTTTCTCGGCGATTATCAGTGTTTTGCTCATGGAGGGCCGGGCAGGTCGCCGCGGGCGTCGAAAGGCGGCAGATGATAAGTGCAAACGTGCTGGGGCGGCAACCCGAGCGGCAAAGGCTGCGCCAGGCCCCGCCTCGCGCGCGCGATCCTTAACTCGGCAAGCGCTCGTCTTGAATCGTGAACAGGTCCTCTGCGAGCAGACGGCTGGTGGGCGTTTGCTGGTTCCAGAGCACCATCAGCACGATTAACTTGAGTTGCTCGAGAGACAACGTGGAACCGGTGGCGGCGAGCGCACGCTCGATGACGTGCTCGCGGACCTGTGGGTTCAGAATTCCGGATTGCTCCAGCGTGAGCAGAAAGCCGCGGCATTCCGTGTCGAGCTTGGCAAGCTCCTTCGGCGCGTATGCGCGGAAGGTGTTGTGCGAGTCCGGAATCGGCGCGAAATTGCGGTGCGGGACACGAAGCACACCTGCTAGCCAAGACAAAGCTTCGCTGATGTCGGTGTCCTCGAATCCAGCAGCGGAGAGCTTCTTTGCCACCAATTCGCTGTCTTGGGCGAGGTCGGTTTGTTGGCAGTGCTCGAAAAGGTATACGAGGATTTCATACATATTATTGTTCTCCTCAGCAGTTTAGGCGTTGATATAGTCCGCCGGGCAGCACCGCTACCCGTCCAGCGAGTTCGAGCCGCAGTAGTTCCGAGGATACCTGCTCGGCGGTCAAACCTGCACGCGCACAGAGCGAATCGACGTCAATAGGGTCGAACCCCATATGTGTCAGAAGCGGGTCATCCGGCGGCGACTGCGTACTCGTGGACTGGGGAGCTGCATACCTTGAGGGCTGAAATCCGCCGAGTTCGGACAGTACGTCCTCCGCGGATTCGACCAGCTTGGCGCCGGTCTTGATGAGCGCGTGGCATCCCTTGGACAGTGGAGAGTGAATTGAACCGGGAATCGCGAACACTTCGCGTCCCTGTTCGGCGGCGGCGCGCGCAGTGATTAGCGAGCCTGAAGCAAGCGCCGCCTCGACAACCAGACAGCCCTGCGCTAATCCGCAAATAAGGCGATTGCGGCGGGGAAAGTTGTGCGCGGCTGCCGGAGTTCCGAGTGGGAACTCGGAAAGCAGCAAACCGCGCTGCCTGATCTCGCCCGCAAGCGATGCATTGCGTGCGGGGTAAGTGACGTCGATGCCTGTTCCGAGCACCGCAATCGTGGACCCGGAGCCGGCCAATCCACCGCGATGGGCCGCCGCGTCGATGCCGAGCGCAAGACCGGAGATGATGGTCAGGCCCGCGTCACTGAATGCACGAGCGAAGTTTTCCGCGTTGCGCTCGCCTTGAGCAGTAGCGTTCCGGCTGCCTACGACGGCCAGCGCAGGCCGAGCCAGCAGCTCGAGACGGCCATGTGCGTAGAGCAGTGGCGGCGGGTCGGCAATTTCGAGCAATGGCCTTGGGTAGGCTTCGTCGGCAAGGGTAATGACTGCATGCCCCGGCTGCGCGGCCCACTCACTTGCCGCGGCGACGGCGGCAGCAACTTCGGCGGAATCGGTGGCGTCAATAGCCGCGCGAGGGGCGAACCGCAAGAGTTCGGAGCGGGAACGCGCTAGGATCTGTTCAGGTAGGCCGTACTGTTTGAGCAGCTCGCGAATGGCGACGGGCCCGAGGCCTGGCGTTAGGGTGAGTTGCAGCCAACTCGCCAGCCCCGGTTCTGTCGTCATAGGCTTGGCAAAAGGCGGAATCGCGCCTGCGTGCGCGCCTCCGATGCGCGATGGCGCCGCGCACCAGGCCCGGGATTAGGGCGTCTGCACCACATCCAACGGCCGGACAGGCCTCTCGATACGCATGACTAGTGCATAAGATACGCGGTCGAACACGCGGAATACAAACACGTGGCCATTTGGCTCGTCCGGTAGCTGGATACGGGCGTCGGGTGCACCTGTCGGTTTGGAGGTATCAGTCACGGTCTGGCCATGAGTGTAGACGGCCAGCACTGTACCAACGTCGATGCCGTCGGCCTTACCCCGATTAATCGTGATGATCGAACCCGTGCCGGTCTCGCCCACCCGCTGCACGCCGCCGTAAATCGACATGACCCGGCCCTTGATAAAGACGCTCGGTGAGTGCGGCGCAAAGTTCACCGCCTGCGGTGGGCCGGCCGGAATCAGCTTGTCACCGATGCCGACTTCCTGTTTCACGTTCGCCAGGCGTACGGTCGTTGGCTCCCCGGATCTGGTGACCTGTGCGGTGCCAAGGAAAATTGCCTCATAGCCAAGGGTTCGATCAGTGTCCGGGTCGACCAGCGCGTTTCCGGCCCGGTAGATGTTCCACGTCTTCTCTTTCGAGCTTCCAATGCCGCGCACGTAGGCCGAATTGCCGCTTTCAAGGATTACTCGGTCCTGCTGAGTCGCCACGATGGTCGGTGCGTTGTCCAGCCCGCCAGGCTCGATGACCAGCGACTGGGTAAGGAATGGTTCGATCACCGACGGCGGAATGCTCGGTATCGGCGAATCGGTGCTGCCGATTACCCTAATCCTGGGATGAAGCGCCTCGTTACCCGAGGTACCTGCGATCGTAAGCCGCCCATGCAATCGGTCGAGCACGATTACGTTGCCCGGATAGATGCGATGAGGATTCTTGATTTGATCCCGGTTCAGGTTCCACAATTCTGGCCAGCGCCAAGGCGAATTGGTGAAGCGTTGCGCAATGCCCCAAAGAGTGTCGCCCGGAACGACAACGTAGCGGTCGGGTGCATCCGGCTTGATTGCGCCCGAGCTCTGGGGTGCCGCGGCCGCGACCCCGGCCGCCGCCAGGCTCCCAGCGACAAAAGCCAGCATTGTGATAGACTTACGCAAGTGACCGTACATAGGGCCCCCGATTGTTTCTTGGCTCTTCGGGCCGGCTTGAAGTGCCGATTGTTCACCCAAAATTGGCATAAAAGCCTATTTAGCTTACATACTGCCTGAAATTGTGCATGTAATTAATTCACACAGCAAGTGATTTCCTGATTTCAATGGCCCTCTTGAACATCCTCCGATACCCCGACGCCCGGCTCCACAAGACGGCCACGCCAGTAACGGTCTTCGACGATGGCCTGAAAAGGCTGGTCCACGACATGGCCGAGACCATGTACGCGGCCCCCGGGATCGGCCTTGCGGCGACTCAGGTCGACATTCACAAGCAGGTAATCGTCATCGATGCGTCCGAGCGGCGCGACTCGCTGGTCGTGCTCGTCAATCCCGAGATTGTCGAGACGACGGGCATTTCCGACATCGAGGAGGGCTGCCTTTCGGTGCCAGGAATCTACGAACTCGTCGAGCGGGCAGAACGCGTCAAAGTGCGCGCGTACGACCAGAATGGCAACGCGCTCACGCTAGAGGCGCAGGGTCTGCTGGCGGTATGCATCCAGCACGAGATGGACCACCTGCAAGGTAAGGTCTTCGTCGAGTACCTTTCGCAGCTCAAGCAGCAGCGCATTCGCGCACGACTGGCCAAGCAGCTCAGGAAGAGCGCTTAGCGAAGAGGGTGGCGGCGCCCGCGACACCGACGCTGGCGCGGCAGCCGCGAGGTTGGTGAGGACCCTCCAATGCGTCTGGCTTTCGCAGGCACCCCGGAATTCGCTGAGCGCTCGCTTGCTGCTCTCCTGGGTGCTGGCCACGAAGTATCGCTCGTGCTGACCCAGCCGGATCGACCCGCAGGACGCGGTATGCGGTCGGCGCAGAGCGCCGTCAAGCGTTTGGCTCTCCAACAGGAAATTGACGTATTTCAGCCCACGACGTTGAAGGACCCCGCAAGCCTGGGTCGAATCGTCAGCGTCCGTCCGGAACTGTTGGTGGTTGCGGCGTACGGCCTGATCTTGCCGCAGGTGGTGCTCAACTGTGCACCGCTGGGAGCCCTCAACGTTCATGCCTCCTTGCTTCCGCGCTGGAGGGGCGCCGCACCGATTCAGCGCGCTATCCTCGCAGGCGATCGCGAGAGCGGCATTACGATCATGAAGATGGATGCGGGCCTTGACACGGGGCCGATGCTTGCGCAGCGCGCGATCTCGATTACCGAGGATGACGACGCGGGAACACTTCATGACCGTCTCGCCTCTCTGGGCGCGGAGATGATCGTCGCGGCACTCGCCGCCGTTGAGACGGGCCGTGCTCGCTATATGCCGCAGGCCGCCGCAGGCGTGACGTATGCACGCAAGATCGACAAGTCCGAATTGACCGTCGACTGGTCGCGCCCGGCACAGGAGCTTGCGCGCGCGATACGCGCGTTCCGACCGACTCCGGGCGCGTCGAGCACTCTCGAAGGTGCGGGCGTAAAGATCTGGGAGGCACGAGTCGCACAAGGTTCAGGCGAGCCAGGGTGCGCGCTCGCGGCAGGCCCACACGGGATTGTGATTGCCTGCGGACAAGGTGCACTTGTCGTGACCCAGCTTCAGCGCGCGGGCGGGAAGCGCTTGTCGGCAGAGGAGTTTCTGCGAGGACATGCGATATTGCCAGGCGCGCAATTCGGCAAGCCAGCTGAACGGGCATAGTGCATGGTGCCGCGCAAGCTGGCCACGGTCTCGGGGGATGCGCCGTCCCTTGCGGGGTCGATGGCGCAAGCTGCGCGGATTGTCGCGAGCGTCGCCGCCGGACGCAGCCTTTCGGCGGCCCTAGAGCGTGCGCCGGCGGAGGGGGACGCATCGCGAGCGTCGCTCCTGGATCTCACTAACGGGACCTTGCGCCGGTACGGCCGGGTTCAGGCGCTTTCGCGAATCCTCAGCAAACGCGGTGGAACCGATCCTATCGTCGAAGCGCTGCTGTGGTGTGCTTTTTACGTCCTAGATTCCGGCCGGCATTCCGAGTACACGATCGTCGACCAGGCCGTGCGCGCGTGCGCGATGGTGGGGCAGCACCCGGCAAAGGGCTTCGTAAACGGTGTATTGCGCACGCTGCTGCGCAACCGCACGGCCATCGAGGCGGAGCTCGCGTCGGATCTGGAGGCGCGCTGGCAGCATCCTGCGTGGTGGATCAGCGCGGTGCAGCGTGGTTACCCGAACGCCTGGCAAGAAGTCCTCGAGGCCGGCAATACTCATCCGCCAATGTGCCTACGAGTGAATGCACGGCGTATCTCTACGCAGGACTATCAACTGCGGCTCCAATCGGAGGGAATAACCGCTAGACGCGTAGATATTAGTGCGTTGTTGCTGGTTAGGCCGGTGCCCGTCTCACGTCTGCCAGGGTTCGCGCAGGGAGAGGTGTCGGTGCAGGACGCAGGCGCACAGCGGGCCGCTATCTATCTCGACCTGGCTGCCGGGCAGCGCGTCCTCGATGCTTGCGCCGCCCCCGGGGGAAAAAGCGGCCACATGCTCGAGATGGAGGATATTGCCCTCACCGCGTTGGATGCGGACGCCGCACGTTGCCAGCTGATTGAGCGCAACCTCGCGCGGCTGGGTTTCGCGGCTCGCGTGCAGGCTGCCGATTGCACTCGCGTCGAAAAGTGGTGGGACAACCGGCCGTTTGACCGGATTCTTGCTGACGTACCCTGCTCCGCGTCTGGCGTGGTGCGCCGCCATCCGGATATCAAGTGGCTGCGCCGAGCCATCGACCTGAGCGCATTCTCGGCGCGCCAAAGCGCGATTCTGGATGCGCTTTGGCCAGCCCTCGCCGCGGGTGGTAAATTGCTGTATGTCACCTGTTCGGTGTTCTCGGAGGAAAACGACGCCGTCGTCGAAAGCTTCGCCGCACGCATGCCGGACGCGCTTCGGCTTCCGCTGCCGCAAGGCGCGGCGTCCACGCTGTTGCCCGGGCCAGAACACGACGGGTTCTATTTTGCCTTGCTAGCGAAGCCGAATTAAGAACGCGATGCGTGGCATCGCCCTCCTGCTCAAGCTTATCTCGCTCGTGCTCCTGCTCGCCATGAGTGGCACGGCGCGTGCGGACGAGATCATCGTGCGCGACGCAAACTTGCGCGCGACCGACGAAGGACTGGTGCTCAATGCCGAATTCAGTTTCCAAATCACTCCCAGGCTCGCCGAGGCCGTTGAAAACGGCGTACCGCTGTATTTCGAGCTCGATTTCGAGTTGACCCGCGCGCGGTGGTACTGGTTTGACGAAAAAGCCATAGCGAAGCGCATGCAGGTCCGGTTGTCCTACCATGCCCTGTCGCGGCAGTACCGCTTGTCGACCGGCTTGCTGCAGCAAAGCTTCGGAACGCTGGAGGAGGCACTGGATGTCCTCAGGCGTCTTCGCAACTGGTTGGTGGTCGATCGTACCGTCTCACTCGCTGACGCGACTTACGAGGCGGCCGTGCGCATGCGATTGGACACTACTCTGCTGCCAAAGCCATTCCAGCTCAGCGCGCTCACCAATCGGGAATGGAATCTAGAGTCGGAGTGGAAGCAATTCAGCTTCCGTCCGCCGCAGCAACCACCGGCGCCGGTGGAGAGCCGCCGGCCGACCGAGGCGCCGGCGCAATGAAAGCGCTATTGATCATCGGGGCCGCGCTTGCCGGGGTGCTGATGTTTCTGCTCGCCACCGCGAGCGCGAACACATCTCTGTTCGAACAGCACTACCCGATTCTGCTGGCGTTGAACGCGGCGCTCGCAGGTCTGCTGGCGGTACTGGTTACCTATCAGCTTGTCGCCCTGGTGCGCAAGTATCGCCGCCGCGTTTTTGGATCGCGATTGACGCTTCGCTTTCTGGTTTTATTCGCAATGATGGCCGTCGCCCCCGGGTTGCTGGTGTATACGGTGTCGGTGCAATTCCTGAGCAAGAGCATCGAATCATGGTTTGACGTCAAAGTGGATGCCGCGTTGGAAGGAGGGATCACCTTGGCGCAGGGCGCGATCGACCAAATGCTGACCGAGATGAACGTCAAGGGGCGCGCCATGGCCCTGGAGCTTGCTGACCGACAGCAGGCCGATCAAGTAGTGCTCCTCAACAGGCTGCGCGAACAGGCTGGTGTGCAGGAAGCCGTGATCGTTGCCGGCAACGGCCGAGTCGTGGCAACCGCAAGTGAAGACGTGAGCAAGCTGTATCCGGAAGTCCCGAGCGCGCAGGCGCTGCGCCAGGCGCGCGTAAACCGCGGTTACACTGCAATCGACTCACCTCCGGGCAAACCGCTGGCGCTGCGCGTTGTGGTGCCGATCAATGCGCTCGCGCTCACCGACGAAGCGCGATACCTCCAGTTGCGACAGACCCTCCCGGAGTCGTTCACGCGCAGCGCGGAAGCCGTCGAGACGGCCTATCGCGACTACCGTGAGCTTGCGCTGTCGCGCCAAGGGCTCAAGCGCATATATATCGTCACGCTCACGCTAGCTTTGTTGATGGGGTTGTTTTTCGCCATCGCGCTCGCGGTGATCCTGTCCAACAGGCTGTCCGAGCCGCTCGCGAATCTGGCGCAGGCAACGCAGGCCGTGGCGAGGGGAGACTTTTCGCGCCGGGCGCCTGTGACAAGCCGCGACGAGCTCGGCGTGCTCACGGAGTCGTTCAATTCCATGACTCGGCAACTCGACGACGCGCGCCACGTGGTCGAAACGAACCGGGTTGCGCTCGAGACTGCCAAGGCGCACCTCGAGAACATCTTGGCCAATCTTTCTGCGGGCGTGCTTGTATTGGACCGCGAGTTGCGCCTTTCGATCTTCAACCACGGCGCCGCCGCCATCCTGGGGGATGAGCTGCGTGCCATGTCGGGCAAAGCATTAGATGTGTGGCACGCCGGCCTCGATGCCTTTGCGATTCCTGTGCGCGAGGCTTTTCTGGTCCACGGCCAACGCACCTGGCAGCTAGAGCTCGCCCTCAAAGGCACGGGCAAGACGCTGTTGGCGCGTGGTACCGCACTTCGCACCGCAACCGAGGGTGGATACGTCTTGGTGTTCGACGACATCACGCAACTGATCCAGGCCCAGCGTGCGACGGCTTGGGCTGAGGTCGGGCGGCGGCTCGCGCACGAAATCAAGAACCCTCTTACTCCGATCCAGCTTTCGGCCGAGCGGCTCGAAATGAAGCTCGCCGGTCGGCTTCCCGCACAGGAGGCCGAGACGCTCAAAAGGGCTACTCAAACCATCGTGAATCAGGTCGCGGCGCTCAAGGCGATGGTAGACGCGTTCCGCGACTACGCGAGGCTTCCTGCTCCCTCGCTCGTCGGGCTGGATCTAAACGTTCTAGTCAGGGAGGTGCTTGCCCTCTACGAGAACTCGAGCGTGCCAATTGCTAAGCAACTGTCCCCGGCGCTTAGGCCGGTGCGCGCTGATTCGGCGCAAATCCGACAGGTATTGCACAACCTGATTCAGAACGCGCAAGACGCGCTCGAGCAGGGGCAGGAGGTGCGCAAGCCAGTCATAGAGGTCCGCACGGAAATGCAGGGGGATCGAGTGAAGATCGCCGTTAGCGACAATGGGCCCGGGTTCCCGGAAGAGATGATGACCCGCATATTCGAGCCTTATGTCACGACCAAACCGCGCGGTACGGGGCTCGGTCTGGCCGTCGTGAAGAAAATCGTCGACGAGCATCACGGAAGCATCGCGATCGAAAATCGCCCTCAGCGAGGCGCCTGCGTGAGCGTATTACTCCCGGTAATGGACGAACAAGGCAGCGCAAGCAAGGCGGCCTGAACTCAGCGCGCAATCACGATATGAATTCTCCATGGCGCAGATCCTGATTGTCGACGACGAGGTTGGTATTCGCGAGCTCTTGTCGGAGATTCTCGCCGACGAAGGCCACCAGGTTCTTCTCGCCGAGAGCGCCGGAGCGGCGCGCGCCATACGGGAGCGCCAGCGGCCCGACCTAGTGCTGCTAGACATCTGGATGCCGGATACGGACGGGATCACCCTGCTCAAGGAATGGGCGGCGACCGGACAGCTCACGATGCCGGTAGTGATGATGTCCGGGCACGGTACGATTGAGACCGCCGTAGAGGCGACGCGAATAGGCGCGCTCGACTTTCTTGAGAAGCCGATTGCGCTGCAGCGACTTCTGACTACCGTGAAGCGCGCGCTGCGTAACCAGGAGGCTGCTACGCCACGCGAAATCTCCCTCGCTACGCTTGGTCGTTCGGCGACGCTCGCGGAAGCGAAGAAACGGCTCGGTCAAGTAGCGCGAACGACCGCGCCCCTAATGTTACGCGGCGAGCGTGGCATGCGGGCCGAGCTCTTTGCCCGGTTGCTTGCTGCGCCGGGTGCGCCGTTCATCGCCGGCGGGCCTCTACTCGCAGAACCCACGAGCGAGCTGCTTACCCGTGCGGCTGGCGGTGTCCTGTTCATTCCAGATTTGGCGCGGCTCGAGCGCAACGAACAAAGAAGCCTCGATTTTCTGTTTTCGCGTGCCGAAAAGCACAAGGCGCGGGTTGTGTCCTTCTCGTCGGTGGATGCTAGAACGCTGGTCGAAAAGCATGACTTCGACGCCGAATTGGTGGCAAGGCTCGCCCAAGTCACCCTCAAGCTACCGGCGCTGCGCGACTTCGCCGAGGATGTGCCGGACCTTGCGGCGCTTATGCTTGCACAGCTGGTCGAGGCTCGGGCCTGTCCGTCGCGTCGACTCTCTGTCGCAGCGCTGAATGCGCTGCGCCATCATCCTTGGCCCGGCAACCTCGCCGAACTTGAGAGCGTGATCACGGACCTCGCGCATACGGCGCTCGACGAGGAAATCGCGCTAGCCGACGTGGAACGCGTGCTAACGACGCGGACCGACGCGCCGGACGCGCCGCAACTGGGCCTCGATCGACCCTACCGAGAGGCGCGCGAAGCCTTCGAGCGGCAGTATTTCGAGCGCCTCCTGGGGCGCGAACAAGGCAGCATGTCGCGCGTGGCGGAGCGCTCTGGACTCGAACGCACACACCTGTACCGCAAGCTCAAAGCACTCGGTCTGCCGGTCGGGCGACGCGAGGACAACGGGTCGTAAGCCTGAGGCGCGGCGACAAAAGGTCTACAATGGCGCGCCTTTCGCAGGAGAAAGTGCGACCTTGAAAATAATCATACTCGGCGCTGGACAGGTCGGCGCGTCGGTTGCTGAGAGCCTTGTTTCAGAGCAAAACGACATTACGGTCGTCGACATCGATCCGGCGCGATTGCGCGCGCTGCAGGACAGGTTTGACTTGCGCACGCTGGTAGGCAGCGCCTCGCATCCTTCCGTCCTGGCGGAAGCAGGCGCTGCAGATGCTGACCTCTTGATTGCCGTTACGCAGTCTGACGAGACGAATCTCGTTGCCTGCAAGGTTGCCGCGCGTATGTTCAATGTTCCTCGGCGGGTGGCGCGCATCCGAGCGACCGATTTTTTGAATGACGAAAAAGTGCTCGGTCCGGAGGGCTTTGAGGTCGACCTGTCGATTTGCCCCGAGCAGGTACTTACCGACTACATTGTTAAGCTGGTCGAGTTTCCCGAGGCGCTGCAGGTGCTGGACTTCGCCGACGGCCGTGTGAGCCTTGTCGCGGTGCGCTCGTACATGGGCGGCCCACTCGTCGGGCGTCAACTGAAGGATCTGCGCAAGCATATTCCCGGTGTCGATACTCGTGTGGTCGCCATCTTCCGCCGCGACCGCGCCATCGTTCCAGATGGCGATACCGTAATTGAGGTCGATGACGAAGTATTTTGCCTCGCGCCGGAGAAGCATATCCGCCGGGTTATGCGTGAGCTGCGCCGCATGGACCGTCCGGTCAAACGCGTGATGGTCGCGGGCGGTGGCAACATCGGGTTGCGCCTTGCGCGAGCGCTCGAGAACGACTATTCGGTGCGCGTTGTTGAGCACAACAAGCGCCGCTGCGAGATGCTCGCTGCTAAGGTCAACCGTGCATTGGTGCTCAACGGCGATGCCACCGATGAAGAGCTGCTCGAGCAGGAAAATATCGCCGAGATGGATCTTTTTGTGGCCGTTACCAACGACGACGAACACAACATCATGAGTGCGCTGCTGGCCAAGCGCATGGGCGCGCGGCGCGTTGTAGCGTTGATCAATCGCCGTTCGTATGTGGATCTCCTGCAAAGTGGCGAGATCGATATCGCGATATCGCCGGCGCAGGCAACCATCGGTAAGCTGTTGGCACACGTGCGTCGCGGCGACGTCGTTTCGGTCCACAGCCTGCGGCGAGGCGCAGCCGAGGCGCTCGAGGCCGTGGTGCACGGCGATCGCGAATCCTGCCGCGTCACGGGTCGGCGGATCGACGAAATCGATCTTCCCGCGGGCACGACCATCGGTGCGCTGGTTCGCGGAGACGAGGTGATCATGGCGCACCACGACTCCGTCATCCAGGCCGAAGACCACGTGATCGTTTTCGTCGCCGATAAGAAGACGCTGCCGCGGGTGGAGAAGTTGTTCCAGGTCGGCGTCCGGTTTCTCTAACGCTGGGCGCGCGCGGCAATGGAAAGGTTCAACGCCGTCCTGAACCTGCTTTCGGTTGTGGTGATCATCTTTGCCGCCACTATGCTCGTGCCGCTTGGTTTATCGCTACATCTTGCGGACGGTGCGGAGCAGGCCTACGACAGCGCGATTCTGGCTACGGCGCTGGCCGGCGGGCTAAGCTGGGTCGCGACACGCGGCCGGCAGCGCGAGCTGCAGGCGCGTGACGGTTTTCTGCTGGTTACGCTCGCCTGGACGGTGCTGCCCGCATTTGGGGCGCTGCCACTGTTGTCCTACCTGCCGAAGCTCTCCTTCACCGAGGCATATTTCGAAGCGATGTCCGGCCTGACCACTACGGGCGCGACGGTACTTACCGGGCTCGACCGCTTGCCACCGTCAATCAATTTCTGGCGCTGCGAGCTGCAATGGCTGGGCGGCATGGGGATCCTGGTGCTGGTGGTCGCGATCCTGCCACTTCTAGGAGTAGGTGGACGGCAGATCCTGAAGGCCGAGACGCCGGGGCCAATGAAGGATACTAAGCTCACACCGCGCATTACCGAAACTGCCAAGGGGCTGTGGGGTGTGTACGGTCTGTTCACGATCGCGTGCGCACTCGCGATGCGCTGGGCAGGGATGAGCTGGCTGGATGCGGTGATGCACGCCTTTACCACCATGAGTACGGGCGGCTTTTCCCCCTACGACGCCAGTTTTGCGCACTGGAACTCTCCGGCGATCGAGGCGGTGACAATCGTCTTTATGCTGATTGCCGGCATCAATTTCGCGACGCACTTCCAAGTGCTTCGAAAGCGCAGCCTGAAGTCCTACCGCGAGGATCCAGAGGTCCGCGTGTTCTTCGCCGTGATCGCCGTCAGCATAGTCGGGATCACCCTGTTCTTGTTGGCAAAGGGCGTTTACCGGGATTTCTGGGTAGCGCTGCGTTATACGGCCTTCAATCTTGTGTCGGTCGCCACCTCGACCGGCTATGCCAACACAAACTTCGGCGTCTGGCCGCTGTTCGCACCGCTGTGGATGCTGTTTCTGGTTTCATTCGTCAGCTGCTCGGGGTCGACCGGCGGCGGCATCAAGCTGGTACGCGCGATGCTGATGTTCAAGCAGGCGCTCCGCGAGCTCGCCCGTATCGTTCATCCGCGCGCCTACATTCCGGTCAAGCTCGGCGGCCATCCAATCGAAAACAACATCATCTTCGCCGTGCTCGCCTTCATGCTCGTCTACGGCGGAACGATAAGCGTGATGACGATGCTCCTTGCGGCGACGGGCCTGGATTTCGTTACCGCATTTTCCGCCGTGGTGGCCTGCATCAACAACCTCGGCCCGGGTCTCGGACAGGTCGGTCCGGCAACCAACTTCGCCCTGCTGGACGACTTCCAGACCTGGCTGTGCTCGGCAGCGATGTTGCTTGGCCGGCTCGAACTGCTCACGGTGTTGGTGCTGCTCACGCCGGCGTTCTGGCGCAAGTGAGCCGCACGCCGGTGCATATCGTGACGGGCGCGCCGGGTGCGGCAAGAGCGCTGATCGAGCGACTACTTGCCGCGCGGGCCGGGTGGGCGACACTCGCTCCGGCTGGCTGTCCCTGCTGCAGTGGCCGCGTCGAGACCCAGATCGCGCTGGCGCGCTTGTTGCGCGAGCGCAAACCCGGTCGCGTGCTGCTCGAATTGAAGGATGAGCAGCACCTTGCCGGGATACGGCGGGCACTTGCCGAGTGGCCGCTTGCGCGCTACGTTGAACCAGGCAGAGTGATCACCTTGCCGCAGGACAGCGAAATCGCGCCGGAGGCGTTAGGCGCGTAGCGCGGCCACAGCCAGCGCCAGCCAGCCGAGAATGAAAGCCACGCCACCGAGTGGCGTCACGGCACCGAGCCATTTGTCGCCGGTGAACGCCATAAGGTAGAGACTGCCGCAGAACAGAACTATGCCCCCTGTCAGCAGCCACCCTGCCGCGCGCAGCCAGTCGGTATCGGGGGCTTGCTGCAAAGCGAGGCCAACGGCGAGCACCCCGAGTGCATGCCAGAAATGGTATTGCACCGCGGTGTGGTAGACCTGCAGCATGTCGGAGGACAGCCGCGCCTTGAGCGCGTGCGCGCCGAAGGCCCCCAGCACCACCGCAAGGGCCGCAAGACAAGCCCCCATCGCGACGAACAACTTAGCGCCGTCGCTCATGCGCGGTGTTAGCTGCCTTTCTTCTTCGTCCGCTGTGGACGCTTCTTGCCGTAGCTGCCCTTGTAAATCTTGCCGCGCCGCGTGCGCTTGTCGCCCTTGCCCATGTTCTTGCTCCGCGATGGTGGAAATTACGCTACCGGATTATAGCTAGGCTGCCGCGCTTGCTGCAGCCGGCCTTTCGGGCTCGTAGGCCAGGTAAGGTGCGAGCCAGCGTTCGGCCTCCGCGATATTCATGCCCTTGCGCTTCGCGTAATCCTCGAGCTGGTCGCGCCCTATCTTGCCTACCGCGAAGTAGCTCGATTCCGGGTGCGAGAGGTAGAAGCCCGACACCGAGGCTGCAGGGAGCATCGCGTAAGACTCGGTTAGGATCATATCCGCCCCACGTTCGGCGTGCAGCAGATCGAACAGCGCGCGCTTCTCGGTGTGATCGGGGCAGGCGGGATAGCCCGGCGCTGGCCGGATACCGCGGTACTTCTCCTCCACGAGCTCATCGCCGCCGAGCTTTTCGTCGGCGGCATAGCCCCAGAACTCACGCCGCACGCGTTGGTGCAGGCGCTCGGCGAGCGCCTCCGCCAGCCGGTCGGCGAGCGACTTGAGCATGATTGCGCCGTAATCGTCGTGGTGCGCTTCGAGCTCGGCGACTCTCGCCTCGATGCCACCGCCCGCGGTGACCGCGAACGCGCCGATGTAATCGGGCATTCCCGAATCCTTCGGCGCAACGAAATCGGCCAGGCACAGGTTGGGCCGCCCGGCCGGCTTGTGGTTCTGCTGCCGCAGGTTGTGCCAGGTCATCAGGACTTCGCGTCGCCGCTCGTCCGCGTAGACTTCGATGTCGTCGTCGTTGACCTGTGCAGCGGGGAACAGGCCGAACACGGCGTTGGCGGTGATCCATCTTTCCGCGACCAGGCGCCCGAGTTCCTGCTGCGCGTCCGCGAACAGCTTGCGCGCCGCCTCGCCGACCACCGGATCCTGAAGGATCTTCGGGTACGAGCCCGACAGCTCCCAGGTCTGGAAGAACGGCGTCCAGTCGATATAGGGCACCAATTCGTCGAGCGGGTACTCTCGCAGCACGGTGACCCCCAGCTTGCGCGGAACCGGCGGACGGTAGCTCGCCCAGTCGGTCTTCAGCCCGAGACTGCGCGCCTCGGCGATCGGGTGCAGGGGGCCAGGCCCTTTCTTTTCTCGGTGCTGCGTTCGGATTCGCTCGTAATCGGCGCGGACTTCGGCCAGGAAGCCCTCGCGCTGCTCGGCCGACAGCAGGCTGCTGACCACCGTGACGCTGCGCGAGGCGTCCGGGACATACACCACCGGCCCCGGGTAGTTCGGCGCAATCTTCACCGCGGTGTGTGCGCGCGAAGTCGTGGCACCGCCGATCAACAGCGGTACCTCAAAGCCTTCGCGCAGCATCTCGCGCGCCACGTGCGCCATTTCCTCGAGCGACGGAGTGATCAGCCCGGACAGACCGATGGCGTCGGCTTTCTCCTGCCGCGCGACCTCGAGGATCTTCTGCGCCGGCACCATTACACCGAGGTTGACCACATCGTAGTTATTGCATTGAAGCACCACCGCCACGATGTTCTTGCCGATGTCATGCACGTCGCCCTTGACCGTCGCGATCACGACCTTGCCCTTGGCACGCCCCGCCTCGCCGCTTTTCTCTTTCTCCGCCTCGATGAACGGAATCAGGTGCGCTACGGCCAGTTTCATGACGCGCGCCGATTTCACCACCTGCGGCAGGAACATTTTGCCCGCGCCGAACAAGTCGCCGACGACGTTCATGCCGTCCATCAATGGCCCCTCGATCACCTCGATCGGGTGCGCGAACTTGAGGCGCGCCTCCTCCGTGTCCTCGACGACGTACGTCGCAATGCCGCTGACCAATGCGTGCGCCAGCCGCTGCTCGACGCAGCCGCTGCGCCAAGCCTCGTCCTTGACGTTTTCCTTGGCGCCCGTCTTGACCGAGTTTGCGAACTCGATCATGCGCTCGGTCGCGTCCTCGCGCCGGTCGAAGATCACGTCCTCGGCGTGCTCGCGGAGCTGAGGCTCAATCTCCTCGTAAATGCCGAGTTGCCCGGCGTTCACGATGCCCATCGACATCCCGGCGCGCACCGCGTGGTACAGGAACGCGGTGTGCATCGCTTCACGCACCGCGTCGTTGCCGCGGAACGAGAACGACAGGTTCGAGACGCCGCCCGAGACCTTTGCAAAGGGCAGGTTCTCACGGATCCAGCCGACCGCGTCCAGGAAATCGATACCGTAGCGGGCATGCTCCTCGAGTCCGGTCGCAATGGCGAAGATGTTCGGATCGAAAATGATGTCTTCCGGCGGAAAGTCGGCTTCGCGCGTAAGCAGGTCGTAGCAGCGCTGGCAAATGGCCTTGCGCTTCTCGAGCGTGTCGGCCTGGCCCTTCTCGTCGAAGGCCATCACGATCGCGGCGGCGCCGTACTTGCGTACCAGGCGCGCCTGGCGCAGGAATTCCGCCTCGCCTTCCTTCAGGCTGATGGAATTGACCACCGCTTTGCCCTGCATGCACTTCAATCCGGCTTCGATCACGCGCCACTTCGAGGAATCGATCATTACCGGTACGCGTGCGATATCGGGCTCGGAAGCGATCAGGCTGAGAAAGGTCGTCATCGCCTTCTCAGAGTCGAGCATCGCCTCATCCATGTTGACGTCGATCATCTGCGCGCCGTTCTCGACCTGCTGGCGCGCCACGGAGAGCGCCGCTGTGTAGTCTCCCGCCAGAACGAGGCGGGCGAATGCTTTTGAGCCGGTAACGTTGGTGCGCTCGCCGACGTTCACGAACAGCGAGTCGTCGCCGACGTTGAGCGGCTCGAGGCCGGCCAGGCGCAGCTTCTTCGGCAGCGCTGGGATGACGCGCGGCGCGACGCCACGCACCGCGTCCGAAATTGCCTTGATGTGTTCCGGCGTGGTGCCGCAGCAGCCCCCCGCGATGTTGAGCCAGCCGCTCCTCGCCCACTCTCCCATCTGGTGCGCCATCGACTCGGGCGTGTCGTCGTACTCGCCGAACGCGTTTGGCAAGCCGGCGTTCGGATGGCAGGAAACGTAGGCTTCGGCGATGCCGGCAAGTTCCTCGACATAGGGCCGCAGTTCCTTTGCGCCGAGCGCGCAATTCAGCCCCACGGCGAGCGGTCGCAGATGGCGCACCGAGTTGTAGAACGCCTCGGTGGTCTGGCCGGAGAGCGTGCGCCCGGAAGCGTCGGTGATGGTGCCCGAGACGATGACCGGTAGGCGAGTGGCGCGCCGCTCGAAACAGTTCTCGATTGCGAACAACGCGGCCTTCGCGTTAAGCGTATCGAAAACCGTTTCAACCAGAACCAAATCGATGCCACCGTCCATCAGCGCTTCGAGCGCCTCGGTGTAGGCCGCCACCAACTGGTCGAAGGAGATGTTGCGAAAGCCCGGGTCGTTTACGTCGGGCGAGAGCGAGGCGGTCTTGCTGGTCGGTCCCAGCACGCCGGCAACAAAGCGTGGACGCAAGGGATTTTTCGCCTCCCACTCGGCAGCCGCGCTGCGCGCCAGGGCCGCGGCGGCGAAGTTGATCTCGCGCACGAGGGATTCCATGCCGTAGTCGGCCATCGACGCCGACGTGGAATTGAAGGTGTTCGTCTCGATGATGTCGGCACCCGCCGCGAGATAGTCGCAATGAATGCGCCGGATCAGATCCGGTTGCGTCAGGCTCAACAAATCATTGTTGCCACGGACCTCGCTTGGCCAATCGCGGAAACGTTCACCGCGGTATTGCGCCTCGGACAGTTTCTCGCGCTGGATCATCGTTCCCATCGCGCCGTCGAGCAGCAGGATGCGTTCGGCAAGCAGGGACTCGAGTCTTGCGGCGTGGGCGGGTTGGTTCATATTTGGTCCAGGAAAACAAAAAAGCCCGTTCAGCTTTCGCAGGAAACGGGCCTTCGGCGTCGGGGCGGCACGCGTCTCTTTAGCGGCATTTCTTTGTCGTCGCCGTTCGGCGATTCGGCGCCCGCAAGCTGAACATCAAATCGGCGCTGGGTGATAGTCTGCCTGCCGAACCCCTGATCTGTCAACCACTTGCGTGTGCGGGCGTATAATCTTTACTCGGAGAACGAGCACCGACCATGCAGCACCTCGAACCCAAGCAAGCCTACGAGTTTCTTCATCGGAATTCCGACGCGCTGTTCATCGATTGCCGCAGCGAGATGGAATACCTGTTTGTCGGCCATCCCGTCGGCGCAATGCACGTGGCCTGGAATGACGGCCCGGACTGGGAAGTCAATCCGCACTTCGTCGGTCAGGTGAAGAAGCTCGCTGGCACCAACCATACGATGCGCCCGATCCTTCTCATTTGCCGCAGCGGAAATCGCTCGCAGGAGGCTGGCGAGGCCCTCGAACGCGCGGGCTTCACCAAGATCTACAACGTCGTGCACGGGTTTGAGGGCGAACTCAACGATCAGCACCAGCGCAACGTCACCGCAGGCTGGCGCTTCGAGGGTTTACCGTGGGAGCAATGCTGACCCCGTGACGACGCTCGAAGCTGAGTTCAAGTCGATCGAAGGCAGGTTCGCTTGCGAAGTCCACTGGGGCGACTGCGACCCCGCCGGCATCATCTTCTATCCAACCTATTTCCGCTGGTTCGACGCCGCAACCTGGAACTTCTTCGCGCACGTAGGCTACGACGTGAAGCGAATGCGCGCCGAGGATCTGGCGATGCCGCTGGTCGCGGCGAATTGCGAGTTCCGCGCCTCGCCGGTGCACGGCGACCGCTGCGAAGTGCTGTCGCGTGTGCTGCGCTGGGGAGGTAAGTCATTCGTGCTATTGCATCGCGTGATGCGCGACGACGGCACTCTGCTTGCCGAGGGATCCGAAACCCGGGTCTGGACGCGTCGAGTCGGCGGTCCGGGGGGAGCGATGAAGGGTCAGCTGATCGGCGAGGAGCTGAAATTGCTGTTTCGCGCCCAACAACTCTAGAGATCGGCCGTGAGCGACCGTAAACCGCTCGATGTTGGTCCAGCGCATGCGGCGATTCAGAGCGCCTGCGTCGATGCGCTGGTCGGCGCGAATCTGCTCGCAATCGGAGTGGTGCGAAACGGAAAATTGTCGCACGTGAGCCCGGCACTAACCCGTATGTTCGGGTTAGCACCGGACAAGACGCCGACTTCCTTCTCGGCCCTGATAGACGACCGCGACCGCGAGCTGGTCGAGAAAGCGCTTGCCTCTCCGGGCGAAGTCACGTTGGGACTTCGGGCATTACGCGCCGACGGCAGCCGGTTCGATGTCGAGCTGTCGGCTACGCGCGCGACGCTGCCGGATGGGCCCGCAATCGTTGTCGCGCTGTTCGACATCACCGGCCACGGGCAGCGGCGCGCTGCGCCGCTGCCCGCCGGTACGCCCGCAGTGCGCGTGCAGTGGGGCCCGCGCTTCGAAGTTGGGGTCGAAGTGATCGACGGGCAGCACCGGCACCTGCTTGAACTCATCAACCGCCTGCAGGACGCATTGAGCACTGGCAGCGATCTCGAGCAGCTGGTCGAATCGCTCAGGCAACTGGTGCGCTATACCGAGCACCATTTCGCGACCGAAGAGCGCTTGATGGACGAGGTGGGCGCGACCGCGGAGCGTCACCGCGGCGAGCATCAGCGCCTGCTTGAGGGGCTCATGCGCTTCACCGTTAAGCTGGACACTGCGAGCGTTAGTGAGAGCTCACATTTCTTGCAGGACTGGCTTTTCCGGCATATCGACGAGGTCGACCGCCCGTTCGGCGCACTGTTGCGCAGCCGAGGCCAACGCTAGAGCGCGATGATTGCGGACGTCCTGTACTTGACGACGCATGTTGAATGAATGATCATTCATTAAAGATTCCAGAAGGAAACCCCATGCGAGTCGACGGAAAAACAGCGGTCATTACCGGGGCGGCATCCGGCATCGGCCGAGCTACGGCCGAAGCGCTTGCCGCCGCCGGCGCATACGTGGTGTTGGGCGATATCGCGGAGGACAAGGGTAAAGAGGCCGCCGACGCGATCCGCGCCAACGGCGCGGACGCCGACTTTGTTCGTCTGGACGTCACCGACCTTGCCTCCATCGAGTCATTTCGCGCCGCGACTGCGGCGCGAGGCAGGCAGGTCGATATTGTGGTCAACGTCGCCGGCTGGGGCAGGATCGAGCCGTTCGTGAAGAATTCGCCCGATTTCTGGCGCAAGGTGATCGATTTGAACCTGCTCGGGCCGATTGCCGTGACGCGCGCCTTCCTGGACCCGATGATCGAGCGCAAGGCGGGAAAGGTGGTGACCGTCTCGAGCGACGCCGGGCGCGTAGGCAGCCTCGGTGAGAGCGTGTATGCCGGCGCCAAGGGCGGCGCGATCGCCTTCACCAAGTCCCTGGCGCGCGAAATGGCGCGCTTCAACATCAACGTCAATTGCGTTTGCCCCGGACCCACGGACACGCCGCTGCTCGCAGCAGTGCCGGAGCGGCATCGCGAGGCATTCGTGCGCGTAACCCCAATGCAGCGCCTCGCACAACCCTCCGAAATCGCGGATGCAGTGCTTTTTTTTGCCAGCGCGCGTGCAGATTTCGTCACCGGCCAAGTGCTATCGGTAAGCGGCGGCTTGACCATGGTCGGATAAAGACTCGAACCATCAACCGCAAGAGGCCATCATGTACAAATTAAAAGCCGCCGACTGGCGTCCACAGCACTTCAAGTGGCAGGTCGCGGACCGTGTGGCGACCATCACTCTCAATCGGCCCGAGCGCAAGAATCCGCTCACCTTTGAAAGCTACTCCGAGCTAAGGGACACGTTTCACAAACTGCAGTACGCGGACGACGTGCGCGCCGTCGTGTTTACGGGGGAGGGAGGCAACTTCTGCTCCGGCGGCGACGTTCACGACATCATCGGGCCGCTGGTCAAAATGGACATGCCGGAGCTGATGACCTTCACCCGAATGACGGGAAACCTGGTGAAGGAAATGCGTACCTGCCCGCAGCCGATCGTCGCCGCGGTCGATGGCATCTGCGCCGGTGCAGGCGCAATCATCACGATGGCGAGCGACTTGCGCTACGGCACCCCGGAATGCAAGACCGCTTTTCTGTTCGTACGCATCGGCCTCGCCGGCTGCGACATGGGCGCGTGCGCGATTCTGCCGCGGATCATCGGCCAGGGGCGCGCAGCGGAGCTGCTTTACACCGGCCGCAGCATGAGCGCCGCGGAAGGCCTCGCATGGGGCTATTACAACGAGATCGTTCCGAGCCCCAAACTTGTCGAGAAGGCGCAGGACATGGCGCGCACGCTCGCCCACGGGCCGGCGTTCGCACATTCGATGACCAAGAAGTGCCTGCATCAGGAATGGAGCCTGTCGATCGAACAGGCGCTCGAAACCGAAGCAGAGGCCCAGGCAATCTGCATGCAAACCGGCGATTTCGAGCGCGCCTACAACGCTTTCGTCAATAAGCA
>Ga0315540_10000485_pt1 | contig 22630 bp, 17 predicted proteins | sample SalMarSW160110MG_FD_203677 | JGI IMG/M metagenome (GOLD analysis project Ga0315540, IMG submission 203677) | Salt marsh sediment microbial communities from the Plum Island Ecosystem LTER, Massachusetts, United States - Salt Marsh Sediment SW1601-10 ...
TCGCCTGCCCCTTCAGCGCCAGCACCATCGTGATCGCCGCCGTCAGCGTCGTCTTGCCGTGGTCCACGTGCCCGATCGTGCCCACGTTCACGTGCGGCTTCGTCCGTTCGAATTTCGCCTTGGCCATGAGACGGAACCTCCGTTGATCCCTGTCGTTTCAGTCGTTCAATGCGTGATGGCGCGCGCCGCGCCCGATATCGTCAACCTCTGGCCTTCGCCGCGATCTCCTCGGCCACCGCGGCCGGCAGGGTCTCGTAGCGGGAGAACTGCATGGAGTACACGGCGCGGCCCTGTGAAATCGAGCGCATGCGCGTCGCGTAGCCGAACATCTCGGCCAGCGGCACCGAAGCCGCCACGACGCGCGCGCTGCCGCGAGTGAACATGCCGCCGATGCGTCCGCGGCGGCTCGAGAGGTCGCCGATGATGTCGCCCATGTACTCCTCGGGCACGACGACCTCGACATCGAAGATCGGCTCGAGCAGGCGCGGCTTCGCCTTCGCGCAGGCGTCCTTGAACGCCATCGAGCCCGCGATCTTGAAGGCCATCTCGGACGAGTCGACGTCGTGGTAGGAGCCGTCCACCAGGGTGATCTTGATGTCCACCATCGGGTAGCCGGCCACGATGCCGCTCTTCATGGCTTCCTCGATGCCCTTCTCGACCGCCGGGATGTATTCCTTGGGGATCGCGCCGCCGACGATCTCGTTCTCGAAGTGGAAGCCGGCGCCCGGCTCGAGCGGCTCGATCTTCAGGCTGACGTCGCCGAACATGCCCTTGCCGCCCGTCTGGCGCACGAAACGGTGGCGCGCCCCGGCGGGCTGCGAAACGGTCTCGCGGTACGCGACCTGGGGCTTGCCGACGTTCGCGTCCACGGTGAACTCGCGCTTCATGCGGTCCACGATGATCTCGAGGTGCAACTCGCCCATGCCCGAGATGACCGTCTGGCCGGTCTCCTCGTCCGTCCGGACGCGGAAGGTCGGGTCCTCCTCGGAGAGACGGCCGAGCGCCGTGGACATCTTCTCCTCGTCGGCCTTTGACTTCGGCTCGATCGCGACGTCCACGACCGGCTCGGGGAAGGACATCGCCTCGAGGATCACCGGGTGGTCCACGGCGCACAGGGTATTGCCCGTGGTCACGCGCTTGAAGCCGATGCCGGCCGCGATGTCGCCCGCGAGGACCTCGCTGATCTCCTCGCGCTTGTTGGCGTGCATCTGCACGAGGCGGCCGATGCGCTCCTTGTTGCCCGTCGTCGCGTTGAGGATCGTGTCACCGGTCTGGACCTTGCCCGAGTAGACGCGGAAGAAGGTCAGCTTTCCGACGTAGGGGTCGGTCATGATCTTGAACGCGAGCGCCGAGAACGGCTCGCTGTCTTCGGGCTTGCGGTCGACGTGCTCGTAGGTCTCGGCGTCCTGGCCCTGGACGGCCGTCTTGTCGATCGGCGACGGCAGGTAATCCACGACGGCGTCGAGCAGGCGCTGCACGCCCTTGTTCTTGAACGCCGAGCCGCACAGAACGGGGTTGATCGCGCCCTGCAGCGTGCCGCTGCGGATCGCGCGGCGCAGGTCGTCGGACGTGTACGGCTTCTCGTGCAGGTAGTCGTCGAGCAGCTGCTCGTCGTATTCGGCGACCGCCTCGAGCAGGTGGAAGCGCGCCTCGTTGGCCATGTCGGCCAGGTCGCGCGGAATGTCGCCCTCGACGAGCTTGGTACCCTGCGTGCCTTCCTCGTACGTGATCGCCTTCATCTCGACCAGGTCGATCGCGCCCTGGAAGGTGTCGCCGGCGAACATCGGCACGTTGAGCGGCACGGGCTTCGCGCCGAGGCGGTCCTTCATCATCTGGATCACGTTGTCGAAGTCCGCGCCCACGCGGTCCATCTTGTTGACGAACGCGATGCGCGGGACGTTGTACTTGTCGGCCTGGCGCCAGACGGTCTCCGACTGCGGCTCGACGCCGCCCACGGCGCAGAACACGGCGACCGCGCCGTCGAGAACGCGCAGCGAGCGTTCGACCTCGACGGTGAAGTCCACGTGACCCGGGGTGTCGATGATGTTGATGCGGTGGTCGCGCCAGGAGCAGGTGGTCGCGGCGGAGGTGATCGTGATGCCGCGCTCACGTTCCTGCTCCATCCAGTCCATCGTCGCGGCGCCGTCGTGTACCTCGCCGGTCCGGTGGATTCGGCCCGTATAGAAGAGCACGCGCTCGGTCAAGGTGGTCTTGCCGGCGTCAATATGGGCCATGATCCCGATGTTTCGGTATTTTTCGAGCGCAGTCTGCCGAGGCATCGGCGGTACTTCCTTCGTGTTTCAGGGCTGCGGGTACACCACCTGCCTTTCCTGCCGAGAAAGCGCGGTGATGGGATTCGTTGTCGGAGGTGAGCGTGCAGGAACGGGCGGGGCCTGGGCCCGCGGCGTTCCCAGGCCGGCACGATGGCCGGCCTTCGTCACAACCGGTTTACCAGCGGTAGTGCGCGAAGGCCTTGTTGGCCTCCGCCATCTTGTGCGTGTCCTCGCGCTTCTTGACCGCCCCGCCCTCGTTTCGCGATGCCGCCAGGATCTCCTGGGCGAACTTCTCGGCGAACGAGTGGTCGGAACGGGCCGCGGCGAAGGTGATGATCCAGCGCGTCGCGAGCGCGTTGCGGCGATCGGGACGGACTTCGACCGGCACCTGGTAGTTCGCGCCACCGACGCGGCGCGACTTCACCTCGAGCACCGGCTTCACGTTGTTCATCGCCTGCTTCAGAACGGTCATGCTTTCCTGGCCGCTCTTCTGCTCGATGATCCCCATCGCCTTGTAGAAGTGTCCCTCGGCGACGGAACGCTTGCCGTCCTGCATGATCGCGTTGATGAAACGCGTCACGAGCACACTGTCGAACTTCGGATCCGCGACGGGTTCCCGGCGCGGGACGCTCCCTTTGCGAGGCATTTCGATTCCTCTCGTACTGGCCGGCCCCGCCCACACGGCAGGCGCCGGTCGAACGCACGCGCAGGCGCGCGGCCGCGCGAACGTCGCTTCCTACTTGGACTTGGTGCCGTACTTCGAGCGGCTCTGCTTGCGGCCGTTCACCCCGCTGGCGTCGAGCGTCCCGCGCACGATGTGATACCGCACGCCGGGAAGGTCCTTCACGCGGCCCCCGCGGATGAGCACGATCGAGTGCTCCTGCAGGTTGTGGCCTTCGCCAGGGATGTAGCAGGTCACCTCGATACCGTTCGTCAGCCGGACTCGCGCCACCTTGCGCAACGCGGAGTTCGGCTTCTTGGGCGTAGTCGTGTACACGCGGGTACACACCCCACGCTTCTGCGGGCACGCTTTCAGAGCGGGCGCACCCGTCTTGGTCTTCACCGGCCGCCGCCCATGACGGACGAGCTGGCTCAAAGTCGGCACAGTCTACCCCCGGAAGCGATATGTCTCGGGTTTGCGCGGATCTGGTGGCACGGCATCCGTGTGGAACTGCATGCGCCGTTGCCGCGCAGGCCGAGCAATCTATTGGATTTCAACGAAACGTGTCAAGCCGTCTTTGCCCCGTCATCCTCGACCTCGGCCAGCGGAGCGGGCACTTCCTTCTCCGCCTCGAGGCGGAGCCGGCGGTAGCCCTGCATGCCCGTTCCGGCCGGGATCAGGTGGCCGATGATGACGTTCTCCTTCAGGCCCCTGAGCTGGTCCACCTTGCCGTGGATGGCCGCCTCGGTGAGCACGCGGGTGGTCTCCTGGAAGGAGGCCGCCGAGATGAAGCTCTCCGTGGACAGCGAGGCCTTCGTGATGCCGAGGAGCAGGGGCTGGAAGGTGGCCGGCGTCTGGCCCTCCTCCAGCATCTTCTCGTTCTCCGCCAGGACGATCAGCCGGTCCACGTGTTCACCCTCGAGGAACGTCGTGCTGCCCGGATCCTCGATGCGGACCTTCTGAAGCATTTGCCGCACAATGACTTCGATGTGCTTGTCGTCGATCCGGACGCCCTGCAGCCGGTAAACCTCCTGGATCTCGTTCACGAGGTACTCCTGCACGTCCTCGATGCCCATGATCTTCAGGATGTCGTGGGGGTTGATGGGCCCCTCGGTCAGGCGGTCGCCCGCCCGAACCACGCTGCCGTTCTGGACATAGACATGACGTCCCTGCGGGATGAGGGCTTCCTGCTCCTGCCCGTCCTCGCCCCGAATGACGAACTTGCGCATGCCGCGGGTGACGCCCACGTACTCCACCGAGCCCTCGATCTCGGCCACGATGGCCGCGTCCTTGGGCCGGCGGGCCTCGAACAGCTCGGCGACGCGGGGCAGGCCGCCCGTGATGTCGCGGGTCTTGGACTCCTCGCGGCGGGTCTTGACCAGCACCTCGCCGGACGCCACCTCCTTACCGTCGTACACCTCGAGGCGGGCGCCGGTCGGGAGCTGGTAGTGCGCGAGCTTCTGCCCTGCCGCATCGAGGATGTCGATCGCCGGCTGCAGCTCCTTGTTGCGGTCGTCCATGATGACGAGGAGCTTCAGGCCGGTGGTCTCGTCCACCTCCTCGCGGATCGTGACCTTCTCCTTCACGTCCACGAAGCGGACAGTGCCGGTCTTCTGGGTCACGATCGGGTTGTTGTAGAGGTCCCACTCGAAGAGCAGGGTCGAGGCGGTCACCGGGTCGCCGTCGCGCACGAACAGGTGCGCGCCGTAGGGCACGTTGTAGCGCTGCTTGACCCGGTCGCCCTCGACGACCTCGATCTCGGCGCCGTGCGTCACGCACACCCAGAACTCGTCGGGCCGCGTGGCGTCGCGGGCGCCCTCGAACTTCACCGTCTCGAGGTTCACGAAGCGCACCTGGCCCGGGTCCTTCGCGATCGTCTTCGACTGCTCGACGATGCGGCCGGCCACGCCGCCGATGTGGAACGTGCGCAGCGTGAGCTGCGTTCCGGGCTCACCGATCGACTGCGCGGCGATGACGCCCACGGCCTCGCCCAGGTCCACCATGCGGCCGGTGGCCAGGTTGCGGCCGTAGCACTTCGCGCACACGCCCCGGCGGGCGTCGCAGGTGAGCACCGAGCGGATGCGCATCTTCCCGAGTCCCGCCTTCTCGGCCTCGGCGACGCGTTCGGCGACGACCTCGTCGATGAGCTCGCCGCCCTCGACGATGACCTCGTTCGTGATCGGGTGGACCACGTCGTCCGAGGCCACGCGGCCGAGCACGCGGTCGGCGAGCGGCTCGATGATCTCCTCGCCGTCCTTCAGGGCGCCGACCGAGAGGCCGCGGATCGTTCCGCAATCGTCCTCGTTGATGATGACGTCCTGGGCCACGTCCACGAGCCGGCGGGTCAGGTAGCCGGCGTCGGCCGTCTTGAGCGCCGTGTCGGCGAGGCCCTTGCGGGCGCCGTGCGTCGAGATGAAGTACTCGAGCACGGTCAGGCCTTCCTTGAAGTTGTGCACGACCGGCGACTCGATGATCTCGCCCACGCCGCCCGTGATCTTCTTCTGGGGCTTGGCCATCAGGCCCCGCATGCCGGCGAGCTGGCGGACCTGCTCGCGGTTACCGCGCGATCCCGAGTCGGCCATCATGAAGATCGGGTTGAAGCCCTCGCGGTCGCGCGAGAGGCCATCGAACGTCACCTGCTCGACCTCGGTCGTCGTGTGGGTCCAGGTGTCGATCACCTTGTTGTACCGCTCGCCCTCGGTGATCGCGCCGTTGCGGTAGGCGACGTTGATGTCGTCCACCTCGCTGCGGGCCTTCGCAATGATCGCGTCCTTCTCGGGCGGGATCCGGACGTCGTCGATGCCCACGGTGAAGCCGGCCTGGGTCGCGTAGCGGAAGCCCAGGTTCTTCAACTCGTCGAGCAGGTCCGACGTGATCTCGCTGCCGAGGTGCCCGTAGCAGTCCCCGACGAGGTTCTCGAGGCGCTTCTTGTCCATCGTCTGGTTGATGAAGCCCAGCTGGCGGGGCACGACCTCGTTGAAGAGCACGCGCCCGGGGGTCGTCACGACCCAGCCGCTCGGCTCCGGCTTCGCGAGCGGGAGACCCGCCGCGCGCAGCGCGACCTTACCGTGGAGCGGAAGCTCGCCGGCGTCGTGGGCCGCCCGGATCTCCTCGGGGCTGTGGAACGCCCGCAGGCGGCGCGGGTCCGTCGGCTCGAGGTTCGCCTGCTCGGCCCGGGGGTTCAGCACCTCGCCGCGGTCCTTCGTGAGGTAGTGGCAGCCGAGCACGATGTCCTGGTGCGGCGTCGCAAGCGGGCGGCCGTTCGCGGGCGAGAGGATGTTCTGCGTGCTCAGCATGAGCAGGCTGGTCTCGATCTGCGCCTCGAACGAGAGCGGCACGTGCACCGCCATCTGGTCCCCGTCGAAGTCGGCATTGAACGCCTGGCAGACCAGCGGGTGGATGCGGATCGCCTTGCCCTCGACGAGCACCGGCTCGAAGCCCTGGATGCCCAGGCGGTGCAGCGTCGGCGCGCGGTTCAACAGCACCGGGTGGTTCTCGATGATCTCGCCGAGGATGTCCCAGACCTCGGGCTTCTCCCGCTCGACCAGGCGCTTCGCGCTCTTGACCGTCTGCACGAAGCCACGGTCCTCGAGCTTGCGGATGATGAACGGCTTGAAGAGCTCGAGCGCCATGTTCTTCGGCAGGCCGCACTGGTTCAACTTGAGCTCCGGCCCGACGACGATCACGGAACGGCCCGAGTAGTCCACGCGCTTGCCGAGCAGGTTCTGGCGGAACCGGCCCTGCTTGCCCTTCAGCATGTCGCTCAGGGACTTCAGCGGCCGGTTGCCCTGCCCGCGCACGGCGCGGCTGCGGCGGCCGTTGTCGAACAGCGCGTCGACGGCCTCCTGCAGCATGCGCTTCTCGTTGCGCAGGATGACCTCGGGCGCCTTGATGTCCATGAGCTTCTTCAGGCGGTTGTTGCGGTTGATGACGCGCCGGTACAGGTCGTTCAGGTCCGACGTCGCGAACCGGCCGCCCTCGAGCGGCACGAGCGGACGCAGGTCCGGCGGGAGCACCGGGATGCACTCGAGGATCATCCACTCGGGACGGTTCCCGCTGTGGCGGAACGCCTCGACGATGCGCAGCCGCTTGAGCAGCTCCTTCTTGCGCTGGACGCTCGTCTCCATCTTGCCCTGCGCGCGCAGCTCGGTGGAGAGGTCCTCGAGGTCGAGCTCGGAAAGCAGGTCGCGGATCGCCTCGGCGCCCATCTTGGCCTTCATCTCCGAGTCGGGCTGCTCGTCGATCACCTCGTTGTACTGCTCCTCGGTGATGATCTCGCGCTTCTTGAACCCGGTCTTGCCGGGCTCGATGACGACGTACGACTCGTAGTAGAGGATGCGCTCGAGGTCGCGGATGCTCATGTCGAGCAGGTGCCCGATGCGCGACGGAACGCCCTTGAAGAACCAGATGTGCGAGACCGGGACGGCCAGCTCGATGTGGCCGAGGCGCTCGCGGCGCACCTTGGCCTGCGTGACCTCCACGCCGCACCGGTCGCATACGACGCCCCGGTAGCGGATGCGCTTGTACTTGCCGCAGTTGCACTCCCAGTCCTTGACCGGGCCGAAGATCTTCTCGCAGAAGAGGCCGTCCTTCTCCGGCTTGAAGGAGCGGTAGTTGATCGTCTCCGGCTTGGTGACCTCGCCGTGCGACCACCCTCGGATCACGTCCGGCGAAGCGAGCCGGATGCGGATCTGGTTGAACTGAACGCGCCGACGCGGTTCCCGGTCCTCGAGACGGCCGAAGCCGAGCTTGCCTGCGGCGGCGTTCAGCGTCTGCTGGAGATCGGTGTCCTGAATCATGAAGTGCACTCCCCCTGGCCCGGCCCGCCGCTCCTCGTTCGGGAACCGGCGAGCCTCAAAGGCCGAGCACGCACGGGAACTCTCTAGTTGGCTTCCTCGAACTGGACTTCCAGGCAGAGACTCTGGAGCTCCTTGACGAGCACGTTGAAGGACTCCGGCGTTCCGGGCTCGGGCGGGTTCTCGCCCTTCACGATCGCTTCGTAGATGCGCGACCGGCCGGCGACGTCGTCGGACTTCACCGTGAGGAGTTCCTGCAGCGTGTAGGCCGCGCCGTATGCCTCCAGTGCCCACACTTCCATTTCGCCGAAGCGCTGGCCGCCGAACTGTGCCTTGCCGCCCAGTGGCTGCTGGGTCACGAGCGAGTACGGGCCGGTCGAGCGCGCGTGGATCTTGTCATCCACGAGGTGGCTCAGCTTCAGCATGTAGATGTAGCCGACGGTCACGCGCTGGTCGAAAAGGTCGCCGGTGCGTCCGTCGCGCAGGTCGATCTTGCCGTCCTCCGGCAGGCCGGCCCCGCGCAGCTCCGACTTGATCTCGTCCACCGTCGCCCCGGCGAAGACCGGCGTCGAGCACGTGTACCCGAGCGCGTGGGCGGCCCAGCCGAGGTGCGTCTCCATGACCTGGCCGATGTTCATTCGCGACGGCACGCCGAGCGGGTTCAGCACGATCTCGACGGTGTCGCCGCTCGGCAGGTACGGCAGGTCCTCCTCGGGGACGACCTTCGCGACCACGCCCTTGTTGCCGTGGCGGCCGGCCATCTTGTCGCCCACCGAGAGCTTGCGCTTCTTGGCGATGTAGACCTTCACGAGCTTGACCACGCCGGGCGGCAGCTCGTCCCCCCGGGTGACCTTCTCGATCTCCTTGTCCAGCTCGCGCTCACACCGCGTGAACGCGTGCTGCGCGCCGTCCATGGCCGCCCAGAAGCGCTCATTGATGCGCTCGTCCTCGGTCACGGGCGTGCCCCAGGCGAGGTCGTCGAGATCCAGCGACTCGAGGAACTCCGGCGCGTACTTGCGGCCCTTGCGCGCCTGCGGATCGCCCGTGGACGCGCTCTTCAGAACGTTCACGAACTGTTCCTCGAGGATCTGCTTGACCGTCGCCAGGCGGACGTCGGAGATGCGCTCGCGCTCCTTCTTGGACTCGCGGCGCAGCTTCTCGATCTTCTTCTTCTCCTGCTGTTTCGTGCTCTCGTCCTTCTCGCGGCGCGAGAACACCTTGATGTCGATGACGATGCCGTCCATGCCCGGCGGCGCCTTCAGGGACGCGTCGCGCACGTCGCCGGCCTTGTCGCCGAAGATCGCCTTGAGCAGGCGCTCCTCGGGGCTCAGCTCCTGCTCGCCCTTCGGGGTCACCTTGCCGACGAGGATGTCTCCCTGGCGCACGCGGGCGCCGATCCGGATGATGCCTTCCTCGTCGAGGTTCTTGACCGCCTCCTCGGACACGTTCGGGATCTCGCGCGTGATCTCCTCGACCCCGCGCTTCGTGTCCCGGACCTGCAGCTCGAACTCCTCGATGTGGATCGAGGTGAAGACGTCGTTCTTGATCAGCTTCTCGCTGACGATGATGGCGTCCTCGTAGTTGTAGCCGCCCCACGGCATGAACGCGCAGAGCACGTTCCGGCCGAGCGCCAGCTCGCCCTCGCGGGTCGCGGGCCCGTCGGCGATGACCTGTCCCTTCTTCACCTTGGTGCCCTCGATGACCGTCGGGCGCTGGTTGAGGCAGGTGTCCTGGTTCGACCGGCGGAACTTCGTCAGGCGGTAGATGTCGAGGTTCGGCTGCTCGCTGTAGTCCACCGGCGGCTCGTCCGGATCGCGCTCGTAGCGGATCGCGATCATCTCGCCGGAGACGAACTCGACGACGCCGGAGCGGCGGGCCAGCACGAGCGCGCCCGAATCCTCGGCCACCTTGTCCTCGAGGCCCGTGCCCACGAGCGGGGCCTCGGTCACGAGGAGCGGCACGGCCTGGCGCTGCATGTTCGATCCCATCAGTGCGCGGTTCGCGTCGTCGTGCTCGAGGAACGGAATGAGCGCGGCGGCGGGCGACACGAGCTGGATGGGCGAGACGTCCATGTACTCGACCTCGGCCCTCGGGACGATCGGGTACTCGCCGCGGGAGCGGACGGTGAGCAGGCCGGCCTCGAGCTCGCCGTTCTTCTTGTCGAACGGCGTGTTCGCCGGCGCGATGCGCGCCCGGTCTTCGACGTCGGCCGCCAGGAACTCGGGCTTCTTGCGGTCCACGATGCCGTCGTTCACGCGGAAGTACGGCGTCTCGAGGAAGCCGAACTCGTTCACCTTCGCGTACGTGGAAAGCGACGAGATGAGGCCGATGTTCGGGCCTTCGGGCGTCTCGATCGGGCAGACGCGGCCGTAGTGCGTGTAGTGGACGTCGCGCACCTCGAAGCCCGCGCGGTCGCGCGTCAGGCCGCCCGGCCCGAGGGCCGAGAGGCGCCGCTTGTTCGTCAGCTCCGCGAGCGGGTTCGTCTGGTCCATGAACTGCGACAGCTGCGAGCTGCCGAAGAAGCTCTGGATGACGGCCGAGATCGTGCGGGAATTGACGAGGTCCGTCGGCGTGATCTGGTCCTGGTCCTGGAGCGACATGCGCTCTCGGATGATGCGGGCCATGCGCGCGAGGCCGATGTTGAACTGGTTCGCGAGCAGCTCGCCGACCGAGCGCACGCGCCGGTTGCCGAGGTGGTCGATGTCGTCCGTGACCGCCTGCTCCTCGCTGCGATCGGTGGTGATCTCGCCGCCCGTACGCAGCAGCAGCAGGTACTTCACGATGACGATGAAGTCCTCGCGGCAGAGCGTCGCGTGGTTGAGGTCCGGGATGCCCAGCATCAGGCGCTTGCGCACCTCCCGGCCGGGCAGCAGGAACTCGTGCGGCAGCTTCTGGTTGAGCTTGTAGCGGCCGACGCGCGCGAGGTCGTAGCGCTTCGGGTTGAAGAACAGCTTGTTCAGGATCTCGCGGGCCGAGTCGGCACGCGGCGGCTCGCCCGGACGCAGCAGGTTGTAGATGCGGTGGAGCGCCTCCTCCTGCGAGTGCGTCTGGTCCTTGCGCAGCGTGTTGCGGATGACGTCGGCGTCGTCCTTGTGCGGGATCACGAAGACCTCGAGCTCTTCGAGCCCGGACTTCTTCAGGATCTCGACCTTCTCGGCGGTGATCTCCTCGTTCGCCTCGAGCAGGATCTCGCCCGTCGCCTCGTCCATGAGGTCCTGGGCGCAGATGCGGCCCAGCGCGCCCTCGGCCTTGCGGCCCTTGGTCTCGATCGTCTCCTTCTCGTAGAACAGCTCGAGGATCTCGCGGTCGGAGACGAAGCCCAGCGCCCGCAGGAGCACGGTGACCGGCAGCTTGCGCTTGCGGTCGATGTGCACGTGCATGATGTCGTTCACGTCGAGGCTGAACTCCACCCAGGAGCCGCGGTACGGGATGATCCGCGCCGTGTACAGCTGCTTGCCGTTCGGGTGGGTCAGCTCGTCGAAGAACACGCCGGGCGAGCGGTGGAGCTGCGAGACGATCACGCGCTCCGCGCCGTTGATGATGAACGTGCCGCTGTCGGTGATAAGCGGCAGCTCCCCGAGGTAGACCTCCTGCTCGATGACGTCCTTGTCGCGCTTGACGCCGTCGACCTCTTCGCGCGTCACGAGGCGCAGGCGCGCCTTGAGGGGGGCCGAGAACGTGAGATCGCGCTCGACGCACTCGTCCATGGAGTACTTGGGCTCGCCGATCTCGTACGCGACGAACTGCAGCTCGTACAGCTCGCGCGGGTCGCTGATCGGGAGCACCCCGGTGAAGACCTCCTGCAGCCCTTCGTTGCGGCGGCGCATGGGGTCCACGTCCATCTGGAGGAAATCACGGAAGGACTTCAGCTGGACCTCGAGCAGGTTCGGAATCTGTAGATTCCACTGCGCGTCGATCTTCGAGAAGCTCTTCCGTTCCTTGCGGCGTGCAGTCTTCAAAGCCTTCCCGCCTTTCTGCCGGCGCCGTTCGGCGCCTGCCGGCCGCTGGGGCCCGGGTCGCGGGGACCGGATTCGACGAGGGCGAACTCATCCGGTCCTTGCGCGGATGTTGCGCGCATCCCTTGCGGATTCACCGCTGGCAGCGGGCCGCGAACGGCCGCCGCCGAAGAGCATGGACTCCCCCGACGCCGCGACCCCGGGGCCGCGCGGGACCCGGGTTCGCGACGAATGGGAGGTTCACGGGTTACTTGATCTCGACCGCGGCGCCCTGCTCCTCGAGAGCAGCCTTCATCTTGGCGGCGTCCTCCTTCGAGACCCCTTCCTTCACGGTCTTCGGGGCGCCGTCCACGAGGTCCTTCGCTTCCTTGAGGCCCAGGCCGGTCAGCTCGCGCACGACCTTGATGACCTGGATCTTCTTGTCGCCGGCGCCCGTCAGCAGGACGGTGAACTCCGTCTGCTCCTCGGCCGCCGCCGCGGCACCGCCCGCGGCGCCCGCGCCACCCGCGGCCACGATCACCGGGGCCGCCGCCGTGACGCCGAATTTGTCCTCGAACTTCGTCTTGAGCTCGGCCAGCTCGAGGACGGTCATGTTGCCGATGAGGTCGAGCACCTGATCGATCGCGGTGGACATGGTCGGGATTCTCCTCTGGATATTTCGCCCAACGGGCTTGGTGAAATCGGCACCGGGCTGCTCGCCCGGGATCATGTTCGGGTTCAGGAAGCCTTGGACTTCTCGCGGTGCAGCGCGTCCGCCATGTTCGCCGGAGTCGCCAGCGCCGCGTTGACGGCGGCGAGGAACTGGGTCATCGGCGCGATGAACGTCGCGAGCACCTGGGACAGCAGGACTTCGCGGCTCGGCAGCGTGGCGAGCGTGGCGATCGACTTCGCGTCGAACAGCCGGCCGTCCACCACCGCGGCCTTCACCTTCAGCTTCTCGTTCTCCTTCGCGAAGTCGGACAGGATCCGGGCCGGGGCCATCTCGCTGGCCGGGCTGAAGACGAGTCCCGTGTTGCCCACGAGGAAGTCGTCCAGCTCGGTGATCCCGCGCGCGTTGAACGCGCGGCGGAGCAGCGTGTTCTTGATGACCCGGAACTGGACGCCCTGCTCGCGGCACCGGCGGCGGAGATCCGTCATTTTCTCGACGGTCAGGCCGCTGAAGTCGGCGAGGTAGATGCCGCGCACGTCCGTGATCCGTTCCTGCGTGTCCTTGAGAACCTGTTCCTTCTGCGGGGTCGGCATCGTCTCCTCCTAGTGGCCCAGTTCGGCCGTCACGGCCGACGGGTCGAGGGTGATGCCCGGGCCCATCGTCGAGCTGATGGTCAGGCTGCGGACGTAGTGCCCCTTCGACGCGGTGGGCTTCGCGCGGAGTAGCTCGCGCAGGAAGGCGCGCGCATTCTCGAGGAGCTTGTCCTCGGCGAACGACGCCTTGCCCACCGGAGCGTGCACGTTGGCCCCCTTGTCGACGCGGAACTCGATCTTGCCCGCCTTGAGCTCGTTCACGGCCTTCGTGACGTCGAAGGTGACCGTGCCGCTCTTCGGATTGGGCATCAGCCCGCGCGGCCCGAGCACCCGGCCGAGCTTGCCGACCTCGCCCATCATGTCGGGCGTGGCGACGATCGCGTCCACCTCGAGCCACCCGTCCTGGATCTTCTTCACGAATTCGTCGCTTCCGGCGTAATCCGCGCCCGCCGCGAAGGCTTCCTTCTCCTTCTCGCCCTTCGCGAGCACGAGCACGCGCAGGCTCTTGCCCGTGCCGTGCGGCAGGACCACCGTCCCGCGGACCAGCTGGTCCGAGTGGCGGGGATCGACGCCGAGGTGCGACGAGACGACGATGGTCTCGTCGAACTTGGCCCGCGCGGTCTGCTTGACGAGCTTCACGGCCTCGGCGAGGTCACGAACCGTGCCCGCCTTGGACGAGATCTCGAGCGCCGCGCGATAGCGCTTACCGAAATTCCGCATGAACCCTCCCGTGGTCCCAGCGTGGCGTTCGCATCGCCACTCCCACGTCCTGGATGTCTCGGGCGCCAACTTCTCCGGCGGGAACCGCCGACGGACGCGCGCGACGCCCCTCCGCGCGACCGATGAACCGCCGGATCAGCCGTTCTCTTCCTCGACCGCGTCGAGCTCCTCGGCGGTGGCGAAACCGTTCTGCACCACCCAGTCGAGCGTGTCGAAGAGGTCGTCGATCTTCGCGTCGGGGGCTTTCTCGACGGCCGCGCGGACGATGTCGTAGATCTCGCGCGGAGTCTTTCCCCTCAGCTGCTGCTCGGCAGCTTCCATGTCCATCCGGACCATTCCGGCTCCTTCCTTCCCGTTCGGCCCTGTGGTCTCCGGGCCCGCCCGTCGCTACTCGGCGATCTCGATGCCCATGCTGCGGGCGGTTCCCATCACCATGCGCTCGGCCGCTTCGACCGATGCGGAGTTGAGATCCGGAGCCTTGAGCTCGGCGATCTCGCGCACCTGCGCCATCGACACCTTTCCGACCTTCGTCCTGTTCGGCACGCCGGAGCCCTTCGGCAGCCCGGCAGCCCGCTTCAGGAGCACCGCGGCCGGCGGGGTCTTCGTGATGAACGTGAACGACCGGTCGTTGTAGACGGTGATGACGACCGGGATCACGAGCCCCGTCTGGTGCTGGGTGCGGGCGTTGAACTGCTTGCAGAACTCCATGATGTTGATGCCGTGCTGGCCCAGCGCGGGACCGACCGGCGGCGCCGGCGTGGCGGCCCCCGCGTTGCACTGCAGCTTCACCATGGCGGCAATCGGCTTGGCCATGACCTTCTCCTCGATCCGGCGCTCGCGCCGGCCTTGCTCGGCATCCTCGTGGGGCCGCGCCTTCCGTGCGGGACACCCCTTCCTTCGTTCGATTCGCGTCCTGCCCGGCCGTCGCGTCGTCCGTCGCGCGCGGCCGCCGGCCTTACACCGGCTGGACCTGCAGGAAGTCCAGCTCAACGGGCGTGGCCCGGCCGAAGATGCTGACCATGACCTTCACCTTGCCGCGCTCGTTGTTGACCTCGTCCACCACGCCCGTGAAGGCGCTGAAGGGCCCGTCGGTGATGCGAACCGAGTCCCCGATCCGGAACGTCACCGTCGGCGCCGGGCGGCTCCTGCTCGTCTCCACCTGCCCGAGCAGCCGCCGCACCTCGCTCTCCTTGAGAGGCACCTCCCGCTGGCCCGACCCGACGAATCGCGTCACGCCCGGCACGTTCTGGACCAGGTGTCGCGTCTCGTTGTTGAGGGCCATCTCGACCATCACGTACGACGGGAAGGTCTTGCGCTTCGACGTCTTGCGCTTCCCGTCCTTCATCTCGACCACTTCCTCGGTCATCACGAGGATCTGTCCGAACTGTTCCTCGAGACCGGCCGAGTGGATGGCCTTCTCGAGGTTCGTCTTGACCTTGTTCTCGTGACCCGAGTACGTGTGGATCGCGTACCACTTCTTGTCGCTCATGAGCGCGTTCTCGTATGCCTCGCCGGCACCGGCCGGCCGTCCGGGGTGGATCAACGGAACAGCAGGTCCACTGACATGCTGAGGAGCCGATCCACGAGCCCGATGAAGGCCGAGATCAGGAGCACGGTGATGAGCACGACGATGGTGGAATCCCGCAGCTCCTCCCGCGTCGGCCAGCTGACTTTCGCCGACTCGAGTCGGACGTCCTTCCAGAACTCGCGAACCTGATCCATCGCGGACATGATCGAACCTCGTTGACTCCGGCATTCCGGGCCGGCTGCACGGTCGTTTCGCTGGGAGAATGGCAGGCGTGGAGGGACTTGAACCCCCAACCCCCGGTTTTGGAGACCGGTGCTCTGCCAATTGAGCTACACGCCTGCACCGGCGCCCCGGCGCCCCGCGTGCGGGACCGGGCGCCCACCGCTCCCGGCGCTTACCGAGTTTCCTTGTGAGCGGTGTGCTTCCGGCAGGACGGGCAGTACTTCTTGAACTCGACCCGGTCCGGGTGCAGCCGCTTGTTCTTCGTCTGGATATAGTTGCGCCGCTTGCAGTCGTTGCAGGCGAGCGTGATCTGGTCGCGCATGACCGCCTCTCCTTACTCCACGATCTCGGTGACGACGCCGGCGCCGACGGTGCGGCCGCCCTCGCGGATCGCGAACCGCAGTTCCTTCTCCATCGCGATCGGCGTGATCAACTCCACCGTCATGTCCACGTTGTCACCCGGCATGACCATCTCGCGCCCCTCGGGCAGCGTCGCCACGCCCGTCACGTCCGTCGTCCGGAAGTAGAACTGCGGCCGGTACCCGTTGAAGAACGGCGTGTGCCGCCCGCCCTCCTCCTTGCTCAGCACGTACACCGACCCCTTGAACTTCCGGTGCGGCGTCACCGACTTCGGCGCGCAGATGCACATCCCGCGCTCCACGTCGTCCTTCTCGATCCCGCGCAGCAGCAGCCCGACGTTGTCCCCCGCAATCGCCTCGTCCATCGACTTGCGGAACATCTCCACGCCCGTCACCACCGTCTCGCGCGTCTCCCGGATCCCGACCAGCTCCACCTTGTCGCCGACCTTCACCTTCCCGCGCTCCATCCGCCCCGTCGCCACCGTCCCGCGCCCCGAAATCGAGAACACGTCCTCCACCGCGCACAGCAGCGGCTTGTCCACCGGTCGCTCCGGCGTCGGAATGTAGCTGTCCACCGCCTCCATCAGGTCCAGGATCGCCTTGTTCGCCTTCTCGTCCTTGCCCTCGGCGTCCATCGCCTGCTTCGCCGACCCGCGGATCACCGGAATGTCGTCCCCCGGGAACTCGTACTTCTTCAGCAGCTCGCGGACCTCCAGCTCCACCAGGTCCAGAAGCTCCGGGTCGTCCACCATGTCGCACTTGTTCATGAACACCACGATGTACGGAACCCCCACCTGCCGCGCCAGCAGGATGTGCTCCCGCGTCTGCGGCATCGGCCCGTCCGCCGCCGACACCACCAGGATCGCCCCGTCCATCTGCGCCGCGCCCGTGATCATGTTCTTCACGTAGTCCGCGTGCCCCGGACAGTCCACGTGCGCGTAGTGCCGCTTGTCCGTCTCGTACTCCACGTGCGCCGTCGCGATCGTGATCCCGCGCGCCTTCTCCTCCGGTGCGTTGTCAATCGAGTCGTACGCACGCACCTTCGCCTGCCCCTTCAGCGCCAGCACCATCGTGATCGCCGCCGTCAGCGTCGTCTTGCCGTGGTCCACGTGCCCGATCGTGCCCACGTTCACGTGCGGCTTCGTCCGTTCGAATTTCGCCTTGGCCATCTCGGCAGACTCCTGTGTTCTCCAGTTGGGATTGCGATCACGTCCCGCACGCGGCGGGATCCGTCACTTCATGAGCGGCGTGGTCGCCGCGTCGTGCGCCAGCGATGTGCTCCTGCCCCGGTCGCCCACCCCAAACGTCACCGGTCGCGGTGCGCGCCACGAACGCTTCGGGTGGAGCCCACGATCGGAATCGAACCGATGACCTTCTCCTTACCATGGAGATGCTCTACCGACTGAGCTACGTGGGCATGTACGACCGCATCCCTGACCACGCGGGCAGCAAGACTCGAGATGAGACGGCAGGCTGAGGTACCGACCGGTGGGGAGGGGTGTTCGGGCAAGCGTGCCTTCGGTGAGAAGACACACCACCCCGATGCGACGTCCGGGTGCGGATGTCGTCGGGGCGTTGCACGAACCGCGTAATCTAGTCAGGCGCCCGAAAGGGTGTCAACGCCAAACTTCGAAAAAAAAGACGGTTGCGGCGTCATCCCGGGTCCCGCGCCCCCCGCCTGGCCGGGGGGTGAGCCCCCCCGGGAGGGGGCTCGGCGGGTCGCAAGGATTCCGTCAGGTCCGACAGTCCGGAGGCCCGGACCGGCGGATCGCCGGTGAGGGCCAGCCGGGAAGATGGAGCGGGAAACGGGATTCGAACCCGCGACCCTCGGCTTGGAAGGCCGATGCTCTAGCCGCTGAGCTATTCCCGCTCAAGCGCCGACGGGACTTGTGGATGGTGGAGGGGGAAGGATTCGAACCTTCGAAGGCATCAGCCGGCAGATTTACAGTCTGCTCCCTTTGGCCGCTCGGGCACCCCTCCACACCAGCACGCGCGTCCGCACGCGGACGGCGCAATGCGGGCCCTCTTGCTGGTGGTCCACCGGGGCCGGCCAGGGGCCTCGTTCCGGCAAGCGACGACAGAGCTGGCGAAGGGACTCGAACCCCCAACCACCTCATTACAAATGAGATGCTCTACCAATTGAGCTACGCCAGCACGAGCCCGAAGGCGCGGAAAAGCACGCGGGAAGATAGTCAGGGCCCCCTGCACTGTCAAGCACTGCAACGGCCAGGAGCAGGTCGCCGCGGCCGCGCCGGGCTCTCGGGTCGCGCGGCCCGGTGAGGTCCCGCCCGCGCCGGCGGCCGTGAGAAGGACCTGGCCAGCCCGCTCGGACGGTCTGTCACGGGGATCGGCGCCCGAAGCACCCGCAATTCGAAGAGGCAGCCGGGTGGCGAGACGAGCTCGCCTCCGACTGCCTCTTCCCGATGGAACAGGGAGCGACCGGGATTAACTCCTCTGTTCCAACGGCTTCGTTGACCGGGCGTATTTGGTTTTTTGTTGCCGTTACGAACTTCTACTCACCGTTCTGAATGGGCCAACCGTCTTTGAGCGACTATCCCCCCTCTTGGATGGCCGGACCACTCACCACGCCTTCGCGTGGTTCGCGGAACCGTGTTGCTTCGGGTACGAGCCCCGGGGCGCGAAGCGCCCTGTTCCACCAGCTACAGATCTCGTCCGCTGCTGGCCTGGCTGGCCGCGTGAGGTGGAGGTGCTATCCCTCACGCGACCCTCCTAAGCCTGGAACCCCACTCCCCCAGCGAGGTCCCGCTGCACTGCCCATGCGATGCTGCGAGCGAAGGGGCTGCCAAATCCCCGTATCCGGGATGACTTCATTGCACTTCGCATGCCATGTCCGGGAATCGCCATGCCTTGTTTCACGCGAATGCCGGAATCGTAAGCACCTCAACAGATTCCGGACATGGTTGTCGTCCGCGTCAGGCGGTCACCAGACGGGCGCCGAGTCCCGGTGTTACCCCCGGCGGGGGTGACACATTCGGGGCCCGAGATCCCGAAAAGCCTGATTTCACTGGGGGATCGAACTGTTACCCGGGAGGTAACACTTCGGTGCCGGGGTGACACCGGGAACGGCCGGACCGAGCGCGCCGAGGGCCCGCTAGAGCTCGAGCTGCAGGCGCTTCAGCCGCGCGTAGAGCGTCTTGCGGCTGACGCCCAGCAGCTCGGCGAGCCGGCTCTTGTTTCCGTGCGAGCGCTGCCACGCGGCCACGATCGCGTCGCGCTCCGCCGCTGCGCGGGCGTCCGCCTCGCGGGTCCGCACGACCTCGTGGGCCTCCTCCGCGAGGAACGGCAGCACGTCCGCGGCGGTCACGGCCCCGCAGGAGGCGCACAGCGCCGCGATCCGCTTCATCACGTTCTCGAGCTCGCGCACGTTGCCGGGCCAGCCGAAGGAGGCCAGGACGGCCTCCGCGTCGGGTGTGAGCCGCGGCCCGCCGAGCCCGCCGTAGAACGAGAGGAAATGACGCGCCAGCGGCACGATGTCCTCGACCCGCTCCCGCAGCGCGGGCAGGTGGATCTCGATCTCGTTGAGACGGAACAGCAGGTCGCGACGGAACAACTTCTCCCCTTCGCTGCCGCGCAGGACGCGGTTCGTCGCCGAGATGATGCGCACGTCGGCCCGGCGGACCTGCGTCTCGCCCAGGCGCATGTACTCGCCGCTCTCGAGAAACCGCAGGAGGGTCACCTGGACGTCGTGCGGCAACTCGCCGGCCTCGTCCAGGAACAGGGTTCCGCCGTTCGCCGCCTCGACGAGGCCCACGCCCTCCGTGTGGGCGCCGGTGTAGGCCCCCTTGCGGTGGCCGAAGAGCTGGGACAGGGCCAGGTCCGCCCGCAGCGCGCCGCAGTTGACGGCCAGGAACGGCCGCGCGGCCCGCGACGAGAGCGAATGGATGGTCCGCGCCACGAGCTCCTTGCCGGTGCCGGTCTCCCCCGTGAGGAGCACCGAGAGGTCCGTCGCGGCGGCCCGCCGCGCGAGGGCCTCGGCCTGTCGCATCCCGCTGGAGCAGGCCACCAGGCTGGGCGCACGCTGGCGCCGGCCCAGGAGAGAACCGGCGGGCGGGGCGGGAGGCGCCCCGATCAGCTGCTCGAGCTCGCCCTCGGCCTGCCCGAGCCAGTGGGACGCGCCCAGCTCGGAAAACAGCGCGCAGGCGCGGATCAGCCACGTGCGCGCCGCGCGCGGCTCGTCGGTGTGACGGCCGATCAGCAGGCTCGTGCGCCCGAGCTCGTAGCGCTCGTGGCAGTCCTGCAGGAGCGACGCGGCCGACTCGAGGAGCGAGCGGCCCGCGGCGCGGTCTCCACGGGCCAGCGCGATCTCGCCGGCCACGCGGTGCGTGATCGCGAGCTCGAGTCGGTCGTCCGTGAGCCGGGCGAGACGCCGGGAGCGATCGCACGCCGCCTGGGCCTCGTCGAGCCGGCCGAGCGCGCACAGCGCCTCGGCCCGGCGGCGCTCCAGCTCGACGACCAGGTCGCCCTCGGGGGCGGTCGGGGCCGCGAGCTCGAGCCCTTCGTGGTAGCGGTCGAGGGCCTCCTGCGGCCGCCCGCGGTCGAACTCGAGCTCGCCCAGGAACTCGACCGCGAGCACTTCCTCGCGATTCGCCCCGAGCCGCCGCGCGCGTTCGAGCGCGGCCTGGAGGTGCGATTCCGCCTCCGGGAACCGGCGCTGCAGGCGGGCGACGTTGCCGAGCCCGATGCTCGTGCGCGCCAGCCGCAGCTCCTCCCCGAGTCGGAGCAGGACCTCTTCGCAGCGCCGGTAGGTCTGCGCCGCCGCGTCCCAGTCGCCCATCTTCTGCTGGACGACTCCGAGGTTCATGAGCGGGTAGGCCGAGTCCGCCAGGTGCCCGCCCTGCTCGTAGACGTCCAGGCAGGCGCGGAATTGGGCGATGGCGGCGTCCCACTCGCACAGGTTCTTGTGGATGAGTCCCAGGTTGTTCCGCACCCGGGCGGCCTTCAACTCGTCGCCGAGCCTCCGGAAGAGCGCCAGCGCCTGGTCGAGGTGGTCCCGGGCGATCAGCATCTCGCCGGAACGGTAGGCCCCGATGCCCAGCCACGTGAGCGCCCGCGCCGAGAGCGCGAGGTCGGCCGTCGAATCGGCCAGCTGGAGGCCCCGCTCGGCCGACCGGCGGGCGTCCACGATGCGCCCGAGGTCCATCTGGGCGTGCGCGCACAGAAGGTGGAGCCGCGCGCGCAGGGACACCGACTCGATGGATCCCTCGTCGGTCAGCAGGTCGCGGCACTGGGCCAGTGCGGCCTGGCACTCGCCGCGGGCCAGGCGGCAGTCGACGGCCCTGCTTTCGAGCGCCGCGCGGCGCGTACGCGAGAGCGTGCGCGCCGCGGGCAGGGACAGGAGGCGTTCGATGGTTTCCAGTGCGGGCAGGTAGTGATCCGCCTGGAGGTAGAGATCCGCGAGCATCTCGAGGTCGGCCAGCGACGACCCGCCGCCATGGGCGGCGTCGAACGCCAGCCGATCTTCGAGGTGCGCGATATCGTTCCGGTCAACCATCGGCACACCGAACTCCGGTCAATCGTCGAGAAGCGGGTGCTGCCCGACCCTCCCTGCTAGCGCAGGAAGAAGTACTTGAGCGCTCCCAGAGCGAGACGAACCCTCATTTGCCAGATCGTCATCGGGGCCCAAACGTCGGCGTCACCCACGCCGGCTGTCGGGGTGATCCCGTACGTCTGCATCCCGCTGCCCAGCTGGGCCTGCGGGCTGCCGGATCCCGACGGCGAGTCGGGGTCACCGGAGCCCTGCGGCGGGGGCGTGAACGTGCCACCGGGTGAGCTGCTGCCGATCGTGCCATCGGTGCCCTTGCCGGCATGTCCCGTGGCAGGGAAGGCAGCGACACTCGCCACGCTCAGCACGAGCGCCAGAACGAGGGTCCACCACCGATTCGGATTGAATCGACGCATGAAACCGATCCTCTTGTACCCAGTCTTGCTGCCTTTGAGCGGCCTTCGAACAAACGACCCGAACGTGCGGGCGGACGTCACGAGGGGGAGTTGGATACGGGGTGATCTCCTCCGCCGCGGCGGCTGCCTGCAATCGCCCGGGCTCGCCAGAAAGGCTAGTCCCGTGCGTTTGACCGGGGCAAGGAAAATGTTCGGCGGCCGTCAGGGCATCCAACGGCCGCCGAGGCAGGCGGTTTCCGCCGGCATCGCCGGGGGTGCCGACCTACTTCCGGCGGAGCTTCTGGCCCTGGGGGCCGTCTTCCACCGCGACCCCCAGCTCGGACAACTTGTCGCGCAGGCTGTCCGAGAGCTTGAAGTCCCGGGCCTTCCGGGCCGCGGCGCGCGCCTCGGCCAGCTCCAGGACCTCGGCGGGCCAGGATTCTCCCGCCGGCGCCTTCCAGAAGAGCCCGAGGATGCCTCCGAGCCGGAACAGGGCCTTCGCCGCCTGGACGGCGGCCGAGCCCACGCCGTCGTCCAGGGCCCGGTTGACCGCCCGGGCCAGGTCGAACAGGTGCCCGAGGGCCAGCGCGGTGTTGAAGTCGTCCAGCATCGCCTCGTGGAAGAGCCGGTCCGCCTCCGCGACGGCGGTCCCCAGTTCTCCTCCCGGGTCCGGGCCGTCCGCGGCCGTCCAGACCGCCGCCCGCTCGAGGGGGGTCCGCAGGCGCTGGTAGGCGACACCCGCCTCCCGGATCCGGTCGAGGCTGAACTCGATGGGGCTGCGGTAGTGAGTGGAGAGCAGGTAGAACCGGGTCACCTCGGGATCCACCTGGGCGGCGATGTCCTCGATGAAGAAGAAGTTGCCCTCACTCTTCGACATCTTCGACCCGGAGAGGTTCACGAGCCCGTTCTCGGTCCAGAAGTTCGCCATCGGCTTGCCCGTGCAGGCCTCGCTCTGGGCGATCTCGTTCTCGTGGT
>Ga0315540_10000486_pt1 | contig 22591 bp, 18 predicted proteins | sample SalMarSW160110MG_FD_203677 | JGI IMG/M metagenome (GOLD analysis project Ga0315540, IMG submission 203677) | Salt marsh sediment microbial communities from the Plum Island Ecosystem LTER, Massachusetts, United States - Salt Marsh Sediment SW1601-10 ...
GGAATATTTTGAATTGAGACAAATTCCGCTACACTCCGGTTGCCAACTGCCGTTATATATCATCGAATTAGGATGCCTTTGCGGCAATGCCGGGCACCGAAGCTGACCAAAAACGGTACTAAATAAAAGGGAACGCCTTATGTCGATACTGAAATCGCTGGCGCTGGCTGTGGCAATGCTGGCTACCGTCGCCTACGCCGACCAGGTGGTACTCAAGGACGGGCACCCCGACCGCTATGTGGTGGTCAAGGGAGACACCCTGTGGGACATCTCGGAACGCTTTCTCAACAGCCCCTGGCTCTGGCCCGAAGTCTGGTATGTCAATCCCCAGATCGAGAATCCACACCTTATTTACCCTGGCGATCTCATTAACCTGGTGTATGTCGACGGCAAGCCCCAGCTGCGGGTGGAACGCGGCAAGGGCACGTTCAAGCTGTCGCCCAAGGCACGCGTTGAGCGCCTCGACAAAGCTATCCCGACCATTCCGATCGATGCCATACAGCAGTTCCTGACGCAGCCGCTGGTGGCCGACGAGGACACCCTCAAGTCCGCCCCTTACGTGGTCTCCAGCGCGGACGAACACCTGATTGCCGGCGCGAACGACCGCATCTATGTCCGCGGCGTCAGTGCCGACCAGGGCAGCCGTTACAACATCTTCCGCCCCGGCGATCCCTACACGGACCCCGACACCGGCGAGATCCTGGGCTACGAGGCGATGTATCTGGGGGATGCCAGCAGCGAGAAATTCGGCGATCCCTCGACGCTGAAGCTCACCCGCACGACGCGCGAAATCAATATCGGCGACCGCGTCATGCCGATGACCCAGGAAGACGTGTACGCCTACTTCACGCCGCATTCCCCTGACAAGGAAATCGACGGCACGATCATCTCGGTCGTCGACGGGGTCAGCCAGATCGGCCAGTACCAGGTCGTGGTGCTGAATCGCGGCACGCGCGAAGGCGTCGATGTCGGCACGGTGTTCGAAATCTACCAGACTGGCGATATCATCGTTGACCAGGTCAGCGAGAAACGCGACGAGGCGGTAAAATTGCCCGACGAAAAGGCCGGCGTCCTGATGGTGTTCCGCACCTTCGACAAGGTCAGCTTCGGCCTGATCATGAAAGCCACCAGCGCGCTGCATGTCGGAGATCGCATCCGCACCCCCTGACCGGCAACGCTGAGTACTGGCAAAAGCCGGTACCTTAGGGCATGGTATAAGACCATGCACCGAGGTACCGGCTTTTTTATGCAGGAGGCTTAAGGATGAGCACCCCGACCACCCCGCCGCGCCCGACCGACGATGTCCACGAATGGCTCGCGTTGTACCGCGCGCCCGGGATCGGCACCCGCGGTCTGCACAAGCTGTTGCAGTACTTTGACTCGCCCGCCGCGATATTTGCCGCCGACCGCGATGAGTTGCTGGCCCGCGGGCTCACCGCCGCCACCGCCGACTACCTGCGACGACCGGACTGGCAGGCGGTGGAAAAGGATCTGGCGTGGCTGAACGGCGGCGGCAACGGGTTGCTGACCATCAGGGGCAAGGCCTATCCACCGCGGCTTGCCGATACCGCCGACCCTCCGCTCCTGCTGTTTGTCCACGGCGACCCCGACTACCTGCTGCAGCCCCAGTTGGCTATCGTCGGCAGTCGCAATCCCAGTCACGACGGCATTGCGCTGGCCGAGGATTTCGCGGCCTACCTGGCCGGCTGCGGCCTGACGATTTGTAGCGGCCTGGCCGCGGGTGTGGATGCGGCCGCGCATCGCGGTGCCCTGCATTGCGCCGCTGGAACCGTGGCCGTCACCGGCACCGGGCTGGACCGCGTGTACCCGGCACAACATCGCGACCTGGCGCACCGGATTGCGGAAAATGGCGTGCTGGTTTCCGAGTTCCCCCCCGGCACGGCGCCGCTGGCCGCCAACTTCCCCAGGCGCAACCGCATCATCAGCGGGCTGAGTGTTGGCACACTGGTGATCGAAGCGGCGTTGCGTTCGGGCTCCCTGATCACTGCCCGCCAGGCGCTGGAACAGGGACGCGAGGTGTTCGCCATCCCCGGCTCGGTGCATAACCCCCTGGCCCGCGGCTGCCACGCCCTGATCCGCGAAGGCGCCAAACTGGTTGAAACCGGCGAGCACGTCCTGGAAGAACTGGCGAACCAGCTCGCGCTACCCGCACTGCCCGCGGACAGCCCGCGCCAGCACACAGAGCCGTCGCCGCGGCGCGAAGAACTTTCAGGCGATTACAGTGAGTTGCTGGAGCTGATGGGCTATGAGCCCGTCGCCGTCGACCAGCTGGTGCAGCGCAGCGGATTGACGCCGGAACAGGTTTCCTCCATGCTGCTGCTGCTGGAGCTTGACGACAGGGTTCACTCCAGCGCCGGCGGTCGCTATACCCGCGCGCGATAGAGGCTTGATATGAAAGAAAATATGTTTGATGTGCTCATGTATTTGTTCGAGCACTACTACATGGACGAGGAAACCGAGCTGAGCCCCGATCGGGAATCCCTGCACACCGAACTGGTAGAAGCCGGCTTCCCCTCCAGCGACATCAATCAGGCCTTCGAATGGCTGGAGGATCTCGCCGTCCAGCCGCACCAGGTGCATGCGCCACAGACCGAAAACGCGCTGCGCCTCTACTCGGATGTCGAGTGCGAGCGACTGGACACCGAAAGCCGGGGCTTTCTGCTGTTTCTCGAACAAATGGGCATATTGACGCCGGAATCCCGCGAACGGGTTATTGACCGCGCGATGGCCCTGGATACCGATGACTTCGACATCGGCCAGTTGAAATGGGTTGTCCTCATGGTACTGTTCAACCAGCCGGGCGCGGAAGCCGCTTATGCGTGGATGGAAGATCTGGTCTTCGATAGTCTGCCGGGCGGTTATTTGCATTAGTTGTTGACTCTGTTTTAACAACCAAGCCGCACCCTGGTGCGGCTTTTTAGCTATAGCGTGCATGAGTAAAAATCTGGTCATAGTGGAATCGCCGGCCAAGGCGAAAACCATCAAGAAATACCTGGGCAAGGGCTTTGAGGTACTGGCCTCCTACGGCCACGTGCGCGACCTGATCCCCAAGGAGGGCGCAGTCGATCCGGAGCACGACTTCGCCATGAAATATCAGCTTATCGAGCGTAACACCCGACACGTCGACGCCATCTCCAAAGCGCTCAAGCAGGCCGACAACCTCTATCTTGCGACTGACCCGGACCGCGAAGGGGAGGCGATCTCCTGGCATCTGTACGAATTACTGAAAGACAGGAAGGCGCTCAAGGACAAGGGCATCTACCGCGTGGTGTTTCACGAGATCACCAAGCGCGCCATCAACGAAGCCATCGAGCACCCGCGCGAGCTGTCTACCGACCTGGTCAACGCCCAGCAGGCACGGCGCGCGCTCGACTACCTGGTGGGCTTCAACCTGTCGCCACTGCTGTGGAAGAAGGTGCGCCGCGGCCTGTCGGCGGGACGCGTGCAGAGCCCGGCGTTGCGCATGATTGTGGAGCGCGAAGAAGAAATCGAGAAATTCACGGCGCGCGAATACTGGACGATCGAGGCTGACCTGGAAAAGGACAGCCAGCCCTTTACCGCCAAGCTGACGCACCTGCATGGCAAGAAGCTGGCGCAGTTCACCATCAACACCGGCGACAAGGCGCACGACGCCGAAAAGCACCTCAACCAGGCCGCGGGCGGCGAACTCACCGTCAGCAGCATTGAAAAGAAACAGCGCAAGCGCAATCCGGCCGCGCCTTTCACCACCTCAACGCTGCAACAGGAAGCCTCGCGCAAACTGGGCTTCACCGCCAAGCGCACCATGAGTGTGGCCCAGCAGCTGTACGAAGGTATCGACATCGGTGACGGTGCCGTGGGCCTGATCACCTATATGCGTACCGATTCGGTTACCCTGGCCAACGAAGCGGTGGAGGAGCTGCGACAACTGATCGGCGAGCGCTACGGCGCGCAGAAGCTGCCCAAGACGGCGCACCAGTTCAAGACCAAGGCCAAGAACGCCCAGGAGGCGCACGAGGCGATCCGCCCGACCTCAGCGGCAAACATTCCGGAAACCATCAAATCGCACCTGTCTTCCGACCAGTACAAGCTCTACGACCTGATCTGGAAAAGGACCGTTGCCTGCCAGATGATCCACGCCACCATTCACACCGTGGGTGTGGATTTCGCCGTGGGCAAGGACGACATCCTGCGTTCGACCGGGTCGACCGTAGTCGACCCGGGATTTATGGCAGTCTACGAAGAGGGTGTGGACGATGCCAAAAAGGTAGCGGGCGACGACAACCGCCTGCCCCCTATGGAAGAAGGCGACAAAGTCAAGCTGGTCAAGATACGCCCGGAGCAGCACTTTACCGAACCGCCACCACGATATAGCGAAGCGAGTCTCGTCAAGGCACTGGAAGAACACGGAATAGGGCGGCCTTCGACCTACGCCACGATCATCTCCACCCTGCAGCAACGCGAGTACGTAACACTGGACAAGCGTCGTTTTCAACCGACCGACGTAGGCCGCATCGTGAGCAGGTTTCTGACCAACCACTTTACCCGGTATGTTGACTACGACTTTACCGCCCGCCTCGAAGACGAGCTGGACGAAGTCTCGCGCGGCGAGAAAGAGTGGGTCCCGTTGATGCGGGAATTCTGGTACCCGTTCAAAGAGCTGGTCAAGGACAAGGAAGAGAGCGTGTCACGCGCCGAGGTCACCACCGAAGCGCTCGACGAAGAGTGTCCCAAATGCGGCAAGAAACTCAACATCCGCCTGGGGCGGCGCGGCCGCTTCGTGGGCTGCAGCGGGTTTCCGGAATGCGACTATACCCGCAACCTGGATGAAAACGCCGAGTCGGCGGAACCCGAAATTATCGAAGGTCGCAGCTGCCCCGAGTGCGACTCGCCGCTGATCATCCGTAGCGGGCGCTACGGCAAATTCATCGGCTGCTCGAGCTACCCCGACTGCAAGTATATCGAGCCCCTGGAGAAGCCGGCGGACACCGGCGTGAAGTGCCCCAAGTGCAATAAAGGCACCATGCTCAAGCGCAAATCGCGTCGCGGCAAGATTTTCTATTCCTGCTCGACATACCCGGACTGCGACTACGCAGTATGGAACGAGCCCGTGGAAGGGCCATGCCCGGACTGCAGCTGGCCGATCCTGACGGTCAAGACAACCAAGAAGCGCGGCACAGAACGGGTCTGTCCCCAGCCGGAGTGCAAGTTTGCCGAGCCTTACGAGCCGCAGGAAGCCGACGAGGAAATCGAGGCGGAATAGCTTCAGCTTCCGGATAAGCGCGTGCGAAACCAGCCAGATGTCGTTTAAGGCGCGAATGGCAAGCCGCTGGATAAAGGCCGGCGGCGTTATCGCTTATCCGACCGAGGCCGTTTTCGGGCTGGGCTGCGAGCCGTCGGACCCGCTGGCGGTCACCCGCCTGCTTGCCATCAAGAAACGCTCGCCCGACAAAGGCCTGATTCTCGTGGCTGCCGACTGGGCACAACTGCAACCGTGGCTGCAACCACAGCCGGCGGACCTGCAACGCCGCATGCTGCGCAGTTGGCCCGGTCCGGTTACCTGGCTGGTTCCGGCAGCCGATGCTTGTCCGAGCTGGTTGACCGGGGCGCATAGCACACTCGCCGTGCGTGTCAGCGCCCACCCGGTGGTGCGGGACCTTTGCCAACGTGTTGGCAGCGCGCTGGTGTCGACCAGCGCGAATATCAGCGCGCGGCGCCCGGCCCGCTCGGTGCTGGAAGTTCAGCTGCGTTTCGCCGCGAGCATCAATTTCATTCTACCCGGTCCCCTGGGTGGCGAAGGGCGGCCGACAACCATCCGTGACCTGCTCAGCGGACGAATTGTCCGCTCTTAGCCCGGCCCGGCGCTGAACCACGGGAGCTGCACTGGATGCACAAAACAGCCGCCGCGGCGCGCTTGCGCGGCGTGCGCAGGCCCCGGGGCTTGGCTGCACCGGGTGCAAGTCGCGTATACTCGGCCCATGACCACGCCGGATATCACAGCCGTTTCCCGTTACCTGCTGAAGCTGCAGGACACCATCTGCGTGGCTCTGGAGCAGGTCGACCAGCAAAACGTCTTCCGCGAGGACCAGTGGACGCGCGAGGAAGGCGGAGGCGGACGTTCCCGGGTGATGGAGAACGGCGCGGTGTTCGAGAAAGCCGGCATCAATTTCTCACACGTCCACGGCGGTCAACTGCCGGCCTCGGCGACCGCCCACCGCCCGGAGCTGGCCGGCCGCAGCTTTCAGGCAATGGGGGTTTCGCTGGTCATCCACCCGCGCAATCCCTATGCGCCCACATCGCACGCCAACGTTCGTTTTCTTCTCGCCGAAAAAGCCGGCGAGGAACCGGTGTGGTGGTTCGGCGGCGGCTTTGATCTCACACCCTACTACGGCTTTGAAGAAGATGCCGTGCACTGGCATCAGACCGCCAGGGAGGCCTGCGAGCCTTTCGGCAAGGATATATACCCCCGCTTCAAGCGCTGGTGCGACGAGTATTTCCACCTCCGGCACCGTAACGAACCACGCGGTATCGGCGGGCTGTTCTTCGACGATTTCAACGAAGCGGGCTTTGACGACAGCTTCGCGCTTACGCGCAGCGTGGGCGATCACTACATTCCGGCGTACCTGCCCATCGTTGAACGACGCATGCACCAGCCCTATGGCGACCGTGAACGCGAGTTTCAACTCTACCGGCGCGGCCGCTACGTGGAGTTCAACCTGGTGTACGATCGTGGCACCCTGTTCGGCCTGCAGACCGGCGGACGCACCGAGTCGATACTGATGTCGCTGCCCCCGCTGGTTAGCTGGCGCTACGACTGGCATCCGGACCCCGGAACTCCCGAGGCCGAACTTTACGAAATATTTCTGCAGCCCAGAGACTGGGTGTGAGAGCAATCACGCCGTGCGCGGGCGACACGTGCAGCGCATCCAGGCAAGCTGCGGGATTTGTGACCGCGAAGCCGGGGCACCCGGGCTGTTCTCGCTGATCGAGGAGACCAACAACAATGAAGAAGTGGGAATGCGTAGTGTGTGGTTTTATTTACGACGAGGCGACGGGTTTGCCCGAGGAGGGCATACCGCCGGGCACTCCCTGGAATGACATTCCCGAAGACTGGGAGTGCCCGGAGTGCGGTGTTGCCAAGAGTGACTTTGCGATGGTCGCGATCTGAACGCTGCGGCACACCAGCGCCGGCACACGGCCGGCGCTGCCGTCAAAATCAGCGCAGCCCGTTGTTTTCCTGGGCACGGCGTGACTCCTGCAGTTTTTTCTTCATCAGGTTGAGCCCCTCGAGATAGGGTACGGTGCCATTGGAACGAATCACGTCCCGACCCTCGGGCGTGTCGGCGAAACGGATGAAGTCCTTGACGATGTCTGCGTGCGGGCTGTTTTCGTTGTAGGCCAGGTAAAGCGGGCGATACAAAAGGTAGTTGCCCGCTTTGACGTTGTCGTAACTGGGGGACTTGTCGTTCAGGTCAAGAATCTTGACTTTGCGCTTGCGGGCACTGCTTACACCGGTAATGGCGATCGCATTGGCGTCGACTTCTACCTGTTGCTCCAGGGGACCGGTGGACGGGAACAAATCGCTGGTTGCGAATTCCTGGTCATAGTTATCGAACAACAGCTTGCGCGTTGTCCGCCCGACCCCGGAGATCTTGCCCTCGCGGGCGAGCAGTTTGATCGGCTGATCCGGACCGCCGAGGTCCTTCCAGTTGGTGATTTTTCCCAGATAGACATTGCGCAGATCGTCAATGCTGATGCTGTTGACCGCGTTATCCTTGTTCACGATCACGACCAGTGCGTCCCAGGCGACCGGGATCATGGTCACGCCGCGTTCCTCGCTGACGCCCCACAAGTGACGCCGGCAGCTGCCGCCAATGTCGGCGGTTTCCGCAGCGACCTCACGAATGCCGCGCGTTGCGCCACCGCCCTGAATGTCGATGTGAACACCCGTTTTCTGTTCGTAGGCCTTTGCCAGGGCCGTCATGTACGCCTTCTTGGAAATGCCGCAACCGACCCAGCGCAGCGTCACCGGCTCGCCTGCGGACACCGGTTGCAGCGACAACAACAGGAACGCGAGCAGCGGAAAGAACAAGATCAACTTTTTCACCGTACAGCTCCTTTCATTCAAAGCCTGCGCCCAACGCCAGGGCGCGTGAGCACGAAGGTTCGCGCGCAGTGACAATGGGGCGGCAGCAACCACATGGCTGTCTGCTTGAGCTTATTCACAGAGGAATAACGGCCAACGGCGCGCCTTCTAAAGAAGCTTGTGACGACCGCCACAAAACGGCAGCGCGGGTAAAAAAAAAGCCCCGCCAGAGGCGGGGCAAAAAACGCTTTTCAGCGTCGGAGGAGTCAGTCACACCACACAAAAACCTGGTCTGGTGCTTTCGGATTGCGTCCTTGGCATCCATCCAAAGACGCAGTCCGAAAGTGTCCATCCATGGATCAGGAGTACCGGCCTTAGCATCCCTAGCGGCCGGCCCGGCAAAATCTTTAGCGATCCCTCAGTACCGTTTCCCGCTCCTTGCCCTGGATAATGCAATCCCGGTGCCAACTCTCAAAGAAATTCACAATAATATTAAATATCAATACCTTATGAATTTTCACCTTTCACCTGACCGCCGCGCAGACATGCACACCGAGGTTACGCGGCAACAAAACGTCGGACCGCCGGCGGTCACTGACGGATTGTCGGCGCAACCCGACCACCGTCCGCCGATAGCAGACCACGCGCCGGGCGGCGCCCCCCGACTGCGCTTTGCCCGGATCGGAGACAGCCGGTGCGCAACTAGTCGACGGTATCGCGGTGTCGCGGGCCGCGCAGGTCTGGACGGCTTGCGGGTCCGCGCAGGCGTGCGATCACGCGGGCTTCGTTGAGCAGCGCCTCGAGCGAGGCGCCCTCTGATGCGCCCGGCGCCACTGGCAGCTGGCGCAGCAGCTCGTGGCGTTTCAGCACGCTGAAGTATTCTTCCGGCTCCAGCAAGTGCGCGGCCAGCGCGAAGCCGCGATCGAGGTGTAGCCATGCGGACCGGCATTTGCGGGCAATCAGCAGCTGCCCGAAACACAGCTCGAGCATGGCGCGCTGCCGGTCATCTTCAGCCATTGCCAGACAGTTCCCGTAGTCCGGTTCGACGTCCTGCCCGGCCCAGAAGCGGAAAACAATTTCCCCCAGACGGATGTTGAATGCGCCTGCCGGTGTGCAACGGCCGGTCCGCAGCCGCTGCCGGACCTCGGACAGCGAGACCTGCGCCTGGTCGACCGTCAGTGGCGCCGCGAACCAGCTCGCCAGCGACACGCTGCCGCCTTCCATCAACTGCCTGATTACGTCGGATCGATCCACGAGAGCGGGTACCTGTGCCTGAACCTGCCGTCAATGTACACTGTGCGGCACGCATTCCCAACAGCGAGAGGAGCCTGCCTTGTCTGTCTTTGAAACCGGCCGCGGTCAGTATCCCGGGGTGCGCATGCGCCGCATGCGCCGCGATGACTTTTCCCGGCGCCTGATGCGCGAATCCCGACTCAGCGCCGACGATCTTATCTACCCGGTTTTCATTCTGGAAGGTGAGGGCCAGCGCGAGCCAGTGACGTCAATGCCCGGCGTCGAGCGTCTCAGCGTCGATCTGCTGGTGGAGGAAGCCGCAACCATCGAGGCGCTGGGCATACCCGCAATGGCGCTGTTCCCGGTGACGCCGATTGACTGCAAGACCGATGATGCGCGCGAAGCCTACAATCCCGACGGCCTGGCGCAACGCGCGGTGCGCGCTCTCAAGGAGGCGTGCCCTGAACTCGGGGTGATCACCGATGTCGCACTTGACCCCTTCACCAGTCACGGCCAGGACGGGCTGACCGATGCCAACGGCTATGTCATGAACGACGAAACGGTGGAGGTACTGGTCAGGCAGGCATTGTCACACGCCGAGGCCGGCGCCGACGTGGTCGCGCCCTCGGACATGATGGATGGCCGCATCGGGGCAATCCGCCAGGCGCTGGAAGCGGCGGGGTTTCGCCATACGCGGATTCTTGCCTACTCGGCCAAATACGCCTCGAGCTTCTACGGGCCCTTCCGCGATGCGGTCGGTTCCGCCGGCAACCTGGGCGGGGGCAACAAGTACAGTTACCAGATGGACCCGGCCAACAGTGACGAAGCCCTGTGGGAAGTCAGTCTGGATCTGGACGAAGGCGCGGACATGGTCATGGTCAAGCCCGGCATGCCCTACCTGGATATCGTACGCCGCGTCAAGGACGAGTTCGGTGCGCCTACCTACGTCTACCAGGTGAGCGGCGAGTACGCCATGCTGATGGCTGCGGCACGGAATGGCTGGCTTGATGAGAAAGCGGTTGTGATGGAGTCTCTCCTGGCATTCAAGCGCGCCGGCGCTGACGGCATTCTCACCTATTTCGCCAAACGTGCGGCGCAGTGGCTGCGCAACAGCTGACCATGAGTGTTTGCGCTGTATCCGAGTGTGACTCTTACGCCGTTATGGGCAACCCCATTGCGCACAGCAAGTCACCAGTCATACATCGCCTGTTCGCGGAACAGACCGGTGAGCGACTGGTATACGAGGCCCTGCTGGTCAACAGGGACGCCTTCGCGCAGGCCATCGCACTGTTCCTGATCAAGGGCGGCAAGGGCCTGAATGTAACCGTGCCATTCAAGCAGGAAGCCTGGGAACTCGCCGACCAACTCAGTGACCGGGCGCGCAGGGCGCGCGCGGTGAACACGCTGCTTATGACTGACGAAGGCGGGCTGTTCGGCGACAACACCGACGGCATCGGGCTGATTCGTGACCTGACGCAGAATCTCGGCTTTGAACTGAGAGACAAAAATATTCTGCTGTTGGGCGCCGGCGGCGCGGCCCGTGGCGTACTCGGCCCGCTGCTGGAGCAGGAACCTGCAGCCGTGCACATCGCCAACCGGACAGCGGAACGCGCGCTGGAGCTCGCCGACGCCTATGCAGATGTCGGCCCGGTCTCCGGCAGTGGTCTCGAGGACATCGAGCCACTGCGCTACGACCTGATCATTAACGCCACCGCGGCCGGTCTGCACGGCCAGTTGCCCGATCTGCCTGATGGTTTGATCAGGGCCGACACCTGGTGCTACGACATGATGTACGGTTCGGAGCCAACGGCCTTCATGCGCTACGCGACGCAGCGTGGCAGCCGGCACTGCTTCGACGGGCTGGGCATGCTGGTGGAGCAGGCGGCGGAGTCTTTCCGCCTGTGGCGCGGGGTCAGCCCTGACACCGCACCCGTGATCGCCGCATTACGCAATCCGTGAAGCCGCAATAACGGCCGCTTACAGCAACACGCGGGGGCCACTGGCCTGCCGCGTACGGCGCCGTCTCAGCGCATAGTGACCAGTTCTTCGGCGATTGTCGGATGTATCGCCACGGTATCATCCAGGTCACGCTTGGTGGCGCCCATACGGATCGCGACGGCAAATCCCTGCAACATCTCGTCGGCACCCGGGCCGATAATATGGCACCCGACAACTTTTTCCTGGGCGCCGACAGTGACCAGTTTCATGGCGGTCTTCTGCTTGCGTTCGGTAAACACGTTGTACATGGCGGTAAACCGCGTCTGGTAAACCTTGACTGACTCTCCGTGTGTGTCGCGCGCCACGCTTTCTGTAAGCCCCACGGTACCAATGGGCGGGTGGCTGAACACCACCGTGGCGATGTTTTCATAAGGCAGATAGCGATCGGTCATTCCACCGAACAGGCGATCGCTCAAGCGCCGACCGGCGGCAATTGCCACCGGCGTCAGCTGTGCCTGACCGGTAACATCGCCGATGGCGTAAATGCCTTCTACATTGGTCTGCTGGAATTTATCGGTGCGGATGTAACCCCCGCCATCGCGGGTCACCCCCGCCGCCTCGAGGTTGAGCTCGGCCGTCAACGGCTCACGGCCGATCGCCCAGATCAGCTTGTCGAAGCCTTCCAGCCGCTGGCCGTTTTCGCATTCGATACACAGCGAACCACTTGCCTCGCGCACCACTCTTGTCACCTGGGTGCGCGCCAGGATATCGATGCCGTCACCCAGCATTTCCTCCATCAGGTTTTCGCGCAGCATGGCGTCGAAGTTGCGCAACAGGTGTTCGCGGCGCAACAGCATCGTCACATCCGCGCCGAGCGCGTTGAGCATACCCGCCAGCTCTACGGCGATGTAACCGGAGCCCACAACCGCCACCCGTCGCGGAAGCGCGTCGAGTTCGAAAAAACCGTCCGAGGTAATACCCAGCTCGGCACCTTCGCTGTCGGGTACTACCGGTGCGCCGCCCGGGGCAACGACAATATGATCGGCACTGTAATGCTCACCACCGACTTCCACGGTTTTCGCATCGACGAAACGTGCCGTACCGACGATTTCGTCGATGTTCGAATCGGCCAGGTAAGTGTGATACCAGTCGTTGATGCCGTGCACATAGTCATCACGCGCCTGTTTCAGCTTTGCCCAGTCAAAATCGACGGCCGCTATGGAAAAACCGTAGCCGGCCGCATTCTCGATAGTGTGGGCGATGCTCGCACCCAGCCACATCACCTTCTTGGGTACGCAACCGACATTGACACAGGTGCCACCGAGCGGCCCCTTTTCAATAACCGCACACTTTTTGCCATACCGCGCGGCACGTTCGGCCGCGGACAAACCGCCACTACCGCCGCCGATGGCAATCAGGTCATAATGTTGTGTCATTGATGTACGGCTCCAGTAACCCGGGACTCCGGCGAATTCTACTGCAAACTGCGCGAGAGACCATGAATCCATTACTCGACACAGGCGATTTACCCGCCTTCGATCGGATAGACGCCGGGCACGTCGTGCCTGCGGTCGAACACACCCTGAAGACAATCCGGGAGGAAATCGAACAGCTGCTGGAAAGCGGCGGACCCTACCGCTGGGACAATCTGCTGGCACCCCTGGAAGCGGCCCAGGAAAGGCTCCACCAGGTCTGGTCGCCCGTCAGTCACCTGAATGCCGTGCGCAACAGCCCGGCCCTGCGCGAGGCCTACACGACCTGCCTGGCTCAGCTCAGTGCCTTCGAGACCGAGCTGGGTCAACACGAGGGCCTGTACCGGGCGGTCAAATCGGTCGCCGATTCCGAGCAGTTCAGCGAACTGGATACGGCCCGGCAAAAATCCATCGAAAACCGGCTGCGCGACTTTCGCCTCAGCGGGATTGCCCTGGAAAGCGCGCAGCGCGAGCGCTTCAAGACCATACAGCAGCGCCTGTCCGCACTGCAGGCCAAATTCCAGGACAATGTACTGGATGCGACCGGCGCCTGGAAAAAGCACGTCACAGACGCGGCTCTGCTAAGTGGTCTGCCGGAAACGGCCAAAGCGCAGGCGCGCCAGAGCGCTGAGCGTGAAAACATCGATGGCTGGCTGCTGACGCTGGAGTTTCCCGCCTATTTCCCGGTCATCACCTATGCCGACGACCGCAGCCTGCGCGAAGAGATCTATACGGCGTACATGACCCGCGCTTCGGATTGCGGCCCGCACGCCGGGCGCTGGGACAACAGCCAGCTCATGGAGGAAATCCTTGCGCTGCGCCACGAGGCGGCGCAACTGCTTGGCTTCGGCAACTTCGCCGAGTTGTCATTGGCCACCAAAATGGCGTCGAGCCCCGACCAGGTCATGCAGTTTCTCGACGATCTGGCACGCTGTTCGCTGCAGCAGGGACACGGCGACCGCGAAGATGTCGAGTCGTTTGCCCGTGAACAGGGTTTTCATGACCCGCTGCAAGCCTGGGACATCCCGTATTATTCGGAAAAGCTGCGCCAGCAGCGCTACGCGGTGTCACAGGAAGAACTGAAACCCTATTTTCCGGATGCGCGCGTTGTGGCCGGCCTGTTCCAGGTGGCCGAACGCCTCTACGGCATTCAGATCGAGGAACGCGAGGGGCTCGCCACCTGGCACCCGGATGTGCGTTTTTTCGAAATCCGTGAGGCCGACGGCAGCCTTTGTGGACGCTTTTTCCTGGATCTCTATGCGCGCCCGGACAAGCGCGGCGGCGCATGGATGGACACCTATGCCTCGCGCATGCGCGTCGACGACGGCACGCGCGCTCCGGTCGCCTACCTCGTATGTAACTTTTCGCCGCCGGTCGGTGATGGGCCATCGCTGTTGACGCACGATGAAGTCATCACCCTGTTTCACGAGTTCGGCCACGGCCTGCACCACATGCTGACGCGTATCGATACGCCCAGTGTTTCCGGCATCAACGGTGTCGCCTGGGACGCCGTGGAGCTACCCAGTCAGTTCATGGAAAACTGGTGTTGGGAGCGGGAGGCGCTGGCGCTCGTCGCCGGCCACCACGCCACGGGTGAAGCCCTGCCTGCAGAGTTGTTTGAGCGGATGCAGGCAGCACGCAACTTCCAGTCGGCCATGCGCATGCTGCGGCAACTGGAGTTCGCCCTGGTGGACATGCGTATTCACCAGGACTACGCGCCCTCGCGCGGGGCATGCATCTATACCATCCTCGAGGAAGTACGCGAACGGGTCGCCGTGATCAACGCGCCGGCGTTCAACCGCTTCGTGCATGGCTTTTCCCACATTTTCGGTGGCGGTTACGCGGCCGGTTATTACAGCTACAAATGGGCCGAAGTGCTATCGGCCGATGCGTTCTCGCTGTTCGAGGAAAAGGGCATATTCGATGCGGTGTCCGGCCGGCGGTTTCGCGAGGACATACTCGCCCAGGGCGGCAGCAGAGACCCCATGGACCTGTATGTCGCTTTCCGCGGCCGCGAACCGCGCATCGACGCATTGCTCCGCCACAGCGGGCTGAGCGCCTAGACGGACCGGGCGCCGTCGGGTCGGCGCAGCCAGCGCCGTTTTGGGTACAATGCGACTTCATTCCCCAACGCGCGGACCATGCATGCAATACCGTGACCTACGTGATTTCATCGGCCAACTGGAAAACAGCGGCCAGCTGCGGCGAATTCAACACCCTGTGGACCCTCGCCTTGAAATCACCGAGATTTGCGACCGCACCCTGCGCGCCGGCGGGCCCGCGCTGCTGTTCGAAAACCCGAGGGCCTCCGACGTACCGGTACTGGCCAACCTGTTCGGTACCGCCGAACGCGTCGCCGCGGGCATGGGCGCAGACTCGGTCGACGCCCTGCGCGGCATCGGCGAACTGCTGGCATCCCTCAAGGAACCCGAACCGCCGAAGAGCATGAAGGATGCCTGGGAGAAACTGCCGGTATTCAGGAAAGTGCTGGATATGGCGCCGAGGTTGCTGAAGCGCGCAGCCTGCCAGCAACATGTCCTCGACGCCGATCAGGTTGACCTCGGACGCCTGCCGATTCAGACCTGCTGGCCCGGCGACGCCGGGCCCCTCATCACCTGGGCACTGGTGGTCACCAAAGGCCCCGGGAAAGACCGCCAGAACCTGGGCATCTACCGCCAGCAGGTCCTGTCGCGCAACAAGGTAATCATGCGCTGGCTGGCCCATCGCGGCGGCGCGCTGGATTTCCGCGACTGGCAGCTCGCCCACCCCGGCGAACCCTTTCCCGTCGCGGTGGCGCTCGGCGCGGATCCGGCGACCATCCTCGGCGCGGTCACGCCGGTACCCGACTCGCTGTCAGAATACGCCTTTGCCGGCCTGCTGCGCGGCTCCAGAACCGAGGTCGTGAAGTGTCGGAGCATCGACCTGCAAGTGCCGGCCGGCGCCGAGTTTGTACTCGAAGGGCACATCCACCCCGGCGAAGAGGCGCTGGAAGGCCCTTTCGGTGACCACACCGGTTATTACAACGAGCAGGAACGTTTTCCGGTATTTACCATCGATTGCATCACTCACCGGGATGCGCCGATCTATCACAGCACCTACACCGGGCGCCCGCCCGACGAACCGGCGGTGCTGGGGGCCGCCCTGAACGAAGTTTTTGTGCCGATACTGCGCAAGCAGTTTCCGGAAATCACAGATTTCTATCTGCCACCGGAGGGCTGTTCCTACCGCATGGCCTGCGTCAGTATGCAAAAGCAGTATCCGGGGCACGCCAAGCGCGTCATGTTCGGTGTGTGGAGCTTTCTGCGCCAGTTTATGTACACCAAGTTTGTCATCGTCACTGACGACGACATCAATGTGCGCGACTGGAAGGACGTGGTCTGGGCCATGACCACACGCATGGACCCGGCGCGCGATATCACCCTGGTGGAAAATACCCCTATCGATTACCTGGACTTCGCCTCACCGGTCTCGGGTCTGGGCAGCAAAATGGGCATGGATGCCACCAGCAAATGGCCCGGAGAAACCGATCGCCAGTGGGGTCGGCCCATCCACATGGACGCCGATGTCCGGCAGCGGGTGGATGCCATGTGGTCCCAACTGGGCATCGAAATCTAGCACCACCCGCCAGGCGATTGCGCCGCTCAGCGCCCCAAAGCGCGGCTGGCCGGTTTATTTTTGGACGAACCGGCCCGCGCTACTGACCGCCACTGCCTCCGACCCTCGCTGCACCACCTGGAGCTTCTTAAGCGATTTCAGACAAATAGCGCTAAATTTTGCGGTCGAGTGGCCGCCACCAAAAGGGTAGACAAATACGGTTTGGGGACGATCGCTTGAGTAACCGGTTTTACAGACTGCTGTTTGGCATTGCCTTGCTGGTGTCGCTGTATTTTGACCTTCACACGGTCATCTACGGTCTGATCGCGCTGGCACTGTTCGAGGCAGCTACCAACGTGCGCATTCCGCGCGTGGTTTCCAGGCTGAGAACCGGCAATGACGGCGACCCGACTGAAGGCTCGCTTGGCATCGCATTCAAGGCCCGTTGTGGCTTTGAGGCCGAGCGTGGCTGGCGCATAGCGGTCGCGCTGATGCTAATTGCCAGCCTGCTGATCTACCCCAAGACACTGTGGTTTTTTCCCTGGTTCATGGGCTTTGCCATTATGGGTGCCGGCGTCAGCGGCGTTTGCCCGGTATTTCTGGCGTTGAAATGGGCCGGCCTGAAATAGCAACGGATCTCCCGGATACGCTCGAACACGGTATCCATATCGGCTTACCGCTGAAGATTACCGGTATCGTGTTCTGGGGGCTGGTGGCTATCGGGCTTGTGCTGGCCGCTGAAACCATGCACTGGTTGCACGGCGACATGGAGGCACACCAGTCCACCACCGTCCGCCAGGCCGAGCTTATGATCCGCGTGCTACTGGAACGCAGCACCGCCGGTGAATCGGCTGCAGTGATGCAGCAGCTCGATCTTATCACCGCCAACACAGACATTGCCGGCATTTCCGTCGAGAGAAACCTGGACAAATACGTGGCCGGAGATGTCGGCCCCACCTTCACGCAGTATGCCAACAGCTTCGAGATTACCGGTGCCACGGGATTGCCCGAGCCCATAGAGTTATCGGTATGGCTGCCGCCCATCGAGCAGTTGCTGACGCCGCAGAAGAAACGCCTGATGATAGAAATGGGTATGCTGGTCTTTTTGTTCGGCACCATACTGCAGGGGATCCTGCAAAAACTGCTGACCACACCGATAACCCGCATGGTGTATGCGGCGCAGCACTGCAGTCAGGGTGAGGCCGCGCAGTTCGACGAGACGCGTAGCGACGAGTTCGGTTACCTGGCCCGGTTTATCAACCGGGCCCTCAACAGCCTGACACAACGCCAGAGCGAGGTAGTATCCGCGCTGAAGCGTGCACGGGCGTCTGAACAGGCATTATCCGAAGAGAAAGAGCGCGCCGAGGTCACCCTGCACTCGATTGCAGAAGGCGTTATAACCACGGACGAAACCGGGTGCATTCAATATATGAATCCGGTGGCCGAAGCGCTGACCGGCTACACACAGGAGGAGGCGACCGGGATGTCGATCGCCCGGGTGTTGCAGCTCAGGAACGAGCACAACGGTCGTCTGGTGGAGTCGTCGGTCTTCGGCTGCCTGCGCAGCAACGACGTTGCCCGCGCACTGTCGGGCAGAATTCTCGTGCAGCGCAATGGCAATAAAATTGCCATCGAGGAAAACGCCGCGCCAATCCGGGATGGACGCGGGCAAACCATGGGCGCTGTACTGGCTTTCGCCGACGTCAGCCAGAACCGCGAGCTGACTCGCCGGCTTTCGTATCAGGCGAGTCACGATACACTTACCGGCTTGTTCAACCGACGCGAATTCGAAAGACAACTGCGCGGCGCCCTGCACACCGCGGCCGAGCAAAATACGGTCATTACACTGTGCTACATGGACCTCGATCAGTTCAAACTGGTCAACGACACCTGTGGCCACGTTGCCGGCGACGAGCTGCTGCGACAGCTGGCACACACCCTGAAGCACGAGCTGCGCGACAGCGACACCATTGCCCGGCTCGGTGGTGATGAATTCGGCGTGCTGCTGCAGGGGTGCACCCTCGAGGATGCCAGTCGCCTGGCGTCCAAGCTGCGCAACGCGGTGCGCGAGCACCACTTTACCTGGGACGGCAAGACATTCGAAGTCGGTGTCAGCATCGGCGTGGTGCCGCTTTCGGCCGACACCGGCGGTGTGACCGAGGCGCTCAGCGCTGCGGACGTGGCCTGCTATGCGGCGAAAGAAGGCGGCCGTAACCGGGTGCACGTGTATGAGTCCGATGATGACGAATTGCAACGCAAGCGCAGCGACATGCAGTGGGTCAGCCGGATTCGACAGGCGCTGAAAGAGGATCGCTTCCAACTTTACCAACAACCGATTGTCGCGGTTAACTCGGCCGACCCCCTGCTTGCCGAACACCACGAGGTGCTCATTCGGATGCTGGACGAAGTGGGCAGACTGCTGGCGCCTGGCCAGTTCATGAGCGCTGCCGAACAGTTTGGCCTGATGGCGGACATCGACCAGTGGGTGCTGCGAAACACGTTGAACTGGCTGACAGCCAGCGGTGAACGGGGCCCGCGCCGTCTGGCAATCAACCTGTCAGGACAGTCTCTTTCCTCACGCGCCTTCCTCGACATCGTCACGGATATTTTCACCGCCTCGCGGGTCAACGCCAAACGAATCTGTTTCGAGATCACCGAGACCGCCGCCATCGCCAACCTGGATAACGCCACACGCTTTATCACTGCGTTAAAGGCTATGGGCTGTGAATTTTCGCTGGATGACTTCGGCAGCGGAATGTCGTCGTTTGCCTACCTGAAAAACCTGCCCGTCAACTACCTGAAGATAGACGGCAGCTACGTGCGCGACCTGGTCCACGACCCCGTTGATCGCTCCATGGTCGAAGCCGTCAACCAGATCGGTCATGCCATGGGCATGCAGACCATTGCCGAGTTCGTCGAGGATTCGGCGACGCTGGGCGCGCTGGCCGCAATCGGCGTCGACTATGCGCAGGGTTACGGCATCGCCAAGCCACGGCCGCTCGACGAACTGCGCACTGCGAGAGTCATGCCCTTGCGCAAGGCGTAGCAGCGACCCGGCTGGTCCACCCGGCACTCTAGCCTGCGTGTTCGGCATCTGCGGCAGCGAGCCCCGCAGCCAGGTCCGGATACGTGAGCTGTATACCGAGCTGTTGACACATTCGCCGATTATCAAGCCGCTTGGACTCACCCAGAAATGACAGCATGGAGGCGCTCAACACATGCTCGGCTTCGGCGCGCGCAACCACCGGGGGGCGTGGCAGGCCGAGCCGGTCGGCCACCTGGTTGAAATAATCGGTCATCGTCGTAGGGTGGCCGTCGGAAACATTGTAGGCCTCGCCGGATTGACCCTGGCGCATGGCGGCGATGCACACGCGCGCCAGATCATCGGCGTGAATCCGGTTGGTGAAGGGCGAATCGCCCTCGGCAAGCACCGGCAGGGCATCCCGCAGACGCTTTACCGGCAGGCGGTCGTGTGCATAGATTCCGGGTACCCGCAGGATCACTACCGGCACGCCGGTCTGCCCGCTCCAGCGCAACCAGCGGCGCTCGGCATCCAGGCGGCGGCGGCCGCGGCCGGTACCGGGACGCAGCGGTGCATTTTCATCAATCCAGGCGCCGGCACAGTCCCCATAGACAGCGCTGGTACTGATGTATACCAGTCGGGTCGGCAGGTTGTTTCCCTGCAGCAGTTCGCACACAGCGGCAACGCGGGTGTCGCTGTCACCGCGCGACGGCGGCGGGGCGAAATAGTAAACCTCCCGGCCGCTTGCCGGGAGCTGCGCGACGCTGGGCGATGCGTCCAGGTCCACCTGTCTGGCGTCGACTCCCAGTGAGCGCAACTCGCCGGCGCTGGTGGCGGTCTGCACCAGCCCGGTAACGGCAACTCCCGGGAGCGCACGCACCAACCGTCGTCCGATGTCACCGCAACCAATGATTAACACAGCATTCATACGTTTACCCGACCGCCGAAATCTAAGAGAATGCATGGCTTTGTAATTGGAAACCAGCATGAACTTCCAGGTCACCATAGCATCCACCGGACACCGCTTCCCGGTCGACAGCGGGCAGTCGATACTCGACGCTGCACTGGAGCACGGTGTAGGCCTGCCCTATGGCTGCCGCAATGGCGCCTGCGGATCCTGCATAGCCCGGCTGGTTTCCGGCAGCATACATTATCCCGACGGCGAACCGGACGCACTGGAAGGCCATTCGGGCGACAACCCTGCCGTCATCTGCAAAGCCCATCCTGACAGCGACCTGGTTATCGATGTACGCGAAGTCCAGGCGGTACCCGATATCATCATTAAAACGCTACCATGCCGCGCTGAACACCTGCAGCGGCTGTCGCACGATGTCATGCAGGTGATGCTCAAACTGCCTGAAATCGAGCGTCTTCAGTTTCTCGCCGGCCAGTACGTAGAGTTCATTCTCAAGGACGGCCGCCGGCGCGCGTTTTCTATCGCCAACGCGCCGCACCGCGACGACTTTCTCGAACTGCATATCCGCCACATTCCGGGCGGCTCCTTTACCGGTCACGTGTTCGACGAAATGAAAGACCGGGCGCTGTTGCGTATCGAGGGACCGCTGGGCTCGTTTTACCTGCGCGAGGAATCACCTCGTCCGATCATCATGATGGCTGGCGGCACCGGTTTCGCACCAATTAAAGGCATGCTGGAACACGCTTTCCATATCGGCTTTGACAGGGCCATACACCTGTTCTGGGGAGCCCGTGCCCAACGTGATCTGTATATGGACGATCTGCCCAGAGCCTGGGAGCGGGATCACCCCCAGTTCACCTATACCGCGGCGCTATCGGAACCGGACCAAAGCGGGGCGCCCTGGAAGGGGGACACCGGCCTGGTGAACGAAGCGGTGCTACGCGCCTACCCGCAACTGGACGCATTCGATATCTACATGAGCGGCCCGCCGGCGATGATCGAAGCAGCCATGCCGCAATTCACGGCGCACGGCGCACGGCTGGAACACATGTACTCCGATGCGTTCGAGTTTGCGCAGGACGTACTCGACAAAATCAATCGGAACGCGTAATCGCCGTGAGCTGGTCGCTCTCGGCCGGCACCGACGGTACCCGCGAGACACCGCCGCTGCCGAGCGCAAGGCCTTTGCGGTAGCACTCCGCAGCCTTTTCAGGCTCGTCAATCTGTTCCAGCAACGTTGCCAGGAGGCGATACGCCTCGGGCGTCGGCTCATGACCGATGCTGGCTTCCAGATAACTGCGCGCCTTACCCCACAAATGATTACGCAGACTGATCTTGGCCAGCGCCAGCAACAACACGGGATCTTCCGAATGTTTCTCCAGCCACCGTTCGCCCTGCGCTTGTTGCGCGGCGATATCCGCGTCCTTAACATCGCCGAACAGATACACCAGGCGCTGATCCCAGTGTCGCCCGAGGTGCTCGCGCAGCAGCTGATCGGCCCGGCTGTGTGCGCCGAGACGCACCAGCTGTTCTATGTATACGGCCAGCAGAGCCGGATCCTGCTGCACCGGCGGAGGCAGCTGTTTCCAGCCGGCGTTCAATCCGTCGAGGTCGCTCGCCGACGAAAACGCCAGCACCTGTTCCCGGTAGACCTGCACCGCCAGCTTCTGCCAGCGCGCATGATCGAGCACCTGGGCCCGGCGTAACGCCGGCAACAACTCGCGCAACCGTGGCCAGTCGTGTTGCTGCACGTATAGCTGCATCTCCAGCCGCAGCGTGGCGGGGTTGTTCGGCAACAGCTTGTGCAGGCGCGCGAGCGTAGTTTGTGCCTGGTCGCTCTGCTTGTTGGCCAGCTGCAGCTCCGCCTGGTGAATAAGAACGCTCGGCTCCGCCTGGGGCTGACGCCTCAGCGCCAGTTGCAGATACTGATCGCGGCGCTCATCTGCACCAAGCTGGCTGGCGGCTTGCGCCGCTGACAGGTAGGCCTGTAGCGGCGCCTGGCCCGACTTCAGCAAGCGTGCAAGCCGCCGTTCGGCACGTTCGACACGCCCTTCAGAAAGCGCCTGAGTGGCTTCATCGAACCACCGCTGCAGGCGTCGGTCCTCGCGGCGCTGTTCCCAGCGGTGAACCCGCACCGGCACGTGCCATAGACCGGCCAGCCCACGCAACCCGAAATAGGCCAGCAGCAGAACCACGGCGAACACCAGCAGCGTGGTCTCCACACTGTACTTGCCGTAGCCGATGAGCACGTAGCCAGGGTCCGGCAATGCCACCAGCGCCACCGTCACCGAGCCGATCAGGGCCACCAGTGCCAGCAGCAGCCATTTCAC
>Ga0315540_10000487_pt1 | contig 22556 bp, 19 predicted proteins | sample SalMarSW160110MG_FD_203677 | JGI IMG/M metagenome (GOLD analysis project Ga0315540, IMG submission 203677) | Salt marsh sediment microbial communities from the Plum Island Ecosystem LTER, Massachusetts, United States - Salt Marsh Sediment SW1601-10 ...
ACGGCGCGGATGCGTGCGGCCGAGCCGAGCAGCACCTGCCGGTCGAGCAGGACCGGCGCCGCCTTCACGCGGTTCGTGGTGAAGACACCCGCGGCGGTGCAGTGCCGGTCGCTCCAGACGAGGGCGAGGTCCAGCGCGCGGCTCTTCTTGAGCCCGCACGCCGTCGCCGCGCATTGGAAGCCGGGCGCGAGCGCGAAGCGCGAGAGGACGTCTTCCTCAACGAGGACGGACATGGGTGGTCTCCGGGTTCGGGGACGTCGTGGCCGGGCGCGCAGTCTAGTGGCGGACGCCCCGGGCGCTCAACGTGCGGACTCGCCGGGGGCGCTCCGGGTTGTCCGCCGCTTTGCCCGCGTGGCATGCTGCCGAGGTTCCCCCGCACTCCAACCTTCGGGGACGTCATGGACGATCGCGCCCGTTTCGAAGAGTTCGCTCGGCTGGCGACGGAGCAGCGCAACCCGCGCACGATGGACCTCGACACGCTCGACGTGCCCGAGCTGGTGGCCCGCATCAACCAGGAGGACCGCACGGTCGCCGAGGCGGTGGGCCGCGAGCTGCCGTGGATCGCACGGGCCGTGGACCTGGTCGTGGCCTCGTTCCGCGCCGGGGGCCGGCTCGTCTACGCGGGCGCCGGCACGAGCGGGAGGCTCGGCGTCCTGGACGCCTCGGAGTGCCCGCCGACCTTCGGGTCCGACCCCGAGCAGGTCGTGGGCGTGATCGCGGGGGGCTATGCCGCCGTCGTGCGCGCCGTCGAAGGCGCCGAGGACCGCCGCGAGGAGGGCGCGAAGGCCATGGACGACCTCGGCGTGGGGCCCGAGGACACGGTCGTGGGCATCGCCGCGAGCCGCCGCACGCCCTACGTCGTCGCCGCGATCGAGAGGGCCCGCGAGCGGGGCGCACGGACCGTCTACGTCACCTGCACGCCGCGCGAGGAGTTCCAGCTCCGCGTGGACGTGGCGATCTGCCCGGTCGTGGGGCCCGAGGCACTGATGGGCTCGACCCGCATGAAGGCCGGCACGGCGCAGAAGATGGTGCTCAACATGCTCACGACGGCCGCCTTCGTCCGCACCGGGAAGGTGTACGAGAACATGATGGTGGACCTCATGGCGACGAGCCAGAAGCTCGTCGAGCGCAGCCGGCGGACGGTGATGACCGTGACGGGCGTCGAGTACGACGTCGCCGCGAAGGCCATCGATGCCGCCGGGCGCAGCGTGAAGACGGCGATCGTCATGCTCGAGCTCTCGTGCCCCCGCGTCGAGGCCGAGCAACGGCTGCGCCAGACCGGCGGTTTCGTGCGGCGCGCGATCGAGTCCTCGCGCCGGGGAGCGGGCGGGCCGTGAGGCGGTTCGCCCTCGCGCTCGCCGCGGCGCTCGTCCTCGCCGGCGGATGCGCGCCAGCGCCCCGGCCGCCCGAGGAGGTCGTCTTCTGGCTCTCCGAACCCCCGGCGGCGATCGAGCCGATCGTGCGGCGGTTCGAGGCGGAGAACCCGGCGCTGCGCGTGCGCGTCCTGCCGATCGCCCGCGAGGCGATGGCCGACAGCATCGCCTCGGCGCTGGCGGGCGGCGACGTGCCCGACCTCTGCGAGCTGGACGGCGCCACGATCCGGCCGCTTCTGGCCTCCGGCGCGCTCAGCGACTGGAGCGCCGGCGTCGCCGACCAGCGGGACTCGCTCGTCGGGTGGGACGCGTGCCGGGTCGGCGACGCACTCTACGGCATGCCGTGGCGCGTCTCCCCGCGGGTGTTGTTCTGGAACGCGGCGCTGTTCGCGCGTGCCGGGCTCGACACGTCGCGCGCGCCCGCGACCTGGGACGACCTCGGCACGGCCGTCGCGCGCATCCAGCGACTCGGGCGGGGCGTGCACGGCTACGGGATGGCGAAAGGCGATTCCCTCGCGGTCCTGCCGGAGTTCCTCTCTCTCGCCTGGGGCAACGGCGGCACTGTGCTCACGGCCGGCGGCGACTCCTCGACGTTCGACTCGCCGCGCAACGTGGAGGCGCTCGCCTTCCTGCTCCGACTCCGTCACGCGGGCACCCGCGACTCGGTGCCCGCGCTCGACGAGCAGTTCGCGGCCGGGCGGATCGGCGCGCGCATCGCTGACGCGCGCCTGGCCGCGCGGCTGAGGCGCGACGCGCCGGGCCTGCGCTTCCGCGTCGCGCCCGTGCCGGCGCGCTCGGCCGACGCCGGGCCGGCGACGCCCTGGGGCGACGCGGTCGTGCTCGCGAGCTTCACGCATTCGCGCCACAAGGAGCACGCGCTTCGCCTCGCGCGCTTCCTCGTGCGCCCGGCGAACGCGGTCGAGTCCTATGCGGCGGGGGGCGGCGCCCTGCCCGCCAACGCGGGGGCCGACACGCTGGAGTGGTTCCGGGCCCGGCCGGCGGCCGCCCGCCTCGAAGCGGAGGCGGGTCGGGCACGCTTCGGCCGTGCGCACCCGGCGTGGCCGGCCATGGCCGGCGCGATCGGCGTCGAGGTCGAAATGGCGCTGGACGGCACGACGAGCGCCGAGCAGGCCGTCGAGGACGCCGGGGCGCGCGTCGCCGTGCTGGCGGGAAGGAGGTGAGCGCGTGACCGGTCGTCCGGACGGGCTCGCGTGGCTGCGACGCTACCGCGAGGCGCCCGAGCGCCTCGTCGTCGGCCTCATGACCGGCACCTCGGCCGACGCCGTCGACGCCGCGCTCGTTCGCTTCCGGGGGGCGGGACTCGCGGCGACGGCGGACGTCGTCGCCTACCGCGAGCGGCCCTACGACGACGGGCTGCGCCACGAGGTGCTCGAGGTGGCGGCTTCCGAGGAGATCACGCTCGAGCGCGTGATGCGGCTCGACGCGGCGCTCGGCGAGGCCTACGCGGAAACGGTGCTCGAGCTGCTCGCGCACGCTCGGGTCGGCCCGGGGGCCGTCACCGCCATCGGCTGCCACGGCCAGACGATCCGCCACCTGCCGCGCGCGGAGAACGGAGGCCGCGCGTTGACGCTGCAGGTGGGCTCCGCGTCCGTCCTCGCCCAGCGCACCGGTATTGCGGTGGTCTCGGACTTCCGCACCCGCGACACCGCCGCCGGCGGCGAAGGCGCGCCGCTCGTGCCCATCGCCGACTGGTGGCGCTTCCGCTCGGACCGCGAAGCGCGCGTGCTGCTCAACCTCGGCGGCATGGCGAACGTGACGCACCTGCCGCGGGGCGGGGGGATCGAGGGCATCCTGGCCTTCGACACCGGTCCCGGCAACGCCGTGCTCGACGGGCTCATGCGCGTGCACACGGGCGGCCTCGCGCACCACGACGAGGGCGGGAATCTCGCCGCCCACGGAGGCGTGAACGAAGGGCTGCTCGAGGAACTCCTGGCCGACCCGTTCTTCCAGATGGAGCCGCCGCGCTCGACGGGACGGGAGCGCTTCGGGGACGCGTACGCGGCACGGCTCCGGGACATCGGCGAACAGCTCGGGCTGTCGCTCGAGGACCTCCTCGCGACGGCGTCCGAGTTGACCGCGGTGACCGTCGCCGACGCGATCGGCCGGTTCCTCTCGCCCCGCGGCGTGGACGCGGTCTACGTGAGTGGCGGGGGCGTGCGCAATGCGACGCTCATGGTGGCGCTGCGCCGCCGTCTCGACGGCGTCGCGGTGCGCCGTCTCGACGAGCTCGGGGTGGCGCCCGAGTCGAAGGAGGCGCTCGCCTTCGCGCTGCTCGCCCACCTGACGCTCTCGGGCGAGCCGGGAAACGTGCCCGGCGCCACCGGGGCCTCGGCCCCCGCGATCCTCGGACACATCACGCCGGGCGCCGCACCCGGAAGGGAGACGAACCGATGAAGGACCCCCTGCCGGGCGCCGTGCCGGCGGCCGCCCTCGCGCTGCTCGCCGCCCTGGCCGTCCCCGTCGCCGTGCCGGCGCTCGAGTACGTGCCCGGCGGCGGACCGGTGTTCGAGATCGGGCTGGCTGTGGACGCCGACTCGCTCGTGATCACGCCCGTGTCGTCGGCGAAGCTGTCGTGGCCCGAGGCGGGCGCCGAGCGCTCGGCGGTCCTGAGCGAGCCCGTGCGCCTGCGCGCCTCGGGCACCCAGCTCCTCGTCGAGCCGATCGGCCGGCCGCGCGCGGTGCCGCTCGCGGTGCTGCGGGCCTCGGACACGCTCTGGATCGGGGACGAGCGCTCCGAGGACGGTACCGAGGGCCGCCTGCGCTGGAACGGGGGCACCTGGCGTGGGCGCTTCAAGGTCTTCTTCTCGCCGCGCGGCAAGCTCACGCTCGTGACACGGCTCGGGCTCGAGTCCTACCTGCTCGGCGTGGTGCCGGGCGAGATCGGCGCGCTGAGCGACTCGCTGGTGGAGGCCGGCCGGGCGCAGGCCATCGCGGCGCGCAGCTACTCGCTCTTCTACCGCGGGCGTCGCGGCGCGGAAGGCTTCGACCTCTACGCGACGGTCGAGGACCAACTCTACCTGCCGGTGGAGCGGGAGCGCCCGCTGGCGACACGGTGCGTCGACGCCACCCGCGGCATGGTCTGCATGTCGGACCACCGGCCGATCCGGGCGAACTACTGCTCGACCTGCGGCGGGATCACCGCCGACGTCTGGGAGGCCTGGCCCACCGAGCCCGAGCCCTACCTCGTCAGTCGGGCGGACCACGGCTCGGACGGGGACTACTGCGCGATGTCGCCGCAGTACCGCTGGCGGGAGGAGTGGACCGTCGCCGGGTTCACGGCCGATCTCGCGCGCTTCGCCCCCGTGCAGGGCGTGCCCCTGCCTCCGGGCGGCGTCGGCGGGCTCGAGGACGTGCGCGTGCTGCGCCGTTCTCACTCCGGGCGCGTCTGGACGCTGCGCGTCGTCACGACGACGGGCGACATCGACATTCCGGCCTACGTGCTCCGCCAGGTGCTGCGCCGTCCCGGGAAGCCGGGCAGCATCCTGCGCTCGAACCTGTTCAAGATCGCCGTGCGCCGCGACGCCTCAGGCCGTCCCACGGCCGTCGTGGCGAGCGGCGCGGGCTCCGGCCACGGCGTCGGGCTGTGCCAGACCGGGGCGCTCGCGATGGCGCGGGGAGGCGCGAGCGCGAGCGAGATCCTCGCGCACTACTACGAGGGAGCGTCGCTCGTGAAGCTGTGGTGATCGCGCCCGACACGGTCGGAGCGGTCCTTTGACACCCGGACGGGGCGCGGGTATTTTCCGCGCCCTTGCCGTCATGGACCCCGTCCATCGGACGGCAGCGCGGGGTTGTAGTTCAGTTGGTTAGAACGCCTGCCTGTCACGCAGGAGGTCGCGGGTTCGAGTCCCGTCAACCCCGCCATCCGCTTCCTTTCCGGAAGCGGGGCGCCCGCCGGAGGCCTCTCGCGGAAGCGCCGTTCTTCCGCCGGACCCCCGCCGCGAAACGCGCGTACGCGCCGCCGGACCCGGGGGCGGGAGCGCCTCCCTCGGAGGCGCGCAACATCCCGCCGGACACGGAGATCCGCGCACGTGAGCCGGGGCTGAACCAGGCCCGTTTTCCGTTGACCGCCGGGGGGGCGTTCGTATACTGCCCGTGCCTTTTGAGGAAAGCCCGTGCGAGGAGCGCGAAGCACGTGTCTCCGCGCGTGTTGGCTTCTCGTGGAACGCGCGGAGCGCAGCACTGGACCGGACTCGAACCGAGGGTGACATGAAGCGCAAGAAAGGCGAAGACGGAGAGTTCGACGTCTTCGACGAAGAAGACTACGGAGACGACGAACTCGAGAACGACGAGTCGGACCTCTACGAAGACGAGATCGACGAGGAGTTCGAGGAAGAGGATTCCGAGTTCGACGAGGACTTCGAAGAACAGGAGTCGTACGACGAGGGCGAAGAGGACTTCGACGACCTCGTGGACGACGATGAGTAGGCGCCTTCCGGCTTTCCCGGCCGCCGGCCCCCGCGCGCCGGACGCGTGCGGCGCCCGGCCGGCGGGAAAGCTCCCGGCTCGGGAGGCCGCGTCGTGACCGGATACGGCCCGCACCTGCTGCTCGACGGCTACGGCTGCGACAAGGAGCGGTTGACCGACCTCAACCTGATCTACCGCGTCCTCGAGGAACTCCCGGCGAGGATCGGCATGACGAAGATCATGCCCCCCTACGTGTTCAAGTACAGCGGGCTGAAGCCGGAGGACTGGGGCCTTTCGGGATTCGTCCTGATCGCCGAGAGCCACGTCAGCATCCACACCTTCCCCGAGAAGAACTACGCGAGCGTGGACATCTTCTCGTGCAAGGCGTTCGACACCGAGTTCGCGGTCGAGTACCTCAAGTCCACGTTCGGGATGACCCGGACCGACTGCAAGGTCCTGGACCGCGGCGCCGAGTTCCCGAAGGACCTGAGCAGCGCCTCGGGCGCCGTCCGCGCCCAGCGCCGCCGCGTCGGCCGGCCCGCCGCCCCGACGGCCTGAACCGCCACGATCCCGACGGCCCCGGCCGGACCTGCGGCCGGGGCCGTCGTGCTCCGGAGATTCCCATGACGCAGCCCGCCGCAGAGCCCGCCCCCGCGCGCGCCACCGCGCGCCTGGTCCTGAAGCGCGGGGAGGATCGTCGCGTACGCGGCGGCCATCCGTGGGTGTTCAGCAACGAGGTGGCCGGATGGGAGGGGACCGTCGAGGACGGCGGCCTCGCCGAGGTGAGCGACCAGCGCGGGGCGTTCCTCGGGATCGCCTACGTGAACCGGCACAGCCTCATCTGCGCCCGCCTCCTGACGCGGGGACGCGACCCGATCGACGCCGCGTTCTTCGCCCGGCGTTTCGAACGCGCCCGGCGCCTGCGCGACGCCGCCTACCCCGGCGAGGCCGCGGTGCGGCTCGTCTACGGGGAGTCCGACCAGGTCCCGGGGCTCGTGGTGGACCGCTACGGTGACTGGCTGGCCGTGCAGGTGCTCACGCTGGGCATCGAGCGCCGCCTCGACGCGGTACGCGAGGCGCTCGAACAGGTTTTCGCGCCCGCCGGGGCGGTCTACGTCGGCGACTCGCCGCTGCGTGCGCTCGAGGGGCTGCCGCGGCGCCGCGAGGCGTGGTGGGGCGAGGTTCCCGCGCGCGTGGGCGTCGAGGTCGGGGGCTTCGCGCTCGACGTGGACCTGCTGGGCGGCCAGAAGACCGGGCTGTTCCTCGACCAGCGGGAGAACCGCCGGCGCGCCGGGAGCCGGGCGGCCGGTCGGCGGGCGCTGGACGGCTTCTGCTACCAGGGCGAGTGGTCCCTGCACATGGCCCGCGGCGGCGCGGCCAGCGTGCTCGCGCTCGACACGAGCGAGCCCGCGCTCTCGATCGCGGCCGCCAACGCGGCGCGCGCCGGGTACGGGGACCGGGTGACGTTCGCCCGCGCCTCGGCGTTCGACGCGCTCCGGCGCTTCGAGCGCGAGGGGGAGCACTTCGGGCTGGTCGTGCTGGACCCGCCGGCGCTCGTCAAGTCACGCCGCGCGATCGCCGCTGGCGCGCGCGCCTACCGCGAGCTCAACCGGGCGGCGATGAGCCTGCTCGAGGAGGACGGCATCCTCGTGACCTGCTCGTGCAGCCACCACCTCGACGACCCGCTCTTCCGACAGGTACTGCTCGAGGCGGCGCGCCTCGCGCGCCGGCCGATGCGCGTGCTCGAGTGGGCGGGGGAGGCGCCCGATCACCCGCAGCTGCTCGCGGTGCCCGAGACGCACTACCTCAAGTGCGCGGTGCTCCAGGCGCTGTGACGCGCCGGGCCGCGGGGCTCACTCCGGCGCGGGACCCTTCTTGAGCTCGTCCACGTAGTTCAGCCGCAGGTCCGTGAGCACCTGCCCCAGCACGCGTTCCTCGTCCGGCTCGAGGTTGCCGCGGGTCCGCGACTCGATCGCCGCGAGCGTGTCGATCGTGTTCCGGGCGGCCTCGAGGTTGCGCTCGATCTTGCCCGACACGGGATTCATGAGCTTGCCGAGCGCGACCATCGCCGCCTGCTGCAGCCCGAGCACGAGCTGCAGGAAGAGCGCGGCGTCGCGCGAGGGATCGTTCTCGTTCATCGGTCCTCTCCCCGGGGCGGCTCGCCCGCCCCGGCGCGGGCGAGGCTCTTCGCCTCCTCCCAGTAGCGGTCCATCTCCTCGAGCGTGGCCTGCGAGGGCGTGCGCCCGGATTCGGCGAGGCGACGCTCGACGTGCAAGAAGCGCTCGCGAAAGCGGTGGGAAGCCGCGCGCAGCTCGCGCTCGGGGTCCACGCGGAGGTGCCGCGACAGGTTGACGACCGCGAACAGCAGGTCGCCGATCTCGCGGGCGACCTCGGGCGTCGTGTCGCCGCCCTCGAGCGCGCGCTCGACCTCGGCCGCTTCCTCGCGCACCTTCCCGACCGGCCCCGAAATCGAAGGCCAGTCGAAGCCGACCGCCGAAGCCTTCTCCTGCAGCCGGAACGCCGCGACGAGCGCGGGCAGTCCCTTCGGCTGCTTCCCGAGCAGCGAGGCGGACTCGCCGCCGCGCTGCTCGGCCTTCTTGATCTCCTGCCACTGGCGGTAGGCCGACTCGCCGTCCTTCACGACCGCGTCGCCGTAGACGTGGGGATGCCGCCGGATCAGCTTGTCGGCCGCCCGTTCGTAGGCTTCGGCGACCCCGGGGCCGCCACGCTCGCCCAGCAGCTCGAGGCAGAAGAGGACGAGGAAGCCGAGGTCGCCGAGCTCCTCGGCGGCGTGCTCCGGATCGCCCGAGGCGATCGCGTCGACCGACTCGACGGCTTCCTCGGTGAGGTACGGGGTCATGGACTCGAGGGTCTGCTCCTGGTCCCAGGGGCACCCGTCGGGGCCACGCAGACGGCGGCAGACGCCCAGCAGGCGGTCGAAGGCTTCGCGTTCGCGCTCGTTCATGGCCGGGCACCTTAGCGGACTCGCGCCCGGCGCGCACCCGCGCGCGGTCAGAGCCGCTGCGCGGCCTCGACGGCCCCCGAGAGGATGGCGTGAAGCTCGGGTCCCTGAAGGGGGGGGACCGCGTAGAAGTAGGGCCGCGCCGGCTGGCAGCGCACGCGGGCGTCGAGCGAGGCGTCGTCCGAAACCACGACGAGCGGCGTCGCGCCGATGCTGCGGCGCAGCAGCGTCAGCAGGCTGGCCGACTCCGGCGGGACCGCGGGCAGCACGGTGACGACCACGTCGAACAGCGTGTGCGAGGCCTCGCGCAGGGCATCGTCCAGCGAGCCGCAGGGAAGGGCATCGAAGCCGAGCGAGCGCACCGCGGCGTGAAAGGGCCGGGCGCCGTCTTCGCGGCACTCGCAGACCAGGATGCGGGCCGCATGCGCGCGCTGCTCGGCGGCGCGGCGCCGGCGGCGGGCGCGATCGGAAGCGTGAGGGGAGGAGCCGCTCGCGGACATCCGGTCACCTGCTCGTTCCGCAGACCTTCAGGCAAAAAGAAAGGCGCGGCGTCACGGTCCATCCTCCCCGCTCGGAAGAGACGGTTGGGGCGTCAGCTTCCGCGCGTGCACGTGAGCGCCGCGCCGAATAACGGAGTCCCGGGGGACTCCGGATCGTCTTCTGCGGCAACCGCCGCGACCGTCGAGGCCGGTCTTCACCGGCCGGGGCCGCCCCAGCTCGCAGGGTTCGGTTGCCGCTTGACCCGAACGTTCAGCAAGACGTGGGCCGCAGGCCGACCGGGGCCCGGGAGCCCGATTTCGCGTTGAAATGAAAGCGATGGCACGCGCCGGGGCAGGGGGCGCCGCCTGACGGGCACGCAGTTCCGCTGCCAGACTGACACCCGTAGCTGTCGCCCTGTCAGGACTCTGTGGCGTGCGACTCGGGGGCCGGCTGCTCGAGCTCCTTGAGCTTGCGGTAGAGGTTCCGCTCGCTGATGCCGAGCATGCGCGCGGCGTTCTGGCGGTGCCCCTTGCAGTGGTCGAGCACGCGACGGATGTAGCGCATTTCGAGCTCCTCGAGCGTGGGCCACTCGCCCGCGCCGGGCTCGGGCTCGAACGCGGGCGCCATGCGGACGCCCATCGGCAGGTGCTCGGGACGGATGAGGCCGTCGTCGCAGAGGATCAGGGCCCGCTCGATCACGTTCTCGAGCTCGCGGACGTTGCCCGGCCACGAGTAGCCCCGCAGCACCTCGAGTGCCTCGGGCGAGACGCGCGTGCCCCGCCGGGGCGCGACCTGCGACGACTGGCAGAAATGCTGGACCAGCGCGTCGATGTCCTCCCGCCGCTGGCGCAGCGGCGGGATGTGGAGCGGCACGACGCTGAGGCGGAAGAACAGGTCTTCGCGGAACGTGCCGTCCTTGATCATCTGCTCGAGCGAGCGGTTCGTCGCCGCGATGACACGCACGTCCACCGTGATGTCGGTGTTGCCGCCCAGGCGCCGGAACGTGTGGTTCTGGAGCACGCGCAGGAGCCGGACCTGAAGTCCCGGCGTGAGCTCGGCGATCTCGTCGAGAAAGAGCGTGCCGTGGTTCGCGACCTCGAACAGCCCGTGCTTGAGCGAGGCGGCGCCCGTGTAGGCGCCCTTCTCGTGGCCGAACAGCTCGCTCTGGAGCAGGTTCTCGTGCAGCGCCGCGCAGTCCACGACGATGAACGGCTGGTTCGAGCGGAGGCTCTGGCGGTGCACCGCACGGGCGACCACCTCCTTGCCGACGCCGCTCTCGCCCCGGATGAGCACGGTCGTGTCGGTGCGGGCCACGCGCGTGATCAGGTCGAACAGCTCGCGCATCTCCTCCGTCGAGCCGATGACGCCCTCGGGCGGCTGCAGCCTCTCCATCTCGTGCGTCAGCGCCGTGTTGCTGCGCATGAGCTGCTGCTTCTCGCCCGCCTTCTCGAGCACGGCCTCCAGCTCGCTCAGCTTGCACGGCTTCGTGAGGAAGTCGTAGGCGCCCAGCTTCATGGCGCTGATCGCCTCCTCGACCGTCCCGTACGCGGTCAGCATGAGCACCTCGGTTCCGGGCCACTGCTCCTTGATCTCGGGCAGCAGCTCGAGACCCGAGCCGTCCGGCATGCGGACGTCGAGCAGGACGAGGTCGTAGCTGCGGCGACCCAGGGCCTTGCGCGCCTCGTCGAGGTTTCCCGCGCCCTCGACCTCGTAGCCCGCGCGGGTCAGCTCGCGGCCGATGAGAGTGCGGAACGAGGCTTCGTCGTCGACGAGCAGCAGCGAGCGCTTAGACACTTTCTCCTCCGCTGCCCTGCAGGGGCAGTTCGATCAGGAATCGGGCCCCGGCGCCCGGCGTGCTCTCGACCCGCACCGCCCCTCCGTGCCGCGCCACGATGCGCTGGGTGATGGACAGGCCGAGACCGGTTCCCTGGCCCACGGGCTTGGTCGTGAAGAAGGGGTCCCAGATCCGGTGCAGGTGCTCCGTCGCGATGCCCGGTCCGTCGTCCTCGATCCGGAGCCCCGCGCGGTCGGCGCCCACGCGGTAGGTCGAGACGCGCAGGTGGCCGCCGCTCGACATCGCCTGGACCGCGTTGAGGCAGAGGTTCATCAGGACGCCGCGCAAGGCCGATTCCCGGCCCCAGACCTGCGGCAGGTCGGGCTCGAGCTCGGCGGAGACCTCGATGTGCTGGCGCCGCGTCGCGAAGCTGAGCAGCGCCAGCGTGTCCCGCACGGCGTGGTTGAGGTCCACCCAGACGGGCCGGCTCGCGTAGGGCTGCCCGAGCAGCAGCAGCTTGTCGGTCGTCTCGCGGCATCGCCGCGCGCCGTGCTCGAGGAGCCCGAGCACCTCGACCGCGTCCTCGCGCTCCGACTCGGGGATGTCCGCGCGGCCGAGCCAGCGCTGGAGGCTCTCGACACCGGCCAGGACCGAGGCGAGGGGATTGTTGATCTCGTGGGCCACGCCGGCCGCGAGCATGCCGAGCGAGGCGAGCCGCTCGCTGTGCGAGAGCTGCGCCTCGAGCTGGGAGCGCTCGGTGACGTCGCGCCACACTTCGACGATGCTGACCACGCATCCCGACGCGTCCACCATCGGGTTCATCGTGGCTTCCCAGCGGCGCTGCTGGCCGGACGCGTCCGGGAGCACCTGGAGGGTCCGCCGGGGCTGGCGGGTCTCGGTGACCTCGCAGGCGACGCAGCGGTTGTAGGGGGCCGGGCCGTTCGAAGTGCAGCGGCCTGCCAGCGGGCACTGGTGGCCGACGAGCTCGCGCCCCTCGGGCCCGAAGGTCGCATTGAACCGGCGGTTGGCCGCCACGACCCGCCCGGCGGGATCCACCACCACCACGGCATCGCTGATGGCGTCGAGCAGCTGCGGGAGCGCGGCCCCGAGCGTGACGAGGTCGGGGACCCGGGAGTCGGACGGCTCTCCGGGGGGCGGCACGAAGACGGAGTCGGGAGGGAGGATGGTCATGGCATACCCGCAGCGGCTCGAGGGACTACGCGGACCACTTTGACACAGGGAAACAGCCCTGTCACGGCCGGGCCCGTTGCGCGAAGTGGCTCTACCTCGGTATCTTGCGCGGCTCGGCGTGGCCGGGGGACCGTCCGGCGGCGCGGAAACGGAGACGACGCGTGCCGATGCCCGTATCCACTTGGGTGGAAGTCGACCTCGACCGATTCGCCTCGAACCTGCGGGCGATCCGCGGCTCGATCGGGTCCGGGTGCGAGATCCTGCTCGTGGCGAAGGCGGACGCCTACGGGCACGGCGCCCGCGAGATGGCGGCCGCGGCCGAGCGCGAGGGGGTTTCGCAGCTCGGAGTCGCCACGCTCCACGAGGGCCTCCAGCTCCGCCTGGCGGGCTGTCCGCTGCCGATCGTCGCCCTCTCGCCGCTTCTCGAAGCCGAGATCGACGTGGCCGTGGACCACGGCATCGACCCCACGATCGTGGACGACGGCTTCGCCCGGACCCTCTCGGAGGCCGCCCAGCGCGCCCACCGGCCGGTCCGCTGTCACGTGGAGATCGACACCGGCATGGGACGCATCGGCGTGCGGGAGGAGGAGGCCGAGGCCTTCGTCGCGCGCGTCGCGGCGCTTCCCGGATTGCGCCTCGCGAGCGTCTACACGCACTTCCCGGACGCGGACGCCGAGGACCTCTCGTTCGCCCGCGGGCAGCTCGAGCGTTACCGCGCCATCGTCGCGCGGCTCGCGGCCCGGGGACTCGCCCCGCCCCGGGCGCACGCCGCGAACAGCGCCGCGGTGGTCAACCTGCCCGAGGCTCGGCTCGACCTCGTTCGGGTCGGGCTCATCGCCTACGGCGTGCACCCGCCGCGCGACGCCGCGAAGCTGGATCTCGCCCCCGTGATGTCGCTGCGCAGCCGCCTCGTGCAGGTGCGCGACCTGCCCGCGGGGACGCCCGTGAGCTATGGGCGCACGTTCGTCACTTCGCGGCCGAGCCGCATCGGCGTCGTCCCGACGGGCTACGGACACGGCTACTCGTGGCTGCTCTCGAACCGCGGCCAGATGCTGGCGCGCGGCCGCCGTGTCCCGATCGTGGGACGCGTCACGATGGACCTCACGATGATCGACCTCACCGACGTGCCGGACATCGCCGTCGGCGACGAGGTCGTGCTCTTCGGCGAGCAGGACGGCGCGACGCTGCCGGTCGAGCACGTCGCGGCGTGGAGCGAGACGCTGCCCTACGAGGTGATGTGCACGATCGGCAAGCGTGTCGCGCGGCTCTATCGGAGCGGCGGGCGCGCGGTGCGCGTGACGACCCTGGTCGGCGAGCGCCCGGAATGGACCGCGGCCGCGGACGACTACGTGCGGATGCGCGAGGGGACGGCATCGGGGGTGGCGGGATGAGCGTGCGGGTCTTCCTGATCGTGCTGGACGGGGTCGGCATGGGAGCCCTGCCCGACGCGGACCAGTACGGGGACCGCGGAGCGGACACCCTGGGCCACGTCGCCGCCCACGCGGGGAGCCTGGCGCTGCCCGTGATGGAGTCGCTGGGGCTCGGGCGCCTGATGCCGCTGCCCGGCGTCCGCGGCCTCGCAGACACACGCGGCGCGCGCGCGCGGCTCGCCGAGCGCTCGTCCGGCAAGGACAGCACGACGGGGCACTGGGAGATGATGGGGCTCGTCCTCGAGCGCCCGTTCCCGACCTACCCCCGGGGCTTTCCCGTGGAGCTGCTCGACCGGTGGTCGGAACGGGTCGGCCGCGGCTGGCTCGGCAACGGCCCGGCCTCCGGCACCGAGATCATCGCCCGGCTCGGCGCGGAGCACCGGGCGACCGGGCGGTACATCGTCTACACGTCGGCCGACTCGGTCTTCCAGGTCGCCGCCCACGAGGAGACGGTGCCCCTCGAGGAGCTCTACGCCGCCTGCCGGACCGCGCGGGAGATGCTGACCGGGGAACACGCCGTGGGGCGCGTGATCGCCCGTCCGTTCGTGGGCACGGAGGGGGCCTGGGTGCGCACCCCGAACCGGCGCGACTACTCGCTCGAGCCCCTCGAGCCCACGGTGCTCGACGGCCTCCTGCGGGGCGGCCATCGCGTCACGACCGTGGGCAAGGTGGACGACCTGTTCGCGGGCCGGGGCGTCGGGGATGCGATCCACACGAAGTCGAACGCCGAAGGGCAGGAGGTCCTGCTCGACCTCGTGAAGCGGCCGGGCGAAGGCCTCGTGTTCGCCAACCTCGTGGACTTCGACACCCAGTACGGGCACCGCAACGACCCGGCGGGCTTCGCGCGCGCGCTCGAATCGTTCGACGACTCGCTCGGCCACTTCCTTCCCGGCCTGCGGGACGATGAGATGGTGTGGGTGACGGCCGATCACGGCAACGACCCCACGCACCCGGGCACCGACCACACGCGCGAATACGTGCCGTTCCTCGCGGCCGGCCGCCGCGTCCGCCTGGGGGCGGACCTCGGGACGCGTTCGACGTTCGCCGACCTCGGTGCGACACTGTCCGACCTGTTTAGGCTCGTGACGCCCCGTCACGGCACGAGTTTTCTCGAGGAGCTGAAAGCGTGACACCCCGCGAGTTGATGGCGGAGGCCGAGAAGGCCCGCCGGTCGTCCTATTCGCCCTACTCCCGCTTCGCCGTGGGCGCGGCGCTGCTGACCCGGTCCGGCCGCGTCGTACACGGCTGCAACGTCGAAAACGCGTCCTTCGGGCTCGCCTGCTGCGCCGAGCGCACGGCCGTCTTCAAGGCGGTCTCCGAGGGCGAGCGGGACTTCGTCGCCATCGCGGTCACGGCCGGCCCGCGCCAGGGCTCCGCGCCCTGCGGGGCGTGCCGGCAGGTGCTGCACGAGTTCGCGCCGCGGCTGCCGGTCTACTTCCGGGACGCGCGGGGACGGGTCGTCCGTCGCAGCCTGAAGACCCTGCTCGCCGACGCGTTCCGGCTGCGCAGGAAGGCGGCTCGCCCGTGAGCCGCGAGCGCGAGCAGCTCGTCGAACTGATCACGCGCCAGGTCCTGGAGGCCCTGCGCGAGCCCGCGTCCGCATCCGCGCCCGCCTCGCATGCGGCCTCGGGCGCGGCCGTCGCGGCGCTCCCGGTGGGGGCGGTCGTGCACGACCCCGCGACCTGCGAGCGTTGCCGGAACTGGGGCGTCACGGGCGTACGCGGTCCCGAGGAGACCCGCGCCCTTGCGGAGGCCGGCGCGTCGCGCGTCGTCGCGACGATGGGCTACTGCCCCGCGTCGGACGGCCTCGCGTCGCTCATCGACCATACGCTGCTCAAACCGGACGCCACGCGGGAGGAGATCGAGCAGCTCTGCGGCGAGGCCGCGCAGTTCTGCTTCGCGTCGGTGTGCGTGAACCCGAACTGGGTCGCGCTCTGCCGTGAACGCCTGCGGGGCAGCGGGGTCAAGGTCTGCACCGTGATCGGATTCCCGCTCGGCGCGCACCTTCCCGACATCAAGGCCTACGAGGCCCGGCGCGCCGTGGAGCAGGGGGCCGAGGAAATCGACATGGTGCTCAACATCGGCGCGCTCAAGTCCCGGGACTACGCGCTGGTCGAGCAGGACATCCACGGGGTCGTCCAGGCGGCGGGCAAGGACATCGTGGTCAAGGTGATCCTCGAGACCTCGCTGCTGACGAGGGACGAGAAGGTCATGGGTTGCACGCTCGCGAAAGCGGCCGGCGCCGACTACGTGAAGACCTCGACCGGGTTCGCCGGCGGCGGGGCGACCGTCGAGGACGTGCAGTTGATGCGCGAGACCGTCGGGCCCGAGATGGGCGTGAAGGCCTCGGGGGGCGTCCGCACGCGCGACGACGCCGAGAAGATGGTCGCCGCCGGCGCCACGCGCATCGGCGCATCGGCCGGCGTGAAGATCGTCCGCGGCGAGGCGGCCGGCGGCAAGGGGTACTGACCCGTGCTCGACGTCCGGGAGTTCCTCCGCGCGAAGCGCGACCGGCGGGCGCACGCTCCGGGTGACCTGCAGGAGTTCGTGACGGCCTACCGGGAAGGGCGCGTGCGCGACTACCAGATGAGCGCCTGGCTCATGGCGGCGTTCCTCAACGGGCTGGACGAGTCGGAAACCGACGCGCTCACCGCCGCGCTGCTGCACTCCGGCCGGGCGTTCGACTGGAGCGCCCTCGGCCGTCCCACGGCGGACAAGCACTCGACCGGCGGCGTGGGCGACAAGATCTCGCTCATGCTCGCCCCTCTCGTCGCCGCCTGCGGCGTGCTGGTGCCCATGGTCTCGGGCCGGGGCCTCGGGCACACGGGCGGAACGCTCGACAAGCTCGAGTCCATCCCCGGGTTCCGCACCACGCTGGACCCGGCCCGGCTCGAGGCGCAGCTGGCCCGGATCGGGGTCGTGATGGTCGGGCAGGGCCCCGACCTCGCGCCTGCCGACGGGCTCCTGTACGCCCTGCGCGACGTCACCTCCACGGTCGAGTTCGAGCCCTTCATCGTCTCGAGCATCGTGAGCAAGAAGATCGCGGAGGGCGCGCGCGCCATCGTCTACGACGTGAAGTGCGGCAGCGGCGCGTTCATGAAGACGCCCGAGGCCGCCCGCAGCCTGGCGAAGCGGCTGGTCTCGACCTCGCGGTCTCTGGGCGCGGCCGCCTCGGCGCTCGTCACCGACATGAACTGGCCGCTCGGGGGCGCGGTGGGCAACGCCCTCGAGGTGCGCGAGGCCTGCGAGACGCTGCGCGGGGGAGGGCCCGCGGACACGCGCGCGCTCACGCTCGAGCTCGCGGCCGAGATGCTGTGCCTCGCCGGATCCGAGAAGGACACCGCCTCGGCCGCGGCCCGAGCCGCGCAGGAGCTGGATTCCGGCGCGGCGTGGGAGCGCTTCCTCGAGCTGGTCAGCGCCCAGGGCGGCGACGCCGCGGCGCTCGAGGCCCCGGAGCGGCTCCACCCGGCGCCGGTCGTCGTACCCGTGCCGAGCCCGGCGGACGGCGTGCTTGCGGGCTGCGACTGCTTCGCCGTGGGCGAGCTGGTCGTCTCGCTGGGGGGCGGCCGGAGGGCGAAGGAGGACGAGATCGACCCCCGCGTGGGCCTCGTCGTGCGCGGAAGGCCCGGCGACCGGGTTCGCCGCGGCGAGGCGATCGCCGAGCTGCACCTGCCGGCCGCCGACGCGAAGGCGGTCGCGCGGGCGGCGGCGTGCTTCCGGGTCGCCGACGCGGCGCCCCCGCCGCCGCCGCTGGTGCTCGAGCGCGTGACCTGAGCGGGGGCGGGGCCCCCGCCCGCTCACGAGTGGATGCGCTCGCGGTCCTTCGTGCGTTGGAGCCGGTCCAGCTTGCGGAGGTCGGTCGGCGGCGGTGGCGGCGCGAGCTTCCCGCCGGGCTCGAGCGGCCGGCCGGGGTGAGTCGTGCAGTACTCGGTCGGCTCGGAGCCCTCGGCGAACATCTCCGTGGTGGTGTTCGGGCAGGCGTCCGTCGCCAGCATCCCGGACTCCGCGCAGACGAGCCGTGTGACCGTTCCCGCGGGCAGGGGGAAGCTCTCGGGCGGGGTGCCGCGCGTCGCGCCCATCATGAAATCGGTCCAGATCGGGAGTGCCGCGCGGCTGCCGGTCATCCCGCGACCGATCGTCTTCTTCTCGTCGTACCCGACCCAGACGCCGCAGACGAGGCTCGGCACGTAGCCGACGAACCACGCGTCCATGTAGTCGTCCATCGTGCCGGTCTTGCCGGCCGCCGGGGCCGTGAAGCCGCGGGCCCGGGCACCGTAGCCAGTGCCGTGGTCCATGACGCTCTGGAGCATCGAAGTCATGGTCGCCGCCGTGCCCTCGGAGAGGACCTCGAACGGTCTCGGCGCGTTGCGCTCGAGCACATTCCCGTTGCGGTCCTCCACCTTCAGGACGTAGAGCGGCTCGTTCCGCACCCCGCGGTCGGCGAGCACGGCGTACGCCGAGCACAGCTCCATGAGCGTGACCTCGCTGCTGCCGAGCGCCAACGACAGGTTCTGGCCGAGCTTGGTCTTGATGCCCATGCGCCGCGCATAGGACGCCACGAGCGAGACGCCCACCTTCCGGAGCAGCTTGACTGCCGGAACGTTGATGGATTGCTGCAGCGCGTAGCGGAGCGTGACGGGGCCGCGGTAGGTGTGGTCGTAGTTCGCGGGCTCGTACGGTTTGCCGTCACCGCCCGGGAAGGAGACCGGCTCGTCGATGATGATGTCGGTCGGACGGAAGCCGTTGTCCATCGCCGCCGTGTAGACGAAGGGCTTGAACGCCGAGCCGGGCTGGCGAAGGGCCTGGGTCGCGCGGTTGAAGTTGCTCTGGCTCCAGTTGCGCCCGCCCACGAGGGCCCGGACGTAGCCGTTGCGCGGGTCCAGCGCCACGAGTGCGCCCTGCAGGTACGGCGTGCTGCCGGTGCTCGTGCTGCCGGCCTCGGCGGCGGCGGTGAAGGACGCGAGGGTCACCTTGAGCCTCAGATCGGACTCGAGGCCTTCGAGGTCCTTTTCGACCGAGCGCTCCGCCAGCTGCTGCAGGTCCATGTCGAGCGTCGTGTAGACCTTCAGGCCACCCTCGTAGACCGCGTTCGAGCCGTACTTGTCGTCGAGGTAGAGACGCACCATCTCGACGAAGTAGGCGGCCCGGTCGTTGTCGTAGCGGAGCGGGGTCACGCCCAGCGGGTCGTGCAGCGCACGCTCGTACTGGACCTGCGTGATCGCCTTCGTGGCCAGCATGTTCCGAAGCACCTTGCCGCGCCGCGCCTCGGCCGCCTTCGGTCGCCGGCGGGGCGAATAGAGGCTCGGGTTGGCCGGGATGCCCGCCAGCAGGGCGCACTGCGAGAGGGATAGCTCGCTCAGCGGCTTGCTGAAATAGGTCTTCGAAGCCGCTTCGACACCGTAGGCGCCCTCGCCGAAGTAGATCTGGTTGAAATACATCTCCAGGATCTGCTCCTTCGAATAGTTCCGCTCGAGCTCGATGGCGAGCGCCACTTCCTTGAGCTTGCGCGTGAACGTGCGCTCGTGCGTCAGGAAGAGGTTGCGCGCGAGCTGCTGGGTGATCGTGCTTCCACCCTGCGCCCGGCGCCGGTGGAGCAGATCGGTCACCGCCGCGCGGGCGATGCCCCACAGGTCCACCCCCCAGTGCGTGAAGAAATTGCGGTCCTCGGTCGAGAGGGTGGCGTTCACGAGGTTGCGCGGAATGCTGCGCAGGGGGACGGGCGAGCGGTTCTCGCGGTAGAACTCGTGGAGCACGCGGCCGCGCGCGTCGTACACGAGTGTCTTGACCGGGGCCTGCACGGACGCAACCTGCTCGGGCGTGGGCAGGTCGCGCCGCAGCCACTGCACGAGGCCGAACACCGCCCCGGCGGAGCCGAAGACGACGATGAGGACGACCGCGGTGAAGATCTTCCAGGGGAAGCGCCGTGCGGCGCTGAGGGCTGCGTTGGACATGTCGGGGTGAGCGACTCCTTTCGCGCGACCAGCCTAGGGGCGTACGCGGACCGGGAGCAAGCGCGCGGCGCGTGGACTCAATCGGCCAGTTCGATCAGGCTGTAGTTTTTCTTGCCGCGGCGAAGGAGCACGTAGCGGCCCGCCAGCAGGTCGCCGGCCGACAGGATGCGCCGGACGTCCTGCTCGATCCGCTGGTTGACCGCGACCGCACCGTTCTGGATGTGCGTTCTCGCCTCGCCCTTCGAACGTACCAGCCCGGCCAGCACCAGTGCACTCGGCAGGTCCAGCCGCGGTGAACCGAGGTCGGCCCGGGGCGCGGAGACGCGCGGGGCTTCGCTCAGGCTGTCCTCGAGTTCGGAGGGACTGAGCTCGCGCAGGTCCCCGCCCTCGAACAGCACGGCTGCTGCGCGCCGGGCCGAACGCACGGCCTCCTCGCCGTGGATCATGCCCGTGACCGCGTCCGCGAGCGCCCGCTGGGCCTCGCGCCGGGCGGGATCGGCGAGGTGACGAGTCTCGATCCCGGCGATCTCCTCGAGTGTCAGGAACGTGAAGAACTTGAGGTAACGCACCGCGTCGGCGTCGTCGACGTTCAGCCAGAACTGGTGGAACCGGTAAGGGCTCGTCCGCTTCGGGTCGAGCCAGACGTTTCCGGACTCGGACTTCCCGAACTTCGAGCCGTCCGACTTCGTGACCAGCACCTGCGTGAGGCCGTGGGCCTCCTCGCCGCGAAGCACGCGAACGAGCTCACGACCGTCGAGGATGTTGCCCCACTGGTCGCTCCCGCCGATCTGGAGCCGGCACCCGTATCGGTCGAAGAGCTCCAGGAAGTCGTACGCCTGGAGCAGCGCGTAAGTGAACTCGGTGAACGAGATCCCCTGCTCGGTCGCGAGCCGCAGCTGCACGGAGTCCCGCTGGACCATCGTGTTGACCGTGAAGTGCTTCCCGATGTCCCGCAGGAAGTCCACGAGCCCCAGGCGGCAGAGCCACTCGGCGTTGTCCACGAGCACGGCGCCGCGATCCCCTTCGAAGTCGAGCAGGCGCCTCAGCTGCGCCGCGATGCCGGCGGTGTTGGCCTCGATCTCCGGGCGCGAGAGCATCGGGCGCTCGGAGCCCTTGCCGCTGGGGTCGCCGATGAGGCCGGTTCCGCCCCCGACCACCGCGATGGGGCGATGGCCCGAGCGCTGCAGGCGCGCGAGCCCGAGCGCGGGGAGCAGGTGCCCGATGTGAAGGCTGTCCGCCGTCGGGTCGAAGCCCGCGTACATCGTCACGGCCTGGCGCGAGAGCCAGTCGGGCTGATCCGCGAACGTGAATTGGTGCAGGAGGCCGCGGGCACGGAACTCCTCGAGAATGCCGGGGGCGATGCTCATCTGCGTCCTGGGCTCCGATGCGGGCCGGGCGGCCTGGGAAACGACCCCGCATACCGCGCCGCTGGAGGCCGTCCATGGTGATGGGTCGGCTCCCGTATCTCACTGCGGCGCGCCAAAGTCCAGCGCAGAAGGGGGACGAGGCCGCCGTCGGGCGCGGCGCCCGGCCGGGGGGCCGGTGGGGGCTCCGGCTGGAGGTGACTTTGGGGAAGAACCGAGGGAGTCTCGGCGCTCGTGTCGCCGTAAGATGTTGTTTGGCAGCACATTGAGGATAGTTTCACAAGCGACCTTGACAGCCTGAGAGACGGCAACTACATTGCCCGCACTGCAGGAACAGAGCCCACCTCGAAAAAGTCAGTTGACCTACTCTTCGAAACAGGCTAGGTTCCCCGTCCGCTTCTCGCCACGCGGGAAGCGTTTGACGTGTCTCCGATCTTTGAAAATTGAATAGCGCACGTGACTTTGAAGGCCCGGCAAGTCCGCGTCGGCAGGCCGCAGTCTGGCATGCCGGCGTGTTTACCTTGCACGATCCGTGTGCGTGGGGCGCCAGCTCCGCGTGCATGTATCTCCATTTTTACCATGGAGAGTTTGATCCTGGCTCAGAACGAACGCTGGCGGCGTGGATTAGGCATGCAAGTCGTACGCGAAAGAGGGGGCAACTCCTCGAGTAGAGTGGCGAACGGGTGAGTAACGCGTGAGGAACCTGCCTTCGACAGGGGGATAACACTCCTAACGGGGTGCTAATACCGCATGAGACCACGGAGTCGCATGACTCTGAGGTCAAAGGTGGCCTCTATTTATAAGCTACCGGTTGAAGATGGTCTCGCGTCCCATTAGCTAGTTGGTGGTGTAAGAGACCACCAAGGCGACGATGGGTAGCTGGTCTGAGAGGATGGTCAGCCACACTGGGACTGAGATACGGCCCAGACTCCTACGGGAGGCAGCAGTCGAGAGGCTTCGGCAATGGGGGAAACCCTGACCGAGCGACGCCGCGTGAGGGATGAAGGCCCTTGGGTTGTAAACCTCTTTTGTTCGGGAAGAAGTGCGATCAGGTGAATAATCTGGTCGTTTGACGGTACCGGACGAATAAGCTCCGGCTAACTCCGTGCCAGCAGCCGCGGTAACACGGGGGGAGCAAGCGTTGTTCGGAATCACTGGGCGTAAAGGGCGTGTAGGCGGTTTGGTAAGTGGGATGTGAAATGCCCCGGCTCACCCGGGGACCGGCATCCCAAACTGCCAGGCTTGAGTATGGGAGAGGATGAGGGAATTCCTGGTGTAGCGGTGAAATGCGTAGATATCAGGAGGAACACCGGTGGCGAAGGCGCTCATCTGGCCCAATACTGACGCTGAGGCGCGAAAGCTAGGGGAGCAAACGGGATTAGATACCCCGGTAGTCCTAGCCGTAAACGGTGATCACTAGGTGTTGGAGGCATCGACCCCTCCAGTGCCGCAGCTAACGCATTAAGTGATCCGCCTGGGGAGTACGGCCGCAAGGTTGAAACTCAAAGGAATTGACGGGGGCCCGCACAAGCGGTGGAGCATGTGGTTTAATTCGACGCAACGCGAAGAACCTTACCCAGACTTGACATGCATCGGACGGGTGTGG
>Ga0315540_10000489_pt1 | contig 22524 bp, 12 predicted proteins | sample SalMarSW160110MG_FD_203677 | JGI IMG/M metagenome (GOLD analysis project Ga0315540, IMG submission 203677) | Salt marsh sediment microbial communities from the Plum Island Ecosystem LTER, Massachusetts, United States - Salt Marsh Sediment SW1601-10 ...
GCCCTTGTAGCGCACCGCGGCCTTGTGTCCCGTCCGGTGGCAGTCGCCGCACAGCGTCGGGATGTTGCGGGCGAACGTGCGCGAGTCCACCTCGAGGTGGCCCTTGATGCCGTGCGTGCCGTGGCAGTCGCGGCACTCGGGCGCGTCGGGGCTGCCCTTGGCGTCGAGCTGGCCGTGGATGCTCCTCCGGTAGGTCGCCGCGATCTCGACGTGGCAATTCGAGCAGTCCACCCTCGGGATCACCGTCTCGCAGGGCCGCATCTTCGAAGGCGTCGCGCCCGTGTGGCACTGCGAGCACGCGGTCCGCGCGTGTCGTGACAGCCGGATCTCGGTCTCGTCCACGTACATCGAGACCTCGCGGCCGTTCCGGGTGCCCTTCAGGTCCTTCTTGCCGTGGCAGACCATGCAGTCGCGGTCCGACATGCCGTACGTGTAGAAGACCCGCCGGATCTTGTGCGGCTGGTGGCAGTCCACGCACGCGGGCACCTGGTTCGGCGCCTTCTCCCACAGCTCGCCCTTCACGACCTTCGCGTGTACCTGCTCGATGCGCACGTGGCACTGCTCGCAGGTCTTCGCCACGTTCTGGCGCGCGATGCTCGAGCGCGGGTCCGTGTGCGGCAGCTGGTGGTGCGCCGTGTGACAGCTCGTGCAGACGGCGGTCGTGAGCAGGCCGCGCCGGTACAGCCCCTCGCCGTGGATCGACTCCTTGTAGTTCTGGAGGATCGAGTCCTGCGGGATGTGGTAGAAGGCCTGGACCGGCGAGCCCTCGCGGTGGCACCGGTTGCAGAGCATCGGGACGTTCACCGTGTTCGTCGGCGCCGCCGGGTTGCTCGGCCTCAGCACGTCGTGCGTGCCGTGGCAGGACTTGCACGTCGGGGCGAGCTTCTCGCCCCGCGTGTGCGCCCGGCCGTGCAGGCTCTCCTCGTACTGCGCCTGCTCCTCCTGGTGGCAGCCGCCGCAGTCCACCGGCGCCAGCTTGAGCGTGCCCCCGGCGTGCTCGAAGTCCTCGTCCTTCGCGACGTCGGCGTGGCACTCGGCGCACTTCACGCCCGCGTGGGGCGAGGCGCGGAGCGCGGCGGCGTTGAAGTCGGGCGGCTCGCCCTCCACGCGCTTCGACGGGAACGGGCCCGATCCGTGGCACTGCGCGCAGTCGTCCGAGCCCGGCAGGGGGGCGGGCTTCGTCGTGGCGGCCGTCGCGGCGGCCCAGGTGACGAACGCGAGCGCGAGGGAGGCGGCGACCAGGGACCACGCGGCGACACGCGTCGCGCGACCGGGCGCCCGCCCGGCGGGACGGTCCTGGTGCGGCGTGTCGGACGGCTCGGTCCAACGCTTCATGCGAGCCCCTGCTCCTCGTTGTGAATCCGGCGGTCGAGCGCCTGGTTCCGGTCGGCCACGCCCGCCTGTCGCGAAGGGCCGGTGCGCGCGGATGGTCCGCACGGTTTCTGCAATCCACAGGCCATGCCCGCGGGCTCCCGGGTCCTCCGCCCTGAACCGGCAACGCCCCGGTTTTGCAGGTCTCCTGACCGGCCGGGGTCCCCCGTGAACGGCGGGCGGAGGGTCCGGGGCTGTCGGATCGGGTCGCGGGGGTGTCAGGATGGCAGGCTGGCGAAGGTCCTGCGGGGCTTCGGCCTCGCGGCGGCGGGAGGCCGTGAAGTAGTGTCCCGCCACATCTTCGCCCGCCCCGACCCTCGCCGCCCGGAGAGCCGCGAATGAGCGCAGTGAGCCCGTCCTCGTCGCCCCGGTTCGTTCCCTACATCGCCGCCGACACCGCGCTCCGCGAGTTCACCTGGCGGGGGATCCTCGTGGGCAGCGTCCTCGGCATGGTGTTCGGCGCCTCCTCGCTCTACCTCGTCCTCAAGGTCGGGCTGACCGTGAGCGCGTCCATCCCGGTCGCGGTGATCTCGATCACGCTGTTCAAGGCGCTCGGGCTCTTCGGGGTGAAGGAGGCCTCGATCCTCGAGAACAACATCGTCCAGACGGCGGGCTCGGCCGGGGAGTCCATCGCGTTCGGCGTCGGCGTCACGATGCCCGCCATCCTGATCCTCGGCTTCGACCTCGAGCTGACCCGCGTCGCGCTCGTGGCGGTGCTCGGCGCGCTGCTCGGCATCCTGATGATGATCCCGCTGCGCCGGGCGCTGATCGTGAAGCAGCACGGGCGGCTCAAGTACCCCGAGGGCACGGCCTGCGCGGAGGTGCTCAAGGCGGGCGCCTCGCACGAATCGCGGGAGGCCTCGTCGGCGGAGGCGAAGGCGGAGGCTGCGAAGTCCGCCGCGCAGGGGATCAGTGCGCGCACGATCTTCACCGGGTTCGGCGTCGGCCTCGCCTACAAGTCCGCGATGTCGGCGTTCAAGCTCTGGAAGGACACGCCCGAGAAGGTCTTCGGCAGGCCCTACGCGGGCGGCTCGCTGGCGGCCGAGATCTCGCCCGAGCTGCTCGGGGTCGGCTACATCATCGGCCCGAAGATCTCGTCGGTGATGTGCGGCGGCGGCGTGCTCGCCTACCTCGTGCTCATCCCGCTCATCAAGTTCTTCGGCGACGGGCTCCTCACGCCGCTCGCGCCCGGCACGCAGCTCATCTCGGAGATGGGGCCGAACCAGATCCGCGGCGCCTACGTGCTCTACATCGGCGCGGGCGCGGTGGCCGCCGGCGGCATCATCTCGCTCTTCCGCTCGCTGCCGCTCATCTGGCACGGCCTGCGCGAGGGCCTGCGCGACGTGGGCGGCGCCCGCGGCGGGGGCTCGGCGGCCCGGACCGATCACGACCTCAGCATGAAATTCGTCGGCGGCGGCATCGCGCTGCTCCTGCTGGCGATCCTGCTCTCGCCGTCGCTGCACATGAACCTGGTCGGCGCGGTGCTGATCGTCGTGTTCGGCTTCCTGTTCGTCACGGTCTCGAGCCGGCTGACCGGCGAGATCGGCTCGTCGTCGAACCCCGTCTCCGGCATGACGGTCGCGACGCTGCTGCTGACGTGCCTCATCTTCCTGATCGTCGGCTGGACCGGGGGACGCTGGTACGTCACCGCGCTGTCCGTGGGCGGCATCGTCTGCATCGCGGCCTCGAACGGCGGCGCCACCTCGCAGGACCTCAAGACCGGCTACCTCGTCGGCGCGACGCCCCGGTACCAGCAGATCGCGATCCTCTTCGGCGCGCTGCTTTCGGCGCTCGTGCTGGGCCCGATCCTCCTGCAGCTCAACGACGCGGCCACGGTCTACGTCCCCGCCTCGCAGGTCGCGCGGGCGGCGATCGGCACCGACCCGGCGAAGCTGTCCCCGAAGCGCGAATCCCTGAAGGGCGTGCAGGCGAAGGACGACACGAAGTCCTACCGGGCGTGGCACAAGCTCGACAACGTGGACGGGCCCGAGGGCAAGTACCTCGTGGACGACGCCGGCGTCGCCGTGTGGTACGTGGACCCGGGCATCAACGGCACGATCTCGACGCGTCCCGACGGCAGCGAGGTGCGCAAGTTCGACGCGCCGAAGGCCACGCTGATGAGCTACATCATCAAGGGCATCCTCGACCGTCACCTGCCGTGGGGCCTCGTGCTCTTCGGCGTGATGATCGCCGTCGTGCTCGAGATGTCGGGCATCCCGTCCCTCGCGTTCGCGGTCGGCGTCTACCTGCCGCTCTCGTCCTCGGCCCCCATCCTGGTGGGCGGGATGGTCCGGGCGCTCGTGGACCGCGGCAAGCGCCGCGACCTCGCGCACCTCGAGCTGACCGACGAGCAGCTGCAGGCCGAGGGCGACAAGAGCCCCGGCGTGCTCATGGCCTCGGGCTACATCGCCGGCGGCGCGATCGCCGGCATCGTGATCGCCTACATGGCGGGCGTCATGGCGCCGATCGACCAGGCCCTGCAGCACTGGGCCGAGGCGAGCAACCCGTTCTTCGCGGGGCCCTGGTCGGACCTGCTCGCCCTGCTGCCGTTCGCGGCGATCACCGGGCTGCTGGTCTTCACGGGACTCTCGAAGCGACGCGGCGCGCGTCCCGCCGCCTGACCCGCGGGCACGCGGCCGCCGGGGCCGCGCGACCGACCGCGTTCAGTCCCGCCGCGACCGTTGCCGCCGGACCCACCCGCGGCGCCAGAAGTACGCGAGCATGCCCGTGGCGACGACGGCCATCAGGCCCAGCACGACGAAGTAGCCGATCCGGGTCCTCAGCTCGGGCATGTTCTCGAAGTTCATGCCGTACACGCCCGCGATGAACGTGAGCGGGATGAACACGCTCGCCATGAGCGTGAGCACCTTCATGACCTCGTTCGTACGCTGCGCGATGAGCGACTGGATCTCGTCCGACAGCGCGGCGGCATGGTCCCGCGAGGAGTCCACCAGCTCGGCGATCTGCGCGATGTGGTCGTGCGTGTCGCGCAGGTAGCCCTGCACCTCGGGCCGCACGAACGGCGACTGCTCGCGCAGCAGGGCGTTCACCATCTCGCGCTGCGGCCACCCGATGCGCCGGAGCAGGACGAGCTGGCTGCGGACGCGCCGCAGCTCCCCGATCACCTCTTCTTCGCGCCCTTCGTACAGCCGCTCCTCGACCGCGTCGAGCCGGTCCGCGAGGTCCCCGGCCACCGGGTAGTAGCGGTCCACCATCGTGTCGATCAGCGCGTAGGCGAGGTAGTCCGCGCCGGCCGAGCGGATGGGCCCGATGCCCGCCCGGATGCGCTCCCGGACCGGGTCGAACAGGCCGAGCGGGCGCTCCTGGAACGTGAGCAGCACGGCTTCGCCGACGACGAAGCACACCTGCGGCACCTCGAGTCCGCGCCCGGAGGGCAGGGGCACGCGCGAGATCACGAGGTGGTGCTGCGCGTAGAGCTCCGACTTCGCGCGCTGCGGCGCGTTGACGGCGTCTTCGAGGGCCAGCGCCGACATCCCGTAACGGGAACCGATCGCCCGGAGAACCGCCTCGTCCCCCAGGCCCCGGACGTCCACCCAGGTCACCGTTCCCGGCGGCCCGTTCTCCGGCAGGTCGGAAACCCGGGCCACCTCGCGCTCCTCGACCGACGCGGCGTCGTAGCGCGTCAGGTGGAGGCGCGGGGGCGGAGCCTTCTCCGGAATGGCCAGCGTTCCCGGCCTCGAGCCGGAGGCGGGATGCCGCTTGCGCAGCCTCACGAGGCCGGGCCGGGGGATTCGCGCACCAGCGTGACCGCGAGCGGACGCGTCGTGTCGAGGTGGACGTCGCGCTGCGGGAAGGCGATGACGATCCCCGCCTCACGGAACAGGTCGTCGATCCGGAACCGCACGTCGCTCTCGACCTCCCGCCGCTCGAGCATCGTGCGCGCGCGAAGCCAGAACAGGGCTTCGAAGATCAGGGCGTTGTCGCCGAAGTCCGTGAACAGGATGCGCGGCTCGTGGTCCCTCAGCACGCGTTCGTGCTCCGACAGCGCGCGAAGGATCAGCCGCTCCGCCTCGCGCGTGGGCGAGCCGTACACGATGCCGACGGTGATCTGCGTGCGCACCACGTCGTCGGAGAGGGTGAAGTTCACGAGCGAGTTCTGCAGGAAGAAGCTGTTCGGCACGATCATCTGGGTGTTGCCGGTCGTGCGGATGCGCGTGCTGCGCGCGCCGATCGCCTCGACGATGCCGTGCGTCCCCTCGACCGACACCAGGTCGCCCACGCGGATCGGCCGCTCGAGATGCAGGATCAGACCGCTGATGAAGTTGTTCATCAGGTTCTGGCTGCCGAAGCCCACGCCGATCGCCGCGGCGCCGCCGGCGATCGTGAAGATCGTGAGCGGGAATTGCACGAGGTTGAGCGACGTGAACGCGAAGACGACGAAGAGCAGGTAGAAGCCCAGCGTCTGCACCGCGTCACGCGCGCCGGTGTCGAGTCCCAGCCGTTTCCCGAGGGTGCGCGCGATCAGCCGGCTCAGGATCTTCGAGATGAAGTAGCCCAGCGCGAGCAGCATCACCGCGAGCAGGATGTTGCCCACGGTGATGGCTTCGCCCCCGACCTGGACGAGCGAGTGGTTCCAGAACTCCGAGAACGTCATGACGGACCCCCGGGTGGGACGGCCAAGGCCGGTACCGGCACCCTATCCCGGGCGGCAGGTGGCCTCAACCGCCTCCGCGGGCCCGCGTCCGGCGACCTGCCCCGGGCGGGGTCCGTAACGGACCTCCGGGGGGGCGACGGCGGTTGCGCGGGCCTGTGCCCCGCGGGTATTAGTCCCGCAGCCGCCCGCGACGCTCCGCGAGCGATCCACACCCCATCCCCGCGCGCCGACTTCGCGAAATGAGCCGGCGCGCCCGTGTCCCGGACCACCCGACGGCAGGAAGGTGAGCGAAGCCCATGCCCCAGGATCCGCTCTGGTACAAGGACGCGATCTTCTACGAGCTGCACGTGAAGGCGTACCACGACTCCACGGGTGACGGCGTGGGCGACTTCCGAGGGCTCCTGGGCAAGCTCGACTACCTGAAGGACCTCGGCGTGGACTGCCTGTGGCTCCTGCCGATGTACCCCTCCCCGTTCCGCGACGACGGTTACGACATCTCGGACTACTGCGCGATCCACCCGTCGTACGGGACCATCGAGGACTTCCGGACGTTCCTCGAGGCCGCCCACGAGCGCGGCCTGCGCGTCATCACCGAGCTGGTCCTGAACCACACGTCGGACCAGCACCCGTGGTTCCAGGAGGCTCGCAGCTCGCCCGACAACCCGAAGCGCGACTGGTACGTGTGGAGCGACACGGACGACCGATACTCGGGCGCGCGGATCATCTTCCTCGACACCGAGCTGTCGAACTGGGCGTGGGACCCCGTGTCGAAGGCCTACTACTGGCACCGGTTCTTCAGCCACCAGCCCGACCTGAACTTCGACAACCCGGCGGTGCGCGAGGAGATCTGGAACGTCATGAAGTTCTGGCTCGACGTGGGCGTGGACGGGTTCCGCGTGGACGCCGTGCCGTACCTGATCGAGCGCGAGGGCACGTCGTGCGAGAACCTCCCCGAAACGCACGACGTGCTGAAGTTCCTCCGCGGGCGGCTCGACGAGCACTACCCGGGACGCATGCTGCTCGCCGAGGCGAACATGTGGCCCGAGGACGTGCGGCCCTACTTCGGCGACGGGAACGAGTTCCACATGGCGTTCCACTTCCCGATCATGCCGCGCATGTTCATGGCGCTGCGGCTCGAGGACCGCAAGCCGCTCGTCGAGATCATCGAGCGCACGCCCTCGATCCCGGACGGCTGCCAGTGGGGCCTGTTCCTGCGCAATCACGACGAGCTGACGCTCGAGATGGTCACCGACGCCGAGCGTGACTACATGTACGACTCCTACGCGGGCGATCCCGTGGCGCGCATCAACCTCGGCATCCGGCGCCGCCTCGCCCCGCTGCTCGACGGCGACCGGCGCCGCATCGAGCTGATGCACGCGATGCTCATGTCCATGCCGGGCAGCCCGATCCTCTACTACGGCGACGAGATCGGCATGGGGGACAACATCTACCTGGGCGACCGCAACGGCGTGCGCACGCCCATGCAGTGGAGCGGCTCGTGGAACGGTGGCTTCTCGACCGCGGACCCCGAGCGGCTCTACCACCCGCCCATTTCGAACCCCCTCTACGGCTACCAGGCGGTCAACGTGGAGTCGCAGCGGCGCAACGACCACTCGCTGCTCAACTGGACGCGCCGGCTCATTCAGGTGCGGCGCTCCACGCACGTGTTCGGGCGGGGCACGATCCAGTTCCTGCGCCCGGCGAACCACCGGGTGCTCGCGTACCTCCGGACACTGGACGAGGAGCAGATCCTCATTGTGAACAACCTGTCGAGCTCGGCGCAGGCGGTCGAGCTGGACCTGCGCGAGCTGGAAGGCGCGATCCCGATCGAGATGTTCGGCGGCAGCCTCTTTCCGCGGATCGGGGAGCTGCCCTACATGCTCACGCTCGCCCCGTACTCCTTCTACTGGTTCCGCCTCCGCTGGCTGTAGCCGGCGGGGCCCGAAGCGAGGACTTCCGCATGCCGCGACCGAGCATCCTGTCCGACGAGCTGCTGCGCCAGCTGGTGGCGGTCGGACAGGTGGACATCCTCGTCGGCCTGCCGACGTTCAACAACGCGGCCACGATCGGCGACATCGTGAAGACGCTGCACGTCGGTCTCGCGAAGCACTTCCCGCGCGAGCGCACGGTGCTCATCAGCCCGGACGGCGGCTCGGACGACGGGACGCCCGATCTCGTGCGCACCGCGCCGCTCGCGGACGCGGAGCGCCAGGGCTCGACGACCCTGCGCACGACGCACCGCGTGAGCGCCCCCTATCGCGGCCTCCCGGGCCGGGCCGGCGGCGTGCGCGCGGTGTTCGCCGCCGCGGACCTGCTCCAGGCGAAGGCGGTCGTCCTGATCGACGCCGACCTCATCTCGTTGACGCCCGACTGGGTGGCCGAGCTCGCGCGACCCGTGTGGAAGGACGAGGCCGACGTCGTCCTGCCGATCCACCCGCGACACCGGTTCGAAGGACCGCTCCTCGGCCAGCTCGTGCGCCCGCTGCTGGGTACCGCCTACGCGCGGCGCCTGCACGCGAACCTCACGACGGACTTCGGCTGCTCGGGGAAGCTCGCGGCCCGGCTCGTGAACCACGCGATGTGGGAAGGAGACCTGTCGCGGCCCGCGTTCGACGTCTGGCTGGTGGCGACGGCCCTCGCCGAGGACCTGCGGCTCGGCCAGGTGCACCTGGGCCCGTGCCGGTTCACTCCGCGCCCCTCCCGCACGAGCCTGCCCGAGCTGTTCGGCCAGGTCGTCGGCACGGCGTTCGACTGCCTCGACCGGCACGCCCCCGCCTGGTGCACCCGCACCGAGCCGTCCGAGCCGCCGGTGATCGGTGAGCCGCGCGAGGCCGAGGGCCCGGACGTGCCGATCGCCGCGGGGCCGCTCGTCGAACGATTCCGCTCGGGCGTACGCGACCTCGCGCCGCTGCTGCGCGAGATCCTCACCCCCGCGACGCTGGAGCGGCTCCACACCGCCGCGGCGTCCGAGGACGAGGTGCCGCAGCTGCCGGACCCGGTCTGGGTGGGGGCGGTCTACGAGTTCGCCGCGTCGGCGCATCGCGGCGTCATGAACCGGGAGCACCTCACGCAGGCGATGGTGCCCCTCTACCTGGGCCGGACGGCGTCGTTCTTCGCGGAGATCGCCTCCGCGGACGAACCGGCCCTTCGCGAGAGAATCACCGCGCTCGAGCACGAATACGAGAGCCGCCGGCCGTACCTGCTCGAGCTCTGGAACTCCGAAGGCGGGAGGTGAACCATGGCGCAATCCATCGCGGAAGTGCTGCAGACCGCGTGGCGGGACTTCCTGGGCGGGGTCGAAACGTTCCTGCCCCACCTGCTCGCGATGCTGAGCCTGATCCTGGCCGGGTGGCTCATCGGCTGGGTGCTGGCGTTCGTGCTCCGGCACCTGCTGCGCTGGGCCCGGTTCGACGTGCTCGCCGACCGCACCGGCGCGTCGGCCATGCTCAAGAAGGTGACGCTGCCGTCCGCCTCCGAGGTCGTGGCGTCGCTCGTGTTCTGGCTCGTGTGGGCCGCCTTCGTTCTCTCGGGCATCGGGGCCCTGGGCTTCACCGGCATGGAGACGCTCACGGCGGACTTCGTGGCGTTCATGCCGCGACTCGCCGTGGGCCTCGTGATCTTCGTCGTGGGCCTCATCGCGGCCAATTTCGCGTGGCGGGCGACGCTGCTCGCGGCGGTCAACTCGAGCCTGCCTTCGGCCCGCCTGCTGAGCGGCGGCGTACGCTGGCTGATCGTGGCGCTCACCGTCGCGATGGCGCTCGAGCAGATCGGCGTCGCGAAGACCATCATGCTGACGGCGTTCGCGATTGCGTTCGGCGCGGTCATGCTGGGTGTCGCCATCGCGATCGGCGTCGGCGGCGGCCCCGTGGCGCGCCGGCTCATCGAGCGGCAGTTCCCCGAGACGCCCCCCGAGGAGAAGTCCGCACCCGACGAACTGAGGCACCTGTAGCGGCCGTCACGTACGGTTTCGCGGGCGCGGCCGACCGCCGTTTCGCGCCCGCACCGCCCCGGAGGAGCACCGCATGAACGACCGTCGTCCGACGGACCGCTGGCAGGCCGCCTTCGAGGAGAGCCTCGCGCGGGCGCTGCCCGGCTTCCTGCCGGGCCAGCGCTGGTTCGGCGCGAAGGCCCGGCGCATCGCGTCGGTCCGCGTGCGCGACGTCGTCTGGATCGACGAGGGCCCGGAGCCCTGCGCGCTCGTGCTGGCGCGCGTCGAGTACTCGAGCGGGGCCCCGGACCGCTACGCGATGCTGGTCGCGCTGCGCCACGAGCCCGCCGGAGGGCCGACGCTCGGACCCGTCGAGGCCGGGGGGGAGACGCGCCAGATGATCGAGGCCTCCGGCAGCCCGCGCGACGTGCTCGCGCTGGCGCGCCACCTCGGGCGAGCGCACGACCTTCCCGGGGCGCGCGGCGGCCGGCTGCGCTTCGGCGACGTCGTCCCCGCGGCCGCGGGCGGGCTGGACGCCGAGGCGCTGCACGAGAGCCACGTGCGCCCGCTCGGCGCCGAGCAGAGCAACACCTCGGTCCGCGTCGGCTCGCAGCACGTGTTCAAGCTCCTGCGCCGGCTCGAGCCGGGCGAGAATCCCGAGGTCGAGATCGGCCGCTTCCTCGCCGGCCGCCCGGGGTTCCGCGCGGTCCCCGCGCTGCGCGGCTCGATCACCTGGGAGCCCGGCGAAGGTCCGCCGGCGACGGTGGGCGTGCTGCAGGATCTCGTCGCGAACGTGGGCGACGGCTGGCAGTGGGCCCTCGCGCGGCTGCGCGCCGTGCTCAGCCTCGACGAGGCGCCCGAACCGCTGGTCGAGCAGGTGCTCCGGCTCGGCGCGACGACCGCGGACCTGCACGCGGCCCTGGCGTCCGGGGCGGGCGTCGCGGGTTTCGCGCCCGAGCCCGTGACGGCGGCGGACCTGCGGGCGTGGGAGGAGGCGTTCCGCCGCCGCACCGCCAGCGTGCTCGCGCTCATCGCCGAGGGCCTCGAGGGTGCGCTGCCGCCGGCGCGCGCCGCCTGTGCGCGGCTGCTGCGCCTGCGCGACCGGCTCACGGCGGCCGCCGACCTCCCCGCGCCCGAGGGCGGGGGCGCGTTCGCGAAGATCCGCGTGCACGGCGACTACCACCTCGGCCAGACCCTCAAGACGCCCGCGGGCTTCGTGCTCATCGACTTCGAGGGCGAGCCCGCGCGGCCGCTCGAGGAGCGGCGCCGCGTGCAGTGCGCGCTCAAGGACGTGGCCGGCATGCTGCGGTCGTTCGACTACGCGATCGAGACCGCGCGCGCCCAGGAGCCCGGCGGGGTCGCACGCGTCGCGTCCGCGCCCGACCTGCGCGGCGGCTTCCTGCGCGGCTACCTCGAGCGCTCGCAGGCGCTCGGCGGCGGCTACCTGCCCGCCGACCCGGACGCGTGCCGGCGCTGGATCGCGTTCTTCGAGATCGACAAGGCGCTCTACGAGCTCGAATACGAGATCCAGAACCGGCCGACGTGGCTGCACATCCCGGCGCGCGGCCTGCTGCGCCTCCTCGGGGACGGCACCGAATGAAGATCCGCACGGGCCAGCCCTACCCGCTCGGCGCCACGTGGGACGGCCTCGGGGTCAACTTCGCGATCTTCTCCGAGAACGCGACCCGGGTGGAGCTGTGCCTGTTCGACTCGCCCGACGCCGTCCGCGAGAGCGTGCGCGTGGACCTGCCCGAGCAGACCGACATGGTCTGGCACGGCTGGCTGTCCGGCGTCCTGCCGGGCCAGCTCTACGGCTACCGCGTGCACGGGCCCTACGATCCGGAGGCCGGCCACCGGTTCAATCCCGCGAAGGTGCTGATCGATCCCTACGCGAAGGGCATCGGGCGCGCGACGCGCTGGTGCGACGAGAACTTCGGCTACGTGATCGGCGGCCCGCGCGGCGACCTCGCGCCGGACCCGCGCGACAACGCCGCGAGCGCGCCGCTCGCCGCCGTCGCGGAGCCCGCGTTCACGTGGGGCGACGACCGACCGCCGCGCACGCCGTGGCACCGGACGGTCATCTACGAGATGCACGTGCGCGGCTTCTCGCGCCGGCACCCGCTCGTGCCGGAGCCGCTGCGCGGCCATTACGCGGCGCTCGCGTGCGAGCCCGTGCTCGACCACCTCGTCTCGCTGGGCGTGACGGCGGTCGAGCTGCTGCCCGTGCACCACCACGTGGACGACCGGCACCTCGTCGAGCACGGGCTCACGAACTACTGGGGCTACAACACGCTCTCGTACTTCGCGCCCGACCGGCGCTACGCCTCCTCGCCCGAACCGGCCGGGGCGATGCGCGAGTTCAAGACGATGGTGCGGGCGCTGCACGCACGCGGCATCGAGGTGATCCTCGACGTCGTCTACAACCACACCGGCGAGGGCAACCACCTCGGTCCCACGCTGTCGCTCCGGGGCATCGACAACGCGGCGTACTACCGGCTCGTCGAGGGCGACCGGCGCCACTACATGGACTTCACGGGCTGCGGCAACACGCTGAACATGACGCACCCGCGCGTGCTGCAGCTCATCATGGACAGCCTGCGCTACTGGGTCGTCGAGATGCACGTGGACGGATTCCGCTTCGACCTCGCGAGCGCGCTGGCGCGCGAGCTGTTCGCGGTGAACCGCCTGGGGACGTTCTTCGACGTCATCCACCAGGACCCGGTGATCTCGCAGGTCAAGCTCATCGCCGAACCGTGGGACCTGGGCGAGGGCGGCTACCAGGTCGGCAACTTCCCCGTGTTGTGGACGGAATGGAACGGGCGCTTCCGCGACGCGACGCGTCGCTTCTGGCGCGGCGACGGCGGTGCGGTCTCGGAGCTGGCGACGCGGCTCGCGGGCAGCTCCGACCTCTACGCCCACAACGGCCGCCGGCCGTACGCGAGCATCAACCTCGTCACCTCGCACGACGGCTTTCCGCTGCAGGACCTCGTGAGCTACGAGCGCAAGCACAACGAGGCCAACGGCCACGACAACACCGACGGCGAGGACCACAACCTGTCCGCAAACTACGGCGTCGAGGGCCCGACGAAGGACCCCGACATCCTGGCGCTGCGCGAGCGCCAGAAGCGCAACCTGCTCGCGACGCTCCTGCTTTCGCAGGGCGTGCCCATGCTGCGGGCGGGCGACGAGCTGGGACACTCCCAGGGCGGCAACAACAACACCTACTGCCAGGACAACGCGACCAGCTGGCTGGACTGGGACCTGGACGACGCCGACCGGGCGTTTCTCGAATTCGCCCGGCGCGTGGTACGCCTGCGCCAGGAGCACCCGGCGCTGCGGAGGCGGCGCTTCCTCGAGGGCGAGCCGCTGACCGGGGCCGGCGAGAAGGACGTCACCTGGCTCACGCCGGGCGGCCGCGAGATGAAGGAGCGGGACTGGAACGTCGGCTTCGCGCGCAGCCTGGGCGCGCGGCTCGCATTCGAGGATCCGCTGGGGCGGCATCCGGACGCCCCGCTCGAACCCGAGACGCTCGTGCTGCTGTTCAATGCCGCGCCCGAGCCGCTGGCGTTCCGGCTGCCGCCGCTGCCGCCGGACGCGCGCTGGGAGCTCCTGCTGGACACGCACGAGGAGGAGCGGCCCGCGCGGCCGTTCCGCGGCTCGCACCGGTACGACCTGCGGGGCAGGACCGTCGCGGTCCTGCGCCGCATCGACGTTCCGCACAGGGAGGCACGATGACGGACACGGGACGCACGAAGACCGGCCGGGCCGCGACGGCGGCCCCGCGGAGCAGGGGGGCGCGTGCCACCGCGCCCGCCGGCGGCGCCGCGCAGCGCCCGGTGCCGGCCGACGGGGACCGGCGCGTCGTGGTCGAGGACGTGCGCCCGCACGTGGACAGCGGGCGCTTCGCGATCAAGCGCACGGTCGGCGAGACCGTCGAGGTGCTCGCGGACGTGTTCGCCGACGGCCACGTGAGGCTGGGCGTCGTGCTGCGTCACCGCCCGGACGGCGGCCCGTGGAGCGAGACGCCGATGGAACCCCTCGGCAACGACGTCTGGCGCGCGGCGTTCACGCCCGCGAAGGCCGGCTTCCACGAATACGCCGTGGAGGCGTGGATCGACGCGTTCGGGACCTGGCGCGACGAGCTGTCGAAGAAGGCGGCGGCCGGCCAGGACGTCGCGAGCGAGCTGCTCGAGGGCGCGGCGCTCGTGCGCGCGGGGGCCTCACGCGCCGAGGGACGCGAGCGCACGCGGCTCGAGGAGCGCGCGGGGGCGCTGGCGGGCGACGCCCCGCAGGCGAAGCGCGTGGCGGCGGCGCTCGACGGGACGCTCGAACAGGACATGGCCCGGGTGCCGGACCGCCGCCGCTCGTCGACGTCCGAGCCCGTGCTGCGGCTGTGGGCCGACCGCGAGCGCGGTCGCTTCGGCGCCTGGTACGAGTTCTTCCCGCGCTCGGCCGGCCCCGACCGGCGGCGCAGCGCGACGTTCGCGGAGGCGTCGGGCCGTCTCGCCGACATCGCCGCGATGGGCTTCGACGTGGTCTACCTGCCGCCGGTCCACCCGATCGGGCGCGCGCACCGCAAGGGGCCCGGCAACACGCTCGTCGCGAAGCCGGGCGACCCGGGCAGCCCGTGGGCCATCGGCGCGCCCGAGGGCGGGCACACCGCGGTCGAGCCGGGCCTCGGGACGCTCGTGGACTTCGACCGCTTCGTCGCGGCCGCGGGCAGGCACGGCCTCGAGGTGGCGCTCGACATCGCGTACCAGTGCTCGCCGGACCACCCGTGGGTGCGCGAGCACCCGGAGTGGTTCCGCCACCGGCCCGACGGCACGATCAAGCACGCCGAGAACCCGCCCAAGAAATACCAGGACATCTACCCGATCGACTTCGAGTGCGAGGACTGGCGCGGGCTCTGGAACGCGCTGCTCGACGTCGTGCTGTTCTGGGTCGGGCACGGCGTGAAGATCTTCCGCATCGACAACCCGCACACGAAGCCGTTCCGGTTCTGGGACTGGCTCATCGCCGAGGTCCAGCGCGAGCATCCGGACGTGCTGTTCCTCGCCGAGGCGTTCACGCGCCCGCGCGTCATGCGCCGGCTCGCGAAGGGCGGGTTCACGCAGTCCTACTCGTACTTCACCTGGCGCAACGGCAAGCACGAGCTGACCGAGTACTTCACCGAGCTCACGCAGACGCCGGTGCGCGAGTTCATGCGACCGAACCTGTTCGCGAACACGCCCGACATCCTCCACGAGTACCTGCAGACCGGCGGGCGCGCGGCGTTCCAGGCGCGGCTGGTGCTGGCGGCGACGCTCGGGGCGACCTACGGCATCTACGGGCCCCCGTTCGAGCTGTGCGAGGGCCGCGCCGCGGCGCCCGGGAGCGAGGAGTACCTGGCGTCCGAGAAGTACGAGATCAAGGCGTGGGACCACGACCGGGCCGGGAACATCCGCGACCTGGTCACGCGCGTGAACCGCGCCCGGCACCAGCACCCCGCGCTGCAGTTCGACCACCGGCTGCGCTTCCACGCCGCCGACGGCGACCAGCTCCTGTGCTACTCGAAGACCACCCCGGACTTCTCGGACATCGTGCTGGTCGTCGTGAACCTCGACCCGCACAACGTCCAGCACGGCTTCGTCACGCTGTCGCTGGGCGCGCTCGGCCTGCCTGACGGGCCGGCCTACCAGGTCCACGACCTGCTCACGGACGAGCGCTACCTCTGGACCGGGCCGCGCAACTACGTGCGGCTCGATCCCGGCGCCTGCCCGGCGCACCTCTTCGCCGTCCGGCGGAAGGTCGCGACCGAGCGGGACTTCGACTACTACCAGTGACGCGACCGGCGACGCCGCGCGCCCGCCGGCGCGGCGCCGTGGCCGGCGCAAGCGAGGCCGCGTGAGCGGGGAGACGAGCCTGGGCGCGACGCCCGTGGAGGGCGGCGTGCGATTCCGAGTGTGGGCGCCCGACGCTCGCTCGCTCGAGGTCGTGCTCGATCCGGACGGCCGGCGGGTCGCGATGGCGAAGGACGCGCGCGGCGTGCACGAGGCCTTCGCGCCCGGCGCGCGGGCGGGCGGGCGCTACCGGATCGCGGCCGACGGCGGCCCGGCATGGCCCGACCCGGCCTCGCGCTTCCAGCCCGAGGGCGTGCACGGCCCCTCCGAGATCGTGGACCCGTCGCGGTTCGCGTGGACCGACGACGCGTTCCGGCCGCCGGCGCTCGAGGACCTCGTGCTCTACGAGCTGCACGTGGGCACGTTCACGCCGGAGGGCACGTTCGCCTCGGCCGCGGCGCGGCTGCCGGACCTCGTGGACCTCGGCGTGACCGCGGTCGAGCTGATGCCGGTCGCCGACTTCCCGGGGATCCGCAACTGGGGCTACGACGGCGCCGCGCTGTTCGCGCCGGCCCGCTGCTACGGGACGCCCGACGCCCTGCGGCGTTTCGTGGACGCCGCGCACGGCCTGGGGCTCGCCGTGCACCTCGACGTCGTCTACAACCACTTCGGGCCCGACGGGGCCTACGCCGCCGCGTTCAGCCGCCGCTTCTTCTCGGAGAGCCACCGCAGCCCGTGGGGGGCCGGCATCAACCTGGACGGACCGCACGCGGACGGCGTCCGCGGCTTCTTCGTCGCGAACGCGCTGCACTGGGTGCGCGAGTACCACGTGGACGGCCTGCGGCTCGACGCCACGCACGCGATGGTGGACGAGGGCCCGCGGCACTTCCTCGCCGAGCTGGCGGAGCGCGTGCACGCGGGCGCGGACGGGCGCGAGGTGACGATCGTGGCCGAGGACGCCCGCAACCTCGACCGGCTCGTGCGGCCCGGGTCCGACGGCGGCTGGGGACTCGACGCCGTCTGGTCCGACGACTTCCACCACGAGGTGCGCCGGCTGCTCGCGGGCGACTCCGAGGGCTACTACGAGGACTACCGCGGCGACCTCGGCGATCTCGCCGCGATCCTGCGCCGCGGCTGGCTCTACTGCGGCCAGCACTCGGCGTACCTCGGGCGCCCGCGCGGCACGGACCCCGCGGGGCTCGAGCCGCGGCGCTTCGTGTTCTTCGTCCAGAACCACGACCAGGTGGGCAACCGGGCGCTCGGCGAGCGGCTGCACCACCAGGTCGAACCCGCGGCCTACCGCGCGGCGGTCGCGCTGCTCCTCTGCGCCCCGCAGGTGCCGCTCCTCTTCATGGGGCAGGAGTGGGCGACCGGCGCCCCGTTCCAGTTCTTCACCGATCACGGCCCGGAGCTGGGCCGGCTCGTGACCGAAGGCCGGCGCGAGGAGTTCAGCCGCTTCGCGTCGTTCGCGTCCGAATCGGCGCGCGGCCGGATCCCGGATCCCCAGGACCCGGCGACGTTCGAGCGCTGCCGCCTGCGCTGGGAGGAGCGCGAGGCCGAGCCGCACGCGTCGGTGCTGCGGATGCACGGCGCGATGCTCGCGCTGCGGCGCGCCGCGCCCGCCCTGCGCGCCGCGCGCGCGGCCACGCACGAAGTGCTCGTGGCCGACGCGGGCACGCTCGTGCTGCGGCGCGAGGCGCGCGGGGGACCGCCGGTCGTGCTCGTCGCGCGGCTTGCCGGCTCCGGCGCGGCGGACGTGCCGGCGGAGATGCTGCGGGGCGTCCCGCCCGCCGCCTGGTCGCCCGCCCTGCACACCGAGGAGGCGCGCTTCGCGCCCGACGCGCGGCCGGTCGCGCTCGCGGCGGGAGGGACGGGCCTGCGCGTCACGCTCGAGCGGCCGGGAGCCGTGCTGCTGGCCCCGGCGGGGAGGGTCGTGTGAGCGCCGCCCTGCCCCGCGCGCCAGTCTCGACCTGCCGGCTGCAGTTCCGGCCGGACTTCGGCTTCGCCGACGCGGCCGCGCTCGCGCCCGCCCTCGCGGGGCTCGGCTTCACCGACCTCTACCTCTCGCCGTGCTTCCAGGCCCGCCCCGGGAGCCCGCACGGCTACGATCTCGCCGACCACAACCGGCTGAGCGCCGACCTCGGGGGCGAGGAGGGCTGGGCCGCGCTGCGCGCCTCGCTCGAGCACCTCGGCATGGGGGCGGTGCTCGACTTCGTCCCCAACCACATGGGTGTGGACGACCCGCGGGCGAACCCGTGGTGGTGGGACGTGCTCGAGAGCGGCAACTGCTCCCCGTACGCGCACTTCTTCGACATCGACTGGGACCCGGTCAAGCCGGAGCTGCGCGGCAGGCTGCTGCTGCCGGTGCTCGGCGACCAGTACGGCCGCGTGCTCGAGCGCGGCGAGCTGCGGCTCGACTGGGCCGACGGCGCGCTGCTGCTGCGCTACTACGAGCGCACACTCCCGATCAATCCCCGCCGCGCGCCGATGGTGCTCGGGCTGCACCTCGACGACCTCGAGCTGCGGCTCGGGGCGGACGACCCGGACCTGCGCGAGTACCTCAGCGTCCTCACGGCCCTCGGCAACCTGCCGTCGGTGCGCGAGACCGACCGCGAGCGCGTGATCGAGCGCCAGCGCGAGAAGGAGGTGGCCCGCGAGCGTCTCGCGCTCCTCGCCGCGCGCTCGGAGGCGATCCGCGCGCACGTCGAGCGGTGCGTGACGGAGGTCAACGGCCGGCCCGGCGACCGGGCCAGCTTCGCCGCGCTGCACGAGCTGCTCGAGCAGCAGCCGTACCGGCTCGCGTACTGGCGGACCGCGTTCCACGAGATCAACTACCGGCGCTTCTTCGACGTGAACGGTCTCGCCTCGCTCCGCATGGAGGACCCGGAGGTCTTCCGCACGGCGCACCGGCTGCTCCTGCGCCTCGTGGGCGGGGGCGCGATCGTCGGGATCCGGCTCGACCACATCGACGGCCTCTCGGACCCGCGGGCCTACCTCGACCGATTGTCGCTCGAACTGCGCACGGCGCTCGAACAGCCGGACGACGGGCTTCCGGCCGAGGGGCGGGAGCCGCCCGTCTGGGTCGTGGTCGAGAAGATCCTGTCGCCGGGCGAGCGGCTTCCCGGGCGCTGGGCGGCACACGGCACGACGGGCTACGACTTCCTGAACGAGGTGAACGGTCTCTTCGTGGACCCGGCCGGCCGCCGCCCGCTGCAAAGGCTGTTCGAGGCCTTCACGCGCCGTCACGGCGTGTTCGAGGACGTCGCCTACGACAGCAAGAAGGCGGTCATGGAGAGCGCGATGGCCGGCGAGCTCAACATGCTCGCCCACGCGATGAACATCATCTCCGAGGGCGACCGCCGGTCGCGGGACTTCACGCTGAACAACCTGCGCGACATGCTGACGGAGGTCGTGGCGTGCTTCCCCGTCTACCGGACCTACGTCTCCGACGACCACGACCCGGAGGACGTGCGGCTCATCCGCCTCGCCCTCGCCCATGCGATCGAACGCAACCCGGGCGAGGACGCCTCGGTGTTCGCGTTCTTCGAGGACGTCGCGATGAACCGCTTCGACGGCGAGCTGCCGCCGTGGGAGTACCGCCGCCGGCGCGAGTTCATGCTGAAGTTCCAGCAGTACACGGCGCCCGTGCACGCGAAGGGCGTCGAGGACACCGCGTTCTACCGCCACTTCCCGCTGCTGTCGCTGAACGAGGTCGGAGGCGCGCCGCAGCGCTTCGGGGTCTCCGTCGCCGACTTCCACGAGGCGAACCACCGCCGCCGCGAGCGCTGGCCGCGAACCATGCTGTGCACGTCCACTCACGACACCAAGCGGGGCGAGGACGCGCGGGCACGCATCGACGTGCTCTCCGAGATCCCCGAGGAGTGGCGGCACGCCGTCTCGCGCTGGTCGCGCCTCAACGCGGCCAACCGCACGCGCCTCGGGCGCGCGTGGGCGCCCGACCGGGGCGACGAGTACCTCTTCTACCAGTCGCTGCTCGGCGCCTGGCCCGCCGGGCCGTTCGACCTGGCCGCGTTCACGGAGCGGATGCGGGAGTGGATGCTCAAGGCGATCCGCGAGGCCAAGCTGCGAACGAGCTGGATCCAGGAGGACGCGGACTACGAGCGCGCGACCGTCCGGTTCGTGGAGCAGTCCCTCACGGGCCGGCGGGCAAGGGCGTTCCTCGACGCCTTCGAGCCGTTCGCGGCACGGGTGGCCCGGGCGGGCGTCGCGAACTCGCTCGCGCAGGTGGTGCTCAAGTCGGCCTCGCCGGGCGTGCCGGACTTCTTCCAGGGCACCGACCTGTGGGACCTGAGCCTCGTCGACCCCGACAACCGCCGACCCGTGGACTTCGAGCTGCGGCACCGGCTCCTCGACGAGCTCGGGCCCGCGCTGGCCGCGGACGCGCCGCCGGAGAGGCGGCTCGCGACCGCGCGCGAGCTGCTCGGGCGCTGGGAGGACGGCGCGGTCAAGCTCTACGTCACGGCCCGGGCGCTGGTCCTGCGTCGCGAGCGGCCGCAGGTCTTCCTCGAGGGCACCTACGAGCCGCTGGACGTGTCGGGCGAGCGGGGCCCGAACGCCGTCGCGTTCGCGCGCGCCCTCGGGGACGAGGCGGTGATCGCCGTCGCGCCGCGGCTCCCGACGAAGCTCGCGGGCGGCGCGCCACCCCTGGGCCTGGAGGCCTGGGGCGACACGGTCGTGCGGCTGCCCGGTGCGCTGGCCGGCCGGGCGTGGGAGGACGTGCTCACGGGCGCGCCGTGCCCGGTGCTGCCCGGCGAGGACGGCGGAACGCTGCGCCTGGCCGGCCTGTTCGACGCGCTGCCGGTCGCGCTGCTCGCGACGCGCCGCGCCTGACCACGTACGCGAAGGGGGCCCGGGCGGAACGCGCCGCCCGGGCCTCCTCGCGTGCGGGTCCGGCTTCAGGCCCGGTGCTGGTCGTGCGCCGCGACGATCTTGTTGAGCGGGAAGCTCATCAGGAACAGCACGACGCCGGCGGCGACCGCGATGCCGCAGAGCATCATGAAGAAGGTGTTGTGCGGCATCTTCTCCCAGAACGTGCCGAGGTAGCCGGTCATGTAGTTGCCGATGAAGTTCGCGAGGAACCACACGCCCATCATCATCGAGACGATGCGGGCCGGCGACACCTTGGTCACGAACGACAGGCCGATGGGCGAGAGGTAGAGTTCGCCGATCGTGTAGACCGCCGTCGAGCCCACCAGCCAGAGGATGCTGCGCTTCGCATCCGGGGCGATTCCGGTCGAAGCCACGATCATGACGACGAAGCCGAGGCCGAGGATCACCGCGCCCATCGCCATCTTCGTGAGGCTCGCGGGCTCCTGGTTGCGCTTCGCCTGCCACGCCCACAGCGAGGTGAGCGCCGGCGTGAAGAACCAGATCATGAACGGGTTGAAGGACTGGAACCAGCTCGACGGGATCGTGAACCCGAGGATGGTCGGCCAGACCGTGTTCCGGTCCGCCCACACCTGGAGCGTGTTGCCCTGCTGCTCATACACCGCCCAGAAGGCGGCCACGATGACGCACGCGATGGCGATCGCGATGACCCGAGGCCGTTCGTCCCCCGGCAGCCGGGCGATCCAGAGGATGGCCGAGAGCACCGCGAGGACGGCCAGCGTGAGCGGGATCCAGTTCGGCAGCGTGAGCAGGAAGAGCAGCGCGCCGATGCCGATCGGCACGCCCAGCAGGTAGCCCACGAGGCCGGTGATCGGCGCGGTCTTCGACTGCGTCGGCGGGGGTTCGACGGGAAGCAGCTTCTGGTTCAGCAGGTAGATGATCAGGCCCAGGACCATGCCGGCCCCGGCCGCGCCGAAGCCCCAGTTCCAGTGCTGGACGCCGTTGATCGGCGTCTGCGCCAGCGACCCGCTGATCAGGGGCGCGAGGAACGCGCCGACGTTGATGCCGACGTAGAAGATGGAGAACGCGCTGTCGCGCCGCCGATCGCCGGTCGCGTACAGGCCGCCGACCTGGGTCGAGATGTTCGGCTTGAAGCAGCCGTTCCCGAGGATGAGGAGCATGAGCCCGGGGAAGAACAGGGCCGGCGACATCAGCAGGAACTGGCCCGCCGCCATGAGCACGCCGCCGACGATCACCGAGTAACGCCGTCCGATGAGGCGGTCGGCGAGGATGCCGCCGAACAGGGGCGTCAGGTAGACGAGCCCGGTGTAGAGCCCGTAGATCCAGGACTGGAGCGGTTGCGCCTCCCACGCCGTCCGGAAGAGGTTCTGGTAGACGTGGCTGATGAAGTCGAAGCCGAGGACGTGCCGGCCCACCTCGGGCTGCACGAACAGGAAGTTGAGCATGTACAGCGCGAGGATCGAGCGCATGCCGTAGTAGCTCATGCGCTCCCACATTTCCGTCATGAACAGGATGAACAGCCCTCGCGGGTGTCCGAGCCACGTTCCTTGATCGGGGACTGGGGCCGAGGTCGGCGCGGCATTCGACATTCGGGGGTTCCTCCGGAGAGATCGGGTGTCGGGACGGACGCGGCAGGATAGACGGCCCGGTCCGGCATCGCCACCTTGCCGGGCACGGGCGCGGGCGACGCCCCGCTTGCCGCGGTGCCGGGCACGGCACTAGGTTCGGGGGGTCCTTCGCCTCTCCGGGCCCCCTCGGCCCACATCCGGAAAGAGACGCCATGAAGACGCTGCTGAGCACCTCCGTCCTCGAGCGCTTCCTGCGCTACGTGACGTACGACACGCAGTCGGATCCCGACTCCACCACGGTCCCGAGCACCGCGAAGCAGCTCGTCCTGCTCGACCTGCTCGTCGGCGAGCTCA
>Ga0315540_10000490_pt1 | contig 22520 bp, 20 predicted proteins | sample SalMarSW160110MG_FD_203677 | JGI IMG/M metagenome (GOLD analysis project Ga0315540, IMG submission 203677) | Salt marsh sediment microbial communities from the Plum Island Ecosystem LTER, Massachusetts, United States - Salt Marsh Sediment SW1601-10 ...
CTGTATCGCTTCCCGGACCGTTTCCTCATTTTCAACAGTTCAATCACCCTGTCCAGTACGAAGTCATGTTCGGGAATAAGGACGATGGGCGCACCGGACGCCTCCCCGGCCTCCATGGCGAGCCACCCTGCCTTTCTCCCCATACACTCCACCACGAATATCCTGCTGTGAGACCCCGCGGTGATCCGTAACCGATCAATGTCTTCCGTAATAATGTTGACGGCGGAATCAAACCCAAGGGTGTAATCCGTGCCCGACAAATCCCGATCGATGGTCTTGGGAATACCCACCACCCTCACGCCCATTCGGTACAGATTGTAGGCAACGCCCAGGTCGTTGAATCCACCAATAACCACCAGGGCGTCCAACCCCAGTTTTTTATAATTTTCCGCAATCAGTTCAGACTGATCCTTTCTTGGGTCAAAAGGGTTAATCCGGCTTGTCCCCAGCCGGGTCCCTCCATACCGATCCCACGTCCGGACCACCGTAGTGTCAAGAGGCATGGCCCACCGTTTAATGCTTTCCTTTTTCCCCGGTTTCATCTCAATCAGGCCCTTCCACCCGTCAAGGATACCGGTTATCTCAAACATGGCGCCTCTTCTCGGCACCAGATCCTTGTCCAGTGCAGAGTAAACGAGCCAGTGGATCGTGCTGTTGATGCCGGGGCAATCTCCTCCTGCCGACAGGACTCCAACTTTTGTTTTCATTGAATCATGCCTCCCGAACAAAATGGTTAACCGTGTTTTGGATTGTGTTGTGAATATAATGGAACGGTGCTGCCCTGTCAAGGAAGGCTAATTTTGGGTTTGATTTTGATGTTGCAACAAGTTCTTGTGTCTGCTATTGCAGGTATCGGCTGAACCGGAGCAATTTTCTATGAACGTCTTTCAAACCATCCTTCTCGGGATCATCCAGGGCCTGACCGAATTCCTGCCCGTGAGCAGTTCCGGGCACCTGGTGATCTTTCAGAACCTGCTCGGCTTCAAGGAGCCTGAACTCCTCCTGGACACGTCTCTACACCTGGGGACGCTCCTGGCAGTCTGTATCTATTTTCGCTCGGATCTTCGAAAGATGCTCCTGGGAACCTGGGAATTTGTGTTTCGGGGAAGAACGGCTGGCGCAGAAGGCAAGACCCACAGATCCCACTCCATCCTTACCTGGTGGGTCCTCATCGGGACCGTGCCCACGGGACTCATCGGCGTTTTCTTCAGGCACCCCCTGGAAAACCTTTTCGGCTCCGTATCTCTGGTCGCGCTCATGCTCCTCGTGACGGGAGCCATCGTCGGCCTGACGAAATTTAACCAGGGGAAAATCGGAAAAGGGCGGGCTCTCGGCTACCTGTCCAGCCTGGCAATCGGCACGGCCCAAGGCTTAGCCATCATCCCGGGGATATCCCGGTCAGGGGCAACCATTGCCTGTGGCCTTTCCCTCGGCCTGGAAAGGGAAATGGCGGGCCGATTTTCTTTTCTCCTTTCCATTCCTGCGATACTCGGAGCAGTGGTGCTCCAGCTGAAAGACGGCAACTTCTCCAGCGTGGGTCTTTTTCCGCTTTTCTGCGGTTTCGTAGCTTCCGCGCTGGTTGGACTCCTGGCCCTGAAGGTCCTGATGGGCATGGTGAGGAAGGGGCACCTTTCCTATTTTGCCCCTTATTGCTGGGCCTTGGGATTACTGGTTCTTCTGATCACGCGCTAACGCCCCTCTCACTTCCTTTCTTTTGTATACGTGCCGATATCACCCAGGCCCAGGAGATTAAAGCCCAGCATAATGCGGGTATCTTGGTCTTCCTTTGCCAAGGAGACCTGTATCCCCCAACACTGATTCTTGTACCCCACCCAGTAGCGGGAGTAAATATTGCTGTCAACCAACAGGTTCCTATGGTAAGAGATACCGACTGACAATCCGTATAGGAGATTCAGGTTCCAGACAAATCCCAGGCTCTTGGTTGTATCTTTGTCATAGATAAAATCAAGTCCATAGTGATCCAGCCTGTCTCCTGCCCTGGGAATGCTGAGATCAAGGCTCAGGCTGCCGGCACTGAAATCATGATCATAATGATCCCACTGCCCATTTCCCCGAAGGTCAAGGTTCTTGAAAGGAGTCACCAGGAGATCCGCGGTCAAGGGAAGTAATGGCTTTTTTCGCTCCCCGGAAAGTCTTTCACCCGTGGCCTCGTCAATATCGTACCCCTGGCTGAGGGCAAAAGTCGCCCACTGGCGGTAACGGACTTTTCCCTTGCCGTCCTCCAGACGCGCATCCAGGAAGTTTTCCAAAGACATGGTCACCTGATTTATCTTTCCCTCCTGGTCGATGGGATCGAACCACGGCTTTTCATCCTTGTCCCCGTGGGGAACGCGGTAGCGATACGTGAGCACGGGCCAGATCCGGTGCTTCAGCCTCGTCGCCGTCTCCCACCCGGTGTCGTAGACCCTCTCCACATTGGCAGACACTCTGCATGCAGCTTCATAAGCCCCTTTTACTGCACTGTCATCCAGCCCGGGCTCACCCTCGTCCAGCCAGTGTGTATCCAGGGTATATCGAAAAGAAGGCTCCACCTCCAGGTACCCGTTGGCTGTTTTCCAGGGGAACCGTAGGTCCGGAGACAGGGAAAGCCGGTGCCCCCTTGCCCCTTCTTCCCTCCATATATAATCATAATCCGAATCAAAGCCCAGGTACGCGGGAAACAGGTGGAGCAAACTGGGCACAATAGTTGCCTCCATGCCGGCAAGCGGTTGCGGGGTCATATCATTGGAAGGATCTTCCGGTCGCTGGTGATAGGACGAAAGGGCCTGAAGACTGAAATTCTGCCATTCCCTGCTGAGCCGCAGGGCGGAGCGCCTTGTGGGAGCAAGCCTTTCCTCAACCGGCCTTGCGGATTCCGCTGAAAGATCAGGTCTTGCCTCATAGCCAAACAGACCGCTCTCGAACTCCCGCAAATAGTCCTGATCACTGACCACGTCCATATCAAGGCGTGCCGTCACCCCGAAAAGCATATCCTGGTCCGCTCTGCCCCGGAGCCAAAAGCGGTTCTGATTGTTCCTTTCAAAGGGGCTGATCGCCTGTTCATCCGGATCAGTCATGTCCTTTTCTTCTTTTCTGTCCCGGAGAAAATCCAGCAGAAAATTTCCCTCCGATTCTCTTCCCGCCACATAACGAAATTCCAGCCCCTGCATAAACCCTCTTCGGCTCAGGTACCGTTCATACAGGGTGGCATCGGTCTGCTGGGAAATAGCCCAGAAAAAGGGCATTTCTATGTCAGCGCCGTTCCGGCTTGAATACCCTAGCCTGGGAGGCAGCAACCCGGTTTGTCGCTTGGTTTTTGCGGGAAAGATCATGTAGGGTACATAGAGAAATGGCCAGTTCTTCACCCGAAAAGCCGCATGTTTTACCTCCCCATACCCTTCTACAGTGACCTTGACTTCCGATCCCGTGATGGACCAGGCAGGATTTTTGCCGCAACAGGTGGTGAGACGGCATTTCTTGATCACATAGGTGCTTTTCCCGATCTTTTCCATGGTGCCGCCGCTCAGGTAGTAGTGATTCTGTTTCAGGAAAAGGCGCCCGTTCTCGATTTTGCCGGTCTGCTCTAGAAGATTAAACACCCCTTTTTCACCGGTCAGGATGTCGTCTCCTGATTTGAGCCGCACCGCACCGGAGACCTTTGCGACACCCGTCTGCCTGTTGTACATGGCTTCCTGGGCCGACAGGGCCTGATCGCCCCGGACGATCAGGACATCTCCTTTTGCCCGGTAGACACTGGTCTTCTGATTATAGGAAAGACTCTTCGCCGTGATCTTCCACGGCACACCCTTATCCTCGGCGAGTTTCTCCTTTGAAAACAATGCCTTGGCATCCGCCAACGAACCAGCAAAAACCAGGCTGAGAAAGATTGCCAGATACAGGGAATAACGAAGCGCAACTCGATTCTTCAAAATCCAAAGGGTTTGCCTTGTCATCTGTCTCTCCCTATTCTCATCATTCTTCAGGGTTATACTTTTCAGGGTCGAAATAGGATAAAGCTTCACCCACGGTGAAGAGAGAACCGCACACTACAATCACGTCCGACGGGTTTGCCAGGTTTCCGGCCCGGTCCAGGGCCGGGAAAAGGGCCGGAACGATTTCACCTGTCACCCCAAAGGATGCGGCTTCTGCCATGAGCCTTTCCGGCGCCGCCGCCCGGTAATACCGGGGCCGGGTATAGATAACGTGATCACTGACAGGCACGATCCATTTGAGAATCTCCCTGATGTCTTTATCATCCATGACCCCAATGACAACGATGATGCGGCGATTCCGGTACTCCTCTTGAAGAGCTCCGGCAAGGGCCCTGGCAGCTCCAGGGTTATGGGCACCATCCAGCAGGATTTCAGGGTTTGTGGATATCACCTGCATCCTGCCAGGCCAATCCACGTTCTTCAGACCTGCGCGCACCTGTTCCTGGGATTCGGGGAAACCCTTTCTTTCGAGCAATTCGCCTACGGCCAGGGCAAGGGTTGCGTTCCTTGCCTGAAAGTGCCCTTTCAATCCCAGCAGGAGTCTGTTCATCCTCCTTGCCGGTCCATAATAGTGGAGTCCCGAAGGTGTCATCCGATACCGGATCTGTTCGCCGATTCTCCAAAATGGCGCTTTTTTCGCACGACAGGTGGCCCTGAATTCCTCCACGACCTGCGGTCTTCTTGCCCCGGTAACAAGATCCACTCCCTCTTTGATGATTCCTGCCTTCTCTCTGGCGATCTGCCTGATGCTCGTTCCCAGGAAAGCCTGGTGTTCCAGTGAAATATTGGTAATCGCTGAAATCAGCGGGCGTATAATGTTCGTGGCATCCAAACGCCCTCCCATTCCCACCTCCATGATTGCAAGGTCCGTCTTTTCCCGGGCAAAGTAGACCAGCGCCATAGCCGTAGTCGCCTCAAAAAAGGTGGGTGGTTCTTCTGCAACCACTACCCGCCGCAGTTCATTGATGAGTTGAGCAGCGGTTTCCCGGGACATCTCCCTGCCGTTGATCCGGAAACGCTCGGTAAACCGCAACAGATGGGGAGACGTGTAGACCCCCACCTTGAATCCAGCCTCCTGAAGAATCGAGGCCAGAAAAGCTGCTACCGATCCTTTTCCGTTGGTGCCCGCAATATGCACATAGTTCTGTCCTTCATGCGGGTTACCAAAGGCATTGAGGAGGTTTGAGGTCTTTGAGAGCCCGAACTTGATCCCGAACTTCTGGAGGCTGTAAAGGTATTTTACCGCCTCCTCATAGGATAGCCTTTCGATCTTCACCGTATCAACTCGCGAAAAAACCAGTTCATCATATCTCATACAGAATTCATTGGTCAGTCTTCAAGGTCGTTGCTTTCCGCTTCACATTTTTTCCAGCGTTGTATACTCCAAATGAAGGAGTTTTCGCCCCACGCTCTGAAAAAATACCTCTACCTTATCTGTATCCAGGAACCTGGACACGACCCCCATGCCGAAAGCAGGATGCTTCACCCGGTCACCCTGGTGGAAATCATGCCCTGCCGCCGCTTGCGGGGGTGTTGCCGGTTGTGCCCATTCCCTCCGTGACGGTCGGGACCCGGGGTACCTGAAGCCGGACTCAAAGATGAGCACTTCCGCCGGAAGTGCCTGGATAAAGGACGAGAGGCCGTTTCGAAGGCCATACCCGGCAGTTTGCCAGGAGGGAACTGATTCCTGGCCGGGGTAACAGAGCATTAATTGGTCTTTCGCCCTCGTTGCCGCCACGTACAAGAGCCTCCGCTCCTCCTCAAGGGCTTCATCATTCTGGTATGCCCGGGCAGGAGGGAAACGACCTTCCATGAGCCAGATAATGAAAACAACCGGCCATTCGAGTCCCTTGGCCGAATGAACCGTGGAAAGGGTGAGGCACTCCCCTTTCTGGTTCCCCTCCAAGTCCGCTGAACTGGTCGGCGGCTCAAGGGTCAGGTCATCCAGAAAGGCCCTGATTTTCTTGTAACGGCCTGCCATGTGAACAAGCTGTTCCAGTTCTCTTGCGCGCCTTGGGAAATCATCAAATTTTTGTTCCAGGATAGGAGTATAATACTCCATTATCTTCCCAACAGCAGCCTTCGGCAGAATATTTTTTGACGAAAGCGCTGCCAGGAGTTCTGACAGGGGTTTGAGTCCTTCGGCTCCCTTTCCTGCAGAAGGCCATTCCTCGAGCTGATCAGACCTTTTCCCCTCGTCCTTCATCCACCGGATGATGGCATTGCTCTTGGCATGGCCGACATTTTTCAGAAGGCGGAGAATCCGGCCCCAGCTGACCCGGTCATTTCGATTCGCGATCACCCTGAGATGGGCGAGGAAGTCCTTTATATGGGCTGATTCCAGGAACTTGAAACCACCGTACTTGACATAGGGAATAGAGAGACGGGCCAGTTCCACTTCCAGCTCAAATGAATGGTATCCCGCCCGGAAAAGGACTGCGAAATCGGAAAGAGGTCTTCCCCGGTCCATTTCCTCCTTGATATATTGTGACACGTATCGCGCCTGGTCCGGATCGGTCCTGGTGTTGACGACTTTCGGCTTTTCCCCTCCCTCTCTCACAGTGAACAGGCACTTGGTATATTTCTCACCGGCCTGTTCCATGAGGGCATTGGTGAAGGTCAATATGGGTTGGGTGGAACGGTAGTTCTCCTCCAACTTGATGACCTTGGCCCCGGGAAAAAGCGAGGGGAACTCAAACATGTTCCGGTAGTTCGCCCCCCGGAAAGAGTAAATGGACTGACTGTCATCCCCCACGACCATAACGTTTTGATGTTCGAAACCCAGCCACCTGACAATATCCGCCTGGATAGCATTGGTATCCTGGTACTCATCCACCATGATATGGCTGTACCGCTCTCCCAGTTCTTTCCTGACCGATTCCTCCTGCTCCAGAAGTTGCCGGAACAAGAGGATCAGGTCGTCATAATCCATCATGGAATGGTTTTTCTTAAACTGGGTGTAGAGGTGCCGGAGCCGATCCACCTGGTCAATAACGGGAAGGAATTGAAAGTATTCCTCTTCCATGCATGTTTCGAGAGATCCGCCGAAGTTGGCGGCCTTGCTCAGGATATTAGCAAGGGTACCGGTCTTTGGAAACCGCCCCACGCCCCTGTTCATCTGGCTTTCCTGGACCAGTGAGCGGATCGCCTCTTCCATATCTGAACGGTCGAGGATCGTGAATCCCCGATCAAACCCGAGCAGGTCAGCATAGCTGCGCAAAATCCTGTTGGCAAGGGAGTGAAAGGTCCCGCCCGAAACAAACCTGCACCTGGCATCGGAAAGTCCCGCCGCCCGTTCCAGCATTTCCCCGGCGGCCTTTCTTGTAAAGGTGAGGAGCAAAATATTTTCCGGGTCAACCCCGATTTCCACCAACCGGGCCACCCGGTAGACAAGGGTTCGGGTCTTTCCGCTACCCGCTCCCGCGATGACCAGAAGCGGTCCCTTGTCGGTCATGACCGCCTCCAGCTGGGAAGGGTTGAGCACTTCCTTGTATGTTATCTCACTCATCATTTCCTTACTATTTAGACAAGTTCGCGCAGAACCGTGTGTTGACTGTTGTCAGTTGCTCGTGGCAAACGGCTGAAAACCCATCGAATCCACTATACTACACAGAAACATCACATCGGACACTTTTAGCTGTGGACAACAGGCTACACACTACCCGCTATTCACGACATACTGCAGAACCACATAAACCACGTAGATTCCCAGGAGCCACCATCCCTGCCATCTCCTGAACCGTCCCGAGCGATTCATGAAAATAAAGCCCCGGAACGAATAGAGGATAATCAACATGGCCGGGAAATGGAATGTATAAAAATTTCCTGGTATTTGGAGAGGTCTCGCGACGGCAGCCGCGCCGATCACGAAGAGGCAATTCAGCACATCAGCCCCCACAATGTTCCCCACGGTGATCTCCGGGTGCCCTTTCCGGATTGCCGAGATGGCCGTCATCAGTTCCGGAAGGGACGTCCCGAACGCTACCATGGTCGCCGCGATAACGTCTTCCGGCACCCCCAGTCTGTTGGCAATTTCCGCTGCGCAGGGGATCAAGACCCTTGCCCCGGCAATCACCGCCACAAGCCCGCCCACGATCATCACCCAGGTCTTGGGAAGACCAATCATTTCAGACGTGTCGTGTTCTTCTCCAAGACCGGCCAGACCCTGTTTCGCCCACACATAGGTGGCAAACAGATACCCGGCCAGCAGCAACAGGAAGAGGAGCCCCATACCTCGCCCCAGGACAGGGCCTGCATCGCTGGAGGCAAGGGTAACGACGGAAATGACTACCAAAAGGGTGGCTGATCCCACCTGTACCCAGCCGGTCCGGTTGAGCACAAAACGGTTCACCGGCATGGGCACGAGTACGCAACTCAGCCCAAAGATCAAACCCGTATCGGCGATAATAGAACCAACCCCGTTTCCCAGGGCAAGACCCGGGTCCCCCATCCATGCCGCCATAACAGAGACAAAGGCCTCCGGCGCCGTGGTTCCGAGCGAGACGATGGTCGCCCCGATAATGATCCTGGGGATGCCGGTACGCCTCGCGAGGGAGACAACTCCGTCAATGAGAAGATCCGCACCTTTTGAGAGCACAAAGAGGGATGCCACAATGAAAACGATCAAGAGAGGTGTTGACAACCCCTTTACCAGCTCCTGAAGGACCGTTTCATCCCCGATGATTTTCAGGACAGCAAGCACCTGTATTATCCTTTGCTAGGAGGTTGTCCGAGAATAGTAATTTTGTTTCAAATCAAGGAATACGAAAAAATTACCGCAGGTATATGGTTAATATTCCGAGGATAATTTTTTGAGCATGACGAAGAGTTGGAGCAAAAGGGCATTCTCGGACAGCCTCCTAGTATCGCTCACGACCAGATCTGAGCAAGGGGTTGGCGAAAAAGAAAGATCACCAGCGGGACAATGACCGCCACAGCAAGCAAAATCCCCACGAACAAGGGGATGACAAAGGCCAGAATAACGCGCAGGTAGGAGGTCTCGTGGATCTCCCTCAGGCCGATCACCTGGATAATAAGTTGCCAGATCCCGCCGATCCATCCCCCGATAAAGGGGACGATTCCAAGTACCTGTGCAGCCTGGGAGTAGGAAACCACTCTGAAAGTGGCCTCAAATCCATGGGCTCCTCCTCCCACTATACGGAGCAGGAGATGAAGAACCCCACTATAGATGAAGATCCCTATCGTGACCATGAGAGGAATCATCGCCAACACAAACAGGACTATAATCCCGATGGCAAACTGGGACAAGAAAGAATGCCCCAGGATGAGGAGAGCTCCGGGGATCAGGCTCTGCCAGAAAAGTCCCAGCATGGCCCCAATGGAGCCCGTAAGGAGTCCGAAAGCAAGGGGTTCTCTTTTTCCCGCGTCGTACGTTAGTTCCTTGAACAGGGTTTCAGGGGAAAACATGACCACCTTGAATGTCTGAAAAATCCCTTGCCAGAAACCAATCTCCGAGCGGTTTTCCCAGGGAGCACCCTTGCGGGAAGGACGCCCTTGCGGCTCTTCCCTGGCCTTTTCATCCTCCGAGTGATGCGGAATGGCCGGTGGAGGAACCGGAATGTTGGCCGCCCCTTCCGCCTCCTTCTTGTTGAATTCGAACCGCTGGCGGCACTGGGGACAGGTGATCCATTTCACTCCATCGGGGATTTTTTCGCTTGGCACCCGCTTGGAAAACTGGCAAAAAGGGCACGTGATTTCGATGATCATTTCTTCTCTCTTTCCTTTTCCCTGAGACTGCTGAGTGTCTTTTTCTCACTCCAGCGTTTGATGAGGCCGATAAAGCCCCCGGAGCACCTCTCTTCCAGGAGATCTTCCCTGTAGCCAAGCCCTTCGGAAGTGGCAAGGGCTCTTTTCAAGCATTCTACCCTGTCATCGCAGTCAAAACACTCGGGCACCACTTCCCGCATCCCGCTCTCACTCACCGGGAAAACTCGGTTAAGGATACCAAAGCATTCTTTTCTATCTTTCATGTTGTTTTTATCCCCATCGGCCTAGGACACGCCACTATACACCATTTAGAATGGTTGATAAAGGGCAAATCTCTATGCCGCCCGGCCCGAAAACGGCTCTGACCGTCCGTAATATCATTTCTTGCTTGACTATTTACCAGATGAACGAATAGCATTTTCTAACAGCTATATCATGAAGCTTATGAAAAGATCGACCCCCCGTGATTGTCCAGCTTCCATTATGGGACTGTCATGAAATAACTGTTGCATTAAGGTGCTCAGATTTGGGTTAGATTTGGTCGATCTGACTGAGCAAAACTGCAGGAATAGCCTTGTACTATTTCGAGGATTTTGTGAACGAAGATCGGCCGAATATGACGTGAAGATGAGATGCATGAATGTAATAGTTATTTCATAACCACACAGAATGGAGGAAATCTCATGAAAATTGGCGTCCCAAGAGAAATCAAATCTGCTGAAAAAAGAGTAGCCGCCACTCCTTCAGGAGTGAAGGCCTTTATTGATCACAACCATCAGGTATTCGTGGAAAAAGGAGCGGGCTTAGGTTCCGGTTTCAGGGACGAGGAATTTGTCAAAGCGGGCGCCAAGATCCTGGAAAACCCCGACGAGGTCTGGGGTGAATCGGATATGGTGATTAAAGTCAAGGAGCCCATCGGACCGGAATTTGACCGGATGAAACCCGGCCAGATTCTGTACACGTATCTCCATTTGGCCGCTGATCAGGAATTGACCAAAAAGCTCCTGAAGCGAAAGATCGTGGGAGTAGCCTATGAGACTGTCCAGCTTGATGACGGATCCCTCCCGCTCCTCTCTCCCATGAGCGAAGTCGCCGGCAGGCTCTCCATCCAGATGGGGGCATTCAGCCTGGAAGCCAAGAACGGAGGCATGGGGATCCTCCTCTCAGGGGTCTCTGGGGTCCGGCCTGCCAGGGTGACTATCATCGGCGGCGGGGTTGCTGGCTTTTCAGCGGCCATGGTGGCCGTTGGCATTGGGGCACAGGTCTCCATCCTGGACAACAATCCCCTGCGGCTACGCTACCTTGAAGACATCACGGATTCGCGGCTGGTGACCATCATGTCCAACCCGGCCAACATCGAGGAAGAATGCGTTCACAGCCATTTGGTTATCGGTTCGGTCCTTATTCCCGGGGCCAAGGCGCCGAAGCTGATAACCAGAGACCTTGTCCACCGCATGATGCCGGGATCCGCCATGGTAGATATTTCGGTTGACCAGGGCGGGTGCTGCGAGACATCTCACCCCACCACCCATGAGGAGCCGACATTTATCGTGGATGATGTGGTTCATTATTGTGTGGCCAACATGCCGGGAGCGGTGCCGCGTACATCAACCATCGCTCTTACCAATGTTACCCTTACCTATGGTCTCGCCATTGCCAACAAGGGGCTGAAAAAAGCCATGGCGGATGATCCCGCGCTGAGGAAAGGGCTCAATGTGATGAACGGCCAGGTATGTTATCTGGCAGTCGCAGATACCTTCGGCATGACGTGTGTGCACCCGGACTTCTAGGTCCGTGAATTTTACCGACAAGAAAGGAGCAATGAGATGTTTGAACACCTGAAAGTTTGGATGAATGGAGAAGTAGTCCCCTGGAACCAGGCGACCGTACATGTCATGTCCCACAGTTTCAGCCGGGGATCGGCCATGTTTGATGTATTCGGGATTCATCCGGGTCCCAACGGCCCGGTTGCCTTCCGCATGGACAAACACCTTGACCGTCTCTTCAGGAGTGCGAAACTCTTGGGGTTTGAAATGGCTTATTCCAGAGACGAAGTGGCCAAAGCCGTGGCGGAATTGGTCAATGCAAACAACATCGGACGCGGCCTGGCGAAAATCCTCGCCTATTACAGTGAAGAGGCGGTGATTTCCCTGGTCATGGATTCCAAACTGGATCTTGCCGTATTTGCGATACCTGAAACCGACGAACTGGGGCTGGATAAGGCGGACCCCATCAGCATCTGCTTGAGCAAATGGCGAAAGTTACACCCTGCGACCGTGCCGGTTGAGGCAAAAGCGTGCGCCAACTACCTTAATGGTGCCTTATCACGGAAAGACGCTGTGGAGCGGGGTTTTGATCTCGCCATCATGCTGACAACAGATGGTTATGTGGCGGAGGGGGCCATCGAATCCATCTTCATGGTAAAAGACGGTGTCCTCAAAACACCCCCACGAGGAAACATCCTCCAGAGCGTCACCAGGAAGTCTATTCTTGAAGCGGCGCCAGCCATCGGCATAGAGACCTCGGAAGAGCAGATAACACCCGACGAACTCATGGCAGCAGATGAACTGTTTACCTGTCACACGGGAATCAAAGTGACCCCAGTGAAAAAAATGGAGGACCGCATATTTGGCGAGGTTCCGGGGCCGGTGACTGCCAAAATATCCAAACTGATGAAGGATATCTGCGAATTTCGTGATGATCGCTTTAAGGATTGGTTCCAGCCCCTGGGTTGAAACACCCAAAAACTTTAGTGTCTCTGGGAGGACAACGAATGTACGGAAAGATCAAGGAATACCTGAGCAATGAGTTGGAGCAGATCCGTCAAGGCGGTCTGTTTAAGGACGAGCGCGTCATCTCCAGCCGCCAGGGTGGGGAAATCGATCTTGTTGACGGGAAGCACGTACTGAACCTCTGTGCCAACAATTACCTCGGACTTTCCGGAAGACAGGAACTTGTTGATGCCGCCAAAGAAGGCCTTGAACGGTGGGGATATGGCCTTTCCTCGGTCCGTTTCATCTGCGGTACCCAGTCGTTGCATAAAAGGTTGGAAGAGAAGGTATCCCAATTCCTGGGAACCGAAGATACCATCCTCTATTCTTCCTGTTTTGATGCCAACGGCGGGCTTTTCGAGACCCTCCTGGGACCTGAGGATGCGGTGATTTCCGATGAGCTGAACCACGCAAGCATCATCGACGGGATCAGGCTCTGCAAAGCGCAACGTTTTCGCTATAAAAACAACCATATGGATGACCTCAAGGCGAAGCTGAAAGAGGCATCGAAGGCTAGATTTAGGCTCATTTCGACCGATGGGGTTTTCTCCATGGACGGTATTGTTGCCAACCTCAAGGCCATCTGTGACCTGGCAGAGGAATACGATGCACTCGTCATGGTGGACGACTCCCATGCCACGGGCTTCATGGGGAAGACCGGCAGGGGGACACCGGAATACCATGGTGTTTCGGATCGTGTCGATATCATTACCTCCACCTTCGGAAAAGCCATGGGCGGCGCGTCAGGGGGGTTTACAACCGGCCGGAGGGAAATCATCGAACTCCTGCGCCAGCGGTCACGGCCATACCTCTTTTCCAATACCCTCGCACCGGGAGTTGCGGCGGCGGTCATAAAGGCCATTGAAATGGTTTCCGCTTCAACGGAACTCCGGGACACTCTGGAGAAAAATACCGTGTATTTCCGGTCCCGGATGGAGGAGACGGGATACCGGATTACTTCCGGTGATCACCCCATCGTGCCCATTATGCTGGGTGACGCAAAGGTGGCTGCCCAAATGGCGGATAAACTCCTGAAAGAAGGCATCTACGTCATCGGTTTTTTCTACCCTGTGGTCCCAAGAGGAAAGGCCCGCATACGGGTCCAGCTCTCTGCGGCACTCACACGCGAACACCTGGACCGGGCTATTGAGGCCTTTGGGAAGGTCGGACGTGAGATGGGAGTTATTTGACTATTGAGGACTTTCGACTTTAAATGCAGAGTCTTGGAACCTTCGTTGGGCTTTTTTCCAAGAATTCAGGAAGGGAAGGAGGTGATTTCAATGAATGGGGGAATGCCGTGAGCATCGCTATGTTTTATTTCAGATTGAAACAGTGGTTTTTTGTTCGGGAAATGTTCAACTCATGGCTATCGTATTAAAAATCACTAGAGCAGACACGAAAAGGGGGAAAGTACAATGAAAAAACTGTCAAAAATAGGCTTTTGCCTTGTGGCTATGGCTATTGTCATGGGGTTGGTTCTCGCAGCGCCGTGCGATTCTCAAGCTGCGAAATACACCATGGTGCTCGCCCATGTCTATCCGGTGAGTATGACCAACAATGAGGTCCACCCTGCACTCCATCGCTTTGCCGATATCGTAAAAACCCAGACAAACGGTGACGTTGAAGTCAAAATATTCGGGAATATGATCCTGGGAACTGAGATTGAGTACACCCAAAAAGCCCAAAAAGGAAAGACGGTTCAAAGTGCTGTTCTTTCATCTGGAGCTTTCTCCTCCTTCTTCCCGAAATATCAAGTTATTACAACTCCTTACCTTTTCAAGGATTATAACGTTGCATGGGCATTCTTCAACAGCAAGTACTACGCGGATTTAATGGAGGAATTGAGGCAAAAAACAGGATTGCGCTATCTCGGCACCATGGATGACGGTGGCGGATTTGTTGCCTTTACCAACAACAAGCGCTTGATCAAATCTCCGGCAGACATGAAGGGCCTCAGGATTCGTGTGGAAGAAAACCCGGCCCACATCGCCATGATCGAAGCAACCGGCGCCAAGGCGGTCCCTCTGGAATGGGGTCAGGTACCCACGGCCCTGCAGACCGGTGTGGCTGATGGACAATTCAACGCACCCGGACTCAATGCGGCCATGAAGTTCTGGGATGTCTGCAAATACACCACATGGACCGGGCATGTGTATAACAGCCTCAATTGGGTCATTAACGACAAGTGGTTTAAGAGCCTTCCTGAAAAATACCAGCACGTCATTCTGCGAGCAGCTCGTCAGGCGGTCATGTATGCCCATGGTCTCTCAGTCCACCTCACCTATCTGGGATGGAAAGAGGGATGTGAGCATTTCAAGGCATGTTATATCCCAACGCCGAAAGAAAAGGCAGCTTTTAAGAATTTGATGCGGCCTGCCTATTACAAGTGGGTTACGACAAAGTTCGGTATGAAACCTGAATTCGTGCATGAGGTCTGGAACAAGGTCGATGAACTCAGCAATAACCTTGACAGAGACTACTGGAACAAGTGGGGAAAGTAGTTTCTAAATTGTGGCCTCCGGCCGCTTGAATTAAGATGATTACCGGACCTTCGGGTCTGGTAATCATCTTGCACTGGTAAGCTGTTGAAAGGGCCTGTTCATGAAAATTATACTCGCCGTCAGTGATCGGGTAAACTGGGTGGTCCTGAGAATCCTTGGTTTATTCATGGTCACCCTGTTTGCGATAAATATTTATGCTGTTTTTTTCCGCTATGTCCTCAACAATCCCCTTCCATGGCCTGTCCCGATCTCACGGATCCTGTTGGTCTGGATTGCCCTGGTGGGAATCAGTATCGGGCTTAAGGAAGGAGAACACGTTGCCGTCGAAGCATTTGTAAACATCTTGCCGGGCAAACTCGATCGGGCCATTCGGCTTTTCGGCGGTGTCGTCATCGGCCTGTGGTTAGTCGTTGTCATCTGGCAGGGATGGCTCGCCACCGCAAGAGCAAATCAGATTATGATGATCACGGCAAATTTTCAAGTCTCTTTCAAGTGGCGCCTCATGGCCATTCCTGTAAGCGGAGTCATCCAATTCATCCATATACTTGCCTGGCCTACGATTGTGGATCAGGCCATAGAGAAAAGAAAAAGAGGTTAGTATGGCTCTCACCTTTCTGGTCTTTTTCCTCTTGATGATTCTCGCTGTTCCCATTGGATATATAATGGGGTTTTCTTCCATGGTGGGTCTTTTTTCTATGGGAGGACTCGATTTCCTGGAGCCGGTGGCAGCGCGGCTGCATGCCGGATGTGCAGCCTATGTGCTGGTAGCAGTTCCATTTTTTATCCTGGCGGCCGAACTTCTCAATCGTTCCGGCATGACCGAACAGCTCATTCGCTTTGCCAACAGCTTGATGGGGCACCTGCATGGAGGTCTGTCTCACGTGAACATCTTTGCAAGTATCCTCTTTTCGGGGCTGACCGGCGCGGCTGTAACGGATACGGTGGCCATCGGCGGTATCCTGATCCCCGCCATGAAAAAGCAGGGATATGAGCCCGGATATGCGGCCGCCGTAACAGCCACTTCCTCCGTCATCGGGCCCATTATCCCCCCCAGCATTGTTATGGTCCTGTATGCCTCTATCCTCAGGCTTTCGGTTCCAGCCCTCTTTGCGGCAGCCATCATCCCGGGATTGCTATGCGGGGCTGTCTTGCTTGTTATCAGCTTTTATATGAGCTGGCGTCGTAAATACCCTCGCTTTGAGCGTGCCTCTTTCAAAGAAATGTGTGTTGCCGGATACCAGGCCCTGCTGGCCATGGGTACAGGAATCATCATCCTGGGGACTATTCTCTTAGGAATCACCACGGTCTCGGAAGCTGCCGCCTTAGGTGCATTATACGCCATAATCATCGGGATGGTTGTTTATAGAAGCCTCACCATCAAAGACATTTGGGCATCTATGCTCGCGACGGTCAGGCTCTCCGGAATCGTGTTCCTTCTCATTGCCGCAGCGGCCGCGCTGGGGTGGTTTATCACCCTGTCCGGAGTCATTGATGCTACAGCAGCGTTCTCGTTATCGATCAGTCATAATCCCATGGTTATCCTGACGCTTGTTGACGCCTTTATTTTGATCGTGTGCATGTTCATAGACGTTATCCCTGCGGCCCTGATTCTGGGACCAGTGCTCTCCCCTGCCATGGCAAAAATCGGGGTCAATCCCATTCACTTTGCCATGATCATGATGCTGGGACTGAATATCGGAAACGCCACTCCTCCCATGGGCATGACCCTTATGACGGCCTCGCAGATTGCCGAGATACCCTACGAAAAATCCATGAAAGACGCCATGTATTTCATAGCGGCGGAAGTCGCCATGCTTCTAGTTGTGACCTATCTCCCGTTTTTCTCTCTGTGGCTGCCCGGTCTATTGGGATATGCATAAAGACGTCAACGTGAAGAGCATCTGAATGGAAAGGAATATAGACGACATACGGCCAACACGAGCGATTGTGGATCTTGGGGCAATATCTTTTAATATACAGAGCCTCAAGAAGCATGTGAAGGCAGGGCCTGGTTTTATGGCTGTTGTCAAAGCGGATGCTTACGGCCACGGACTAGTACCCGTGGCCCGGACAGCATACCTGGCGGGTGCTGACTGGCTTGGCGTCGCTCTTTTGGAAGAAGGGATTAAATTAAGGAAAGCCGGAATAAAGTTGCCAATCCTGGTATTGGGCGAGGCCTTGCCCAGAGGCGCGGATCGGTTTGTTCAATATAACATCACGGCGACCGTATGCTCTCCTGAGAGCCTCCTTGCCCTTGATCAGGCTGCTGAGATGAGTGATGGACAGGCGGCAGTTCATATCAAGGTCGATACCGGCATGGGGAGAATTGGATTGGTCCCCAGGGATGTCTTGCCTTTTGTTGAAAGGGCGTTGTCTCTCAGGAATATCAGCGTGGAAGGCCTCTTCTCCCACTTTGCATCTGTTGATGAAAAAGATAAAGGGTTTTCCTACCATCAGCTCGATCAATTCAAGGAGGTAATCGCCGCTTTGGAAGGGAGAGGGATGCACATTCCATTAAAACATTTTGCAAGCAGTGCAGCTACCATCGATTTTCCCGAGAGTTACTTTGACATGGTGAGGCCCGGCATCAGCCTCTACGGCGTCTATCCATCAACTGAAGTCGATCACTCTGTCTCTCTGCAGCCGGCCATGACCATGAAAACCGCTATTACCTTCATAAAGGAAGTGGAAAAAGGGGTCGCCGTTTCTTACGGACGAACCTTTGAAACACAAAGGAGAAGCCGGATAGCCACCCTGCCCGTCGGATATGCGGACGGCTATCCCAGGCTCCTCTCCAACCGGGGCGAGGTTCTGGTCGCTGGCACGCGTGCCCCGATAGTGGGGCGTGTCTGCATGGATATGATGCTGATTGATGTAACGGACATTCCTGAAGCAAATGTTGGATCCGAGGTTATTTTATTTGGAAGGCAAAACAGCGAGGAAATCCTTGTGGATGAGATTGCGGAAAAGGCGGGAACCATCAGCCACGAAATTTTCTGCGGGATCACAAAAAGGGTCCCTAAGGAATACCTGGATGGATCTCTTCAGGAGGAATCTTGAATGAAAACTATTGGCCTTATCGGCGGAATGGGTTGGGAATCCTCGGCTGAGTATTACCGCCTGATAAACGAGCAGATGAGGGAACAGCTCGGAGGACTGAATTCTGCAAGAATCCTGATGCTGAGCGTCAATCACCAGGAGATAAATGAGCTAGAAACCCAGGATCGCTGGCCTGAACTTCTTGAAATGATGACCTCAGCGTCCCGAAGCTTGGAAAAGGGCGGCGCGGATTTCATTTTAATTTGCTGTAATCTCATGCACAAGATAGCCGACCAGATACAAAATGTCGTCCATATTCCATTCGTCCACATCGTCGATGCCGCGTCGGAAGCAATAAATGCAGCCGGGTTATCAGCCATCGGGCTCCTGGGAGCAACGGCGGTAATGGAAGGCGCCTTTTTCAAAGACAAGCTGGAGGCTGCCGGTATCCGTGTGATGACACCTGACAAAAACGCGAGGGAATTCATCAATAATATTGTTTTCAATGAACTGGCCTTCGGAAAGATCATTGAAAAATCCAGGGAAAGAACACGCGAGATCATAGATGCACTCAAGGAAAAAGGCGCTCAGGGGGTCATCCTTGCATGCACAGAGCTTCCCATGCTGATCCAGCAAAGAGACAGTGTCCTGCCCCTTTTCGACACGCTCAGGCTTCATGTGGAAAAAGCTGTGAGAGTGGCATTGGAAGATTAGCATCAACTGCGGAAAAAGTATGGACAAAAACGTAAAGGCTTTTGCAAATATACGAACGACAAACGAATCAAGGGGTCAATTCCATGTCATACCGAGAAATCAAGAAAGCTGCCCAGCAAGAAGAACACGATAAACAACAAGTCAAGGAAACCGTACGCTCCATCCTTGAAAAAGTGCGACAAGAGGGAGATAGGGCCATTGCCTACTATGAGAAAAAATTTGACAACTTCGAACCGGAAGCATTCCTGGTTTCAAAGGGAGAAGCCATGGCTTCAAAAACGAAGCTGCCCGAGAATATCGTGGATGAAATTGATTCTTCTGTTGAAAGGGCCTTTGCCTTTGCCCGGATTCAAAAGGAAAGCCTGATCGAATTTGAATATGAATTATCTCCGGGTCAGATTGTCGGCCAGAAACTCATTCCCCTCGAATCCTGCGGCTGCTATGTCCCGGGCGGCAGGTACCCCTCCATCACTTCCGCCATTCTCACCATTGCGCCGGCCAAGGTCGCGGGTGTAAATCGGGTTGTTGCCTGTTCTCCCCCTGGCCCAAGGAAAGAAATGGATGCCGGGGTTCTCTATTCCATGCACAAAATGGGTGTCGATGAAATCTATTGTCTTGGCGGGGCACAGGCCATCGGTGCATTCGCCTATGGCACCCAGACGATCCGACCGGTGGATTTCATTGTCGGTCCAGGTAATCAATACGTCAACGAGGCGAAGCGCCAGGTGTTCGGAGAGGTGGGTATCGATCTTCTGGCCGGGCCGAGCGAATGCATGGTCATTGCCGATCAGTCCGCCCGAGCAGACTATATCGCCGCGGATTTGATCGCCCAATGCGAGCATGATCCCAACGTTCGAACCGGCCTGGTTACCACCTCAGAAAACCTCGCCAAGAAGACTGTGGATGAGATTGAGCGTCAATTACAGGAACGAATGACCCAAGAAGTTGCACGAAGTTCATGGGAAACATTCGGCGTCATTGCCGTGGTAGACAATCTTGAGGACGCGGCCAAATATGCAAATGAATATGCTCCTGAGCATCTCGAGCTTCACGTTGTTGACCCACGGAAACTTATGCCCTTGCTGAAAAATTACGGCGCCCTCTTCCTAGGTGAAAATACCGCTGAAGTTTACTCGGATAAAGTCGCTGGCCTCAATCACCCTCTGCCCACAGGCGGAAATGCCAGATTCTCCGGCGGGCTTTCGGTCGGCCAATTTTTAAAAGTGGTCACCTATCAAGAAATGGATCAAAAGGCGTCAGAACGCTTCGCCCGCCTTACCGAGGCTCGATGCCTCTATGAAGGCATGGACGCCCATGGCTATGCAGCCAAAATAAGATTGAAGGGATCGCAGAAAGCTTGATATTGCTTTCAGTTTTTCCCACGCAAGCGGGAATCTCCTGGTTTGATCGGGTTATGGACTCCCGCAGTCGCGGGAGTGACGGGCTTAGAGACTTCTCTCCTGTCATCAAGACTGAAGAATCGGGACATATGCTAGGAATGGTGGATCTGACCGATTTGGGGAAAGTGCTGTGGGTGATGAAGTCGTGTTCCCGGGCAGGCAGGGAACAGAAGAAATATCTGCTGATGAAATAGCAAAACGGGCTGGCACCATTCCTTATGAAATCGTCACCCGCATGTCCCGGAGGCTCCCGAGGATATATCTGGATTCCTGAGATCATATTGATCAACAGCGCCTAAAGCACCCTTTTTCGCCTTCGGGCCAATGGAGGAAAACCCATGGAAGAACAATTAGCTGTAAAGGCTGTATCCACCAAGGCGGCACCGGCGGCCATCGGCCCCTATTCCCAAGGGGTTGTTGCCGGGGATTTTCTTTTTATTTCCGGGCAACTGGCTTTGGATCCCAAGAGCGGAGAATTCATTGAAGGAGATATCAGTGCCATGACCCACCAAGTGATCAGAAATGTCCAGGCCATCGCTGAATCCGCCGGCGGAGGTTTAAACCGAGTGGTCAAAACGACCATTTTCCTGGCCGACATGACCGATTTTGGGGCGGTCAACGAGGTTTATGCCCAGTATTTCAAAGGCGTCCTGCCGGCGCGGGCCGTGGTCCAAGCGGCGGCACTGCCCAAGGGTGGTAAGATTGAAATGGAAGCGATTGTAATGCTAACTTGAAAATGAGATACTAAAGGAGGGTACAATGACTTACAACACAATCCTGATTGACCACGAGGACCATGTGGGCATCATTACCTTGAACCGACCGGAGCAGTTGAATACCTTCAGCACTGAACTGGGCCGTGAATTGAACCAGGCGCTTATCGAGTTGGACAACAATCAAGAAATCCGGGTTGTTATCATTAAGGGTGAGGGGAAAGGCTTTTCGGCCGGCATAGACATATCCGAATTTTTCGGGAAATCACAGCGTGAGTATTACCACTGGGTCAGCCAGATGGAGCAGATGAACCTGGTGATTGCGTATATGAAAAAACCGGTTATAGCATCCGCCAAAGGATTCGCCGTGGCCAATGGTGCAGGCCTGATCGCCGCCTGCGACCTCGCTGTCGTATCTGAAGGGATAAAGATCGGAGCTACAGCAATCAATGTGGGCCTTTTCTGCATGGGGCCGGCCGTACCCATGTCCCGCTCCCTGGGCAAAAAGCGATGCCTGGAGATGCTGCTGACCGGCGACATGATCGACGCGCACACTGCAGAAAGCTGGGGGCTCGTCAACAAGGTTGTCCCGGAAGACGAACTGGACAGCGCCACCATGGACCTAGCGAAAAAACTTGTAGCCAAAAGTCCCATTGCTCTCCAGATGGGCAAACAGACCTATTACGGTATGTCTGATATGGAATTTTCAAAGGCCCTTGAATATTCCAATGAAAAATTCGCGGCCCTCTGTGTCACTGAAGATGCGAAGGAAGGAGTAAATGCCTTTTTGGAAAAGCGGGATCCCGTCTGGAAGGAAAAGTGATTTAGAGTCTGGAGTCGTGAGTCATAATAGGAATGACCGCGGAAAAATCGGGCTGCGGTGAACGGTGAGCCTTTGAACGAATACGATATCAGACAGAGGCAATCTCTAGAGACAAAAGATCTCCTTGCGCTGAATTTTATCAGGTCCTCCACTCCCTTTGTTTTCAGGAGGCATTACCGTACCGGTCTCCGTTCCCACTTGTTCGAGGTATTGAAACCCGCGGACGTGCAAAAGGAAACCGAGGGCATACGAAATCATGAATGCCTCATTTTTCCAAGGGCGAGGCCGGTCAAGATGTTGAGACTGTTCAGGACTCGTTTTAGGAATCTCGAGGAAGCGCTCGAAGAAATCGCACGGGTCCAGCTCATTATCCGGTACCTGGCCCCTGACCATGTTGCCAAATCAAATGAATTCCTGGCAACTTACCAATTGGGCGGCACCAGGGAAATTCTTCTGTGCGGGCTGCAGGAATACATACCCGGTGAGATACTGGATCCTTGGGCACCCCTTGACGATCAGGCCCTTGCTGAAATAGTAACCCGTGCAGACCCCTTGTTTCCGGATCACCACAAAATATCCTTGGCGGAACGGATCAAGAATGTTACGAACCAGGTCCGGTCCTTTGTCGCTAATGTCAAGAGGATGATCACCAAGGCAGCCCATATCCCTGACCTTGCCGGGATCGGCAACCTCATCCTGACTGCAAACGGCCAGTTGAAATTGGTAGATATTAACAACATTTCGCCCGTTTCCCCTGAAAAGCCTATTTTCAAAGACGAACACGGATATCCGGTCTGCGATAAATCCTTTGAGGCGCTCGCTCTCCTGGAAAAAAAGATC
>Ga0315540_10000492_pt1 | contig 22484 bp, 20 predicted proteins | sample SalMarSW160110MG_FD_203677 | JGI IMG/M metagenome (GOLD analysis project Ga0315540, IMG submission 203677) | Salt marsh sediment microbial communities from the Plum Island Ecosystem LTER, Massachusetts, United States - Salt Marsh Sediment SW1601-10 ...
TCCCAGGCACGCGGCCCCGGCGAGCTCACTCCACCGGGCCCCCTCCGGCAGACGGGCGAGCCCTGCGGCCCGGGCCAACCACGCCGCCGCCACGATGCCGACGGGCTTTCCGAGCACCAGACCCGCCGCCACCCCCAGGGTGAGGGGGCTCGTCAGGGTGCGGGCCAGGGCCGAGGCGGGGATGGCCACGCCGGCGTTGACCAGCGCGAACAGCGGCAGCACGAGGTAGGTGGTCCACGGCAGGACGCGGTGCTCGAGCCGGGTCAGCGGACTCTCCTCCGACTCCGGGTCCTGCGGACCTCTCGTACCGGAGCGGGACGACGGGGGACGGGCCGGGATCACGGCCGCCGCCGCTACCCCCGCCACCGTGGCGTGCACTCCCGACGCGAGCACGGCGGCCCACATGGCCACGGCCGGGACCACGAACCAGGCCGACCGCTGTGCGCCGGCGAGGTTCAGGGCCACCATCGCCGCCAGGATGCCGGCAGCCGCCAGGAGGGGGCCCACCGAGATCCCCGACGTGTAGAAAAGGGCGATGACGGCCACGGCGATCAGGTCGTCCGCGATGGCGAGCGCCACCAGGAAGGACTTGAGCCACTCCGGCGTGCGGGACCGCAGGAGCGTGAGGATGCCGACGGCGAAGGCGATGTCGGTGGCGATCGGCACGCCCCAGCCGGCCGCGTGCGGACCTCCGTGGTTCAGGGCCAGGTACAGGAGGGCGGGCAGGACGGCCCCCCCGAAGGCGGCCGCCACCGGCAACGTCGCACGGCGGAGGGAGGAGAGCTCGCCCACGAGGATCTCGCGCTTGATCTCGAGGCCGACCACGAAGAAGAACACCGCCATGAGGCCGTCGTTGATCCACCCTTCGACGGAGAGGGTGAAGGTGTCGCCGCCGACGTGGAACCCCAGGTGCGTCTCCCGGACGTGATGGTAGAGGCCGGCGAGGGGGCTGTTGGCCCAAAGGAGCGCGATCACGGTCGCCGCCAGAAGGACGACGCCCCCCGAGGCTTCGGTGCGCAGGAAGGTCTCGAGCGCCCGGGTGACCCGCGTGGCAAGGGCATCCGGCAGCACGGAGCGGAAGGGCTCCGGACCGATCGGCTCGGGATTCGTGCCGGACAGGGGCGAACCTCCCGGAACGGGGTGGGCGGATCGAGCGCTGTCGAAGGGGACAGGGTATCCGGACGGGACCAGAGGAGCCAGAGAGGAGGCGTCGATGCGAGAGGACGAGGGGACGGCCGGCCCCCGGGTAGAGACGGCCACGCTGGGCGGAGGCTGTTTCTGGTGCCTGGAGGCCGTGTACGAGCGGCTGCGCGGGATCCGGTCCGTGGAGCCGGGCTACGCCGGGGGGCACGTCGCCGACCCCACCTACCGGGCCGTATGCGGCGGCGGGACCGGGCACGCCGAGGTCGTCCGCCTCGCCTTCGATCCCGAGGTCCTCTCCTTCCGCGACCTGCTGACCGTGTTCTTCACCGTGCACGATCCCACCACCCCGAACCGGCAGGGGGCCGACGTCGGCACGCAGTACCGCTCCATCGTCCTGTACGGTTCCGAGGACCAGAGGCGGGCGGCGGAGGAGGTCGTGGCGGGTCTCGAGGCGGAGGGCGCCTTCGACGCTCCGATCGTGACGGAGATCGTCCCGCTGGAGGTCTTCTATCCGGCGGAGGCGTACCACCGCGAGTACTTCCGCCGGAACCCGGAGCAGGCCTACTGCCGGGTGGTGATCGCGCCCAAGGTGGCCAGGCTGCGCCGCCACTTCCTGGAGCGCCTGCGGGAGCCGTCCGGGTCGCCGGACTGAGTCGGGAGGCTCCCGCCTGAGCGAGGCGGCTCCGGACGGGCGGGGTCGCCCGGCGGCCGGGCTCGCCTGCGCGGGGCGTCAGCCGGCGGCCTCCAGTGCGAGGACGGACTCTCCCAGCGCCGCCAGCGCATCACGGAGCTGGCGGTCCGAGAGGTAGGGAGCCGGCCCGAGCCGGAGGCGGCCCCTCCGGTGGTCCGTCCTCACGCCCCGCTCGCTCAGGAGCCGCTGGAGCTCGGCGGCCCGGGGACTCGCGAGCGCCAGAAAGCCCCCGACCCGCTCCAGGGGCACGTCGCGGTCGCGGTCCGCCAGCGCCGGATCCAGGTCCAGGGCGTCGAAGCCCCGGGCCAGGAGCTCGACCTGGTGGCGGCTCACCTCGCGCAGCAGGGACGGCGTGAGGCCGCGCTCCTCGAAGTAGGCGAATACCTCGGCGGCACGGTAGTGGCTGGTCGGGTCGTAGGTGCTGCCCGCGAAGCGACCCGGCCCGTCCGGGTAGGCGACGAGGTGCCTCGCGCCCGGCTCGATCAGCGCCTCGAACTCCGCGAACCAGCCCGTGACCACGGGGCGGAGCCGGCAGTCGGGCGGGAGACGCAGGAAGCAGTTCCCTTCGCCCAGCTGGCAGTACTTGTAGCCCCCTCCCACCACGTAGGCGTCTTCGATCCCCGCCAGCGAGAAGGGCACGGCGTCGAGGGCGTGGTAGGCGTCCACCAGGAGGAGCGCCCCGTGCTCCCGGCATGCCCGTGCCGCCTCCCGAAGGCCCCCGACGATATGGGCCGTCTCGAAGAACACGGCCGACACGAAGGCGGCGGCGGTCCGGTCGTCCACCGCCTCGGCGACCCGCGCGCCCGCCGAGACCGCGGGGTGGGACGCGACCCGCACGACCTCGATCCCTTCCTCCTCGAGGCGGCATAGCTGGCGCCGCAGGGTGTGGAACTCACCGTCCGTCGTCACCAGGCGGGGCCGTTCCGCCAGGGGAAGAGCCGAGAGGAAGCGGACCACGAGGTCGTGGGTGCTGGCCCCGAGGGCGATCTCGCCGCTCTCCGCGCCTCCGAGCAATCCAGCGAAGCCCTCGCGCACGCGTCGGGCACGCCCGAAGGCGCGGTCCCACTTCCCGTCCACGTACTCGGCCGCGTCCAGCCAGGCCCGCTCCTGCCCCTCGAAGCCCCGGTCCGGCCAGGCCTGGTGGGAGTGGCCTGTGAGCAGGAGCCGGTCGGCGACGCGGAAGCGGCCGTAGTCGGGCGCCAGGCCGTTGGGATCGGCGTACAGATCCTCCGGCTTCACCGGGGCCGGTGCCTGTCTCACAGGCGGGTCCGGATCTCCCACAGGTCGGGGAACACGGGTCGGGACAGCGTCGTCCGCAGGTAGCCGGCGCCCTCCGTGCCTCCCGTGCCCCGCTTCGCGCCGATCGTGCGCTCGACCATCTTCACGTGTCGGTACCGCCACTCCTGGAGTCCCTCGTCCAGATCCACCAGCCGTTCGCAGAGCTGGGCGAGCGCCGGGGACTCGGCGTACACGCGAACCAGGACGTCCTGCACCTGGGGCGAGGCCTCGACCGGCCGGCTCACCTCCCGTTCCAGCGCGGATCTCGGAACGGGGAACCCGGAGCGGTTCACGTGTTCGAGGAAGGCATCCCACAGGGTGGGTCGCTCCAGGCGCTGCTGGAGGCGAGAGCGCGGCTCGCTGCCCTCCGGGTAGCGCTCCAGGATGCCGGGGCGCTTGATGCCGAGGGCGAACTCGAGCTCCCGGAACTGGAAGGACTCTAGACCGCTCGCCGCCTCGAGGCGGTTCCGGAAGGTGAGGAACTCCCGGGGCGTCATCGTCTCCAGGATGTCGATCTGCGCGACCATGACCTTAAGGACCGTGAGGATGCGCTTCATGGTGTGCAGCGCCGTCGGCAGGTCGTCCCGGCCCAGGAGCTGCTCCACGTAGTCCAGCTCGTGCAGCAGCTCCTTGAACCAGAGCTCGTACACCTGGTGGATGATGATGAACAGCATCTCGTCGTGCTCTCCAGCCCGGCGTCGCTGCAGGGAGAGCAGCTCGTCCAGGTGGAGATAGCCGGCGTAGGTGAGGTAGCGCGATTCGTCGGCCGGCGCGGGCGGCGTCTCGTCGCTCCCGGAGCTCGCCCGGGTGCTGTCGGCAGGCTCGGTTCGGTCCACGTCTAGTAGCCCCATTCGAAGCGGGGGGTATAGTCGTCCAGCGTCGAGTATGGCTTCGGCCACGGCAGGTCGTACCCGAGGGCGTACGCGGCGTGGCGCGTCCAGTACGGCTCCCACAGGTGGGCCCGCGCCAGGCAGCACAGGTCCGCTCGGCCCGCCGCGAGGATCGTGTTCACGTCCATGAACGAGGAGATGTTCCCGACCGCCATGGTCGGGATCCCGACCTCGTGCCGGATCCGGTCGGCGAAGGGTGTCTGGAACTGTCGCCCGTAGCGCGGCTGCTGCCACGGGACCGTCTGTCCAGCCGACACGTCCACGATATCGCCGCCCGCCCCGGCGACCCTGCGGGCCACCTCCACCGCGTCGTCGGCCGTCATGCCTCCCGGCGCCCAATCGACCGCCGAGATCCGCACGGAAATGGGCCGGTCCTCGGGCCACACGGCCCGCACGGCGCGCAGCACCTCCAGCGGGTAGCGCATCCGGTTCTCCAGCGGCCCGCCGTACTCGTCCTCGCGCGTGTTGGTGAGTGGGGAGATGAAGCTGGCCAGCAGGTAACCGTGGGCGAAGTGGATCTCGAGGAGGTCGAAGCCCGCCTCCATGGCCATCTCGGCGGCCCGCACGTACTCCTCCCGCACCCGGTCCATGTCCTGGCGATCCATGGGCCGTGGGACGGGGTTCTCGGGCTTCCAGGGAAGCGCGGACGGTGCCAGGACGTCCCAGCCGCCCTCCTCGAGCGGTTCCACGTCCCCCTCCCAGGAGAGCCTCGTGGAGCCCTTGCGGCCCGCGTGTCCGAGCTGGAGGCCGATCTTGGCCCGGCTCTGGTCGTGCACGAAGTCGACGATCCGCTTCCAGGCCGGAACGTGCTCGGGGAGGTACATGCCCGTGCACCCCGGCGAGATCCGCCCCCGGGCGCTCACGTTGGTCATCTCGCTCATCACGAGCCCCGCGCCCCCCACGGCCCGGCTCCCCAGGTGGACGAGGTGCCAGTCGTCCGGCGTCCCGTCCGCCGCCGAGTACTGGCACATGGCGGAGACCACCACGCGGTTCTGGAGCAGCAGCCCGCGCAGGCGGAAGGGGGTGAACATCGGGGGAGGGGGCGGGTCGGTCGGCACCGCCACCTCCGCCTGCCCGGCCGCCCGCTCCGCGAACCGCCGGTCCACCCCCGCGGTGAAGACCGGGTCCCGGATGCGCAGGTCCTGGTGCGTGATGCGGAGGCTGCGCGTGAGGAGGCTGAAGGCGAACTGCTCGGGCTCGTCGTCCATGTAGCGCTCGGTGCCCTCGAACCACTCCAGGCTGGCCCGTGCGGCGCGCTGCAGGCTCTCGACCTCCGGGCGCCGCGCCTCCTCGTAGGCCGGCAGGGCCCGGCAAGGCTCCCCGTCGTGCTCCGCGAGCGCGTCCCGCAGCGCGATGGCGTCCAGCATCGCCATCCGGGTGCCCGAGCCCACCGAGAAGTGGGCGGTGTGGGCGGCGTCCCCGATGAGCACCGTGTTTCCGTGCCACCACCGCCCGGTGCGGAGCGTCGGGAAGCGGCGCCAGATCGAGCGGTTCAGGACGAGCGGGTGTCCCTCCAGCTCCTCCTCGAACAGGTCGGCGCAGAAGGCGGCCGCCGCCTCCTCGTCGTCCTCGGGCAGCCCCGTCGCTGCCCAGGTCTCCTCGCGCGCCTCGACGATGAAGGTCGAGCGCGCCTCGCCGCCCTCCGCGGGCTCGTACTGGTAGGCGTGCACGCGCCACAGGCCGTGCTCGTCCTCCCGGAAGTAGAAGGTGAAGGCGGGGAACGGACGGGTCGTTCCGAGCCACACGAACCGGTTGGGGCGAAGGTCGATCCGGGGCTCGTAGCGCTCGGGATGGAGCTCCCGCACCGTGCTGTTCACGCCGTCGGCGGCCACCAGGAGATCGGCGTCCTCCCAGGGCGAGGGGTCGGTCACGTCGACGCCGTGCTGGAGGTCCACGCCGAGCTCCCGGGCCCGCGCCGAGAGGATCTCGAGCAGCGTCGAGCGCGCCAGCCCGCTGAACCCGTGCCCGGTGGAGCGCAGGAGCTCCCCCCGGTAGTGGATGTCGATGTCGTCCCAGTGGTGGAAGTGGCGCGTGATCTCCGCGTAGCTGGGGGGGTCGCCGGCCGCGATCTCCTCCAGGGTGGCGTCCGAGAACACGACCCCGAAGCCGTAGGTCGCCCCGGGAGGGTTCCGCTCCAGGACCGTGACCTCGTGCGCGTCGTCCCGCAGGCGCATGAGGATCGAGAAGAACAGGCCGGCGGGGCCGCCCCCCACGCACACGATCCTCATGCCGACGACTCCGCGCCGCCCGGCGCCGCGGCCTCCCGCGCGGCCTCGATCAGGTGCCCGGCGATGATGAGCCGCTGGATCTCGGTCGTCCCCTCGTAGATCCGGAGGGCCCGCACCGACCGGTACAGGCGGTCCACGGGGTGCGCGGCCAGAACGCCCCGGCCGCCCAGGATCTGCACCGCCTCGTCCACGATGCGCTGGGCGGCCTCCGTGGCGTGCGCCTTGGCCATGCCGGACTCGACCGACGTGCGCTCGGCGCCCCGGTCCCGCTCCCAGGCGGCCCGGTAGGTGAGCAGCCGCGCCGCCGTGAGCTCGGTGGCCATACGGGCCAGCTTCTCCTGCACGAGCTGGAAGTCGGCCAGCGGCTTCCCGAACTGGCGGCGAGTCACGGCGTGGCCCAGGGCTTCCTGCAGCGCCCGGGCGGCCATCCCGCAGGCGGCGGCCGCCACCGTGGGGCGCAGGCGGTCGAGCGTGGCCATCCCGAGCCCGAATCCGCGTCCCTCCTCCCCGATCCGGGCCGAGGCCGGCACCCGGCACCCCTCCAGCGCGATCTCTCCCAGCGGGTGGGGCGAGGAGAGGACCTGGGGTCCCACGAAAAAGAGGCCCGGCGCGTCCGCCGGGACGGCGAAGGCCGACACGCCCCGCCGCCCGGCGTCCGAGTCGGTCACCGCGAAGGTCACGTAGAAATCGGCGATGCCGGCGTTGGAGATGAACGTCTTGCGGCCGTCGAGCACGTAGGCGTCGCCGTCGCGGACCGCGCGCGTGGACAGGGCGGCCACGTCCGAGCCCGCCTCCGGCTCGGTCATGGCGAAAGCCCCCATGGCCCGGCCGCGGACCGCCGGACCCAGCCACCGCTCGCGCGCCGCCCCCTCTCCCTCCAGCACCAGCGGCGTGGCGGCGAGCGCCTGGAGGGCGAACACGGCATCCGCCAGCGGTGAGGATGCGGCCAGCGCCTCCCGCACCAGGCAGCACGCGCGGAAGTCCTGGGCGGCGATCGGGCCGAGCCACCCTTCCTCCCCCAGGAGGTCGACCAGGGCGCGCGCCTCGTGCCGGGCGGCCGCGTCATCGGCGGGTTCGGGGCGCGCGGCGACGACCTCCGCGCCGAACGCCGCGGCCCGTCCCGCCAGCTCCAGGTGGCGCTCGTCCAGGAAGGCTCGCACCGGCCCGGGGTCCGGACCGAAGCCCCGGTCGTTCCGGTCCGGCCCGGCGCGCGAAGCGTCCGTCATTCGAAGGCCGGGTCGCGCTTCTCCACGAAGGCCTCGTAGGACTCGCGGAAGTTGGGGTTCTGCATGCACACCGCCTGCACCTTCGCCTCGGCCTCCAGGGCGCTGTCCAGGTCCAGGGTGGCCTCCCGGTTGAGAGCGTCCTTGGTGACCTCGAGCGCGAAGGACGGGCCGCGGGCCAGCTTCTCCGCGAGGGCCCGGGCCTCCGCCACCACGGCGTCGGGCGGGACGACGCGGTTGTAGAGGCCGATCCGGTGCGCCTCGGCCGCGTCGATGAAGTCGCCGGTCATGAGGAGCTCGGTCGCCCGGCCCATCCCGACGATGCGCGGGAGGAGCCAGGAGGCGCCCATGTCGGCCCCCGAGAGCCCGACCCGCACGAACAGGAAGGCGATCTTCGCCGTCTCCGACGCGATCCTCAGGTCGCAGGCCGAGGCGATCACCGCCCCGGCCCCGGCCACGGTCCCGTTGAGGGCCGCCACCACCGGGCGGCGGCAGGCCCGGATCGAGGCGATGAGGTCGCAGGTGAGCCGCGTGAAGGCGAGGAGCCCCTGGTAATCGCGTTCGAACAGGCGGCCGATGATGTCCTCCACATCGCCGCCGGAGCAGAAGCCGCGTCCGCGGCCCGTCAGGAGCACGGCGCGCACGCCCGGCTCGGTGTCCAGGGCGCGGAAGGTGTCCCGGAGCTCCTCGTAGACCTCGAAGGTGAGTGCGTTGAGACGTTCGGGCCGGTTCAGGGTGATGGTGGCCACCGAGGTGGCCTCGTCGTGCTCGTAGAGGAACGACGTGAGCTCAATGGGCATGCGTGTCTCCTGTGCGGGTCACGGGTCGAGCGCGGATCACGCGTCGGGCGGCAGGACGGCCGTGGCTTCGATCTCGACCACGGCGCCCTCGTCCACCAGGCCGGCCACCTCGAGCACGGCCATGGCCGGGTAGTGTCGGCCCATGAGGTCCCGGTACGCCTGGCCCAGCGGCCGGCGCGAGGCCCGGTAGGCGGCCAGGTCCGTGACGTACACGGTGAGCCTCCCGATGTGGCCGGCCGCGCCGCCTGCCTCGCGAACCACGGCCAGGACGTTGGAGAGGGCGCCCCGGAACTGCTCCACGAAGGTCGCGCCCCGGATGCTCCCGTCGGCGTCGCGGTCCGTCTGGCCGGCCACCAGCAGCAGCCGGCCCCCGGCCGGGGCCAGGAGCCCGTTGCTCCAGCCGCGGGGCTCCCCGAGGGCCTCGGGGTTCACGATCCGGTAACTCACGCCAGGAGTCCTCCTCCGTCGATCACCAGGGCCTGTCCGTTCACGCCGCGCGCTCCCTCCCCGCACAGCCACACGGCCGCGTCCGCCACCTCGCCGGGCTCGATGAGACGACCCTGGGGATTGTCGGAGCGGAGGATCCCGAGGGCCTCCTCCGGCGTTCGGCCCGTGGTGGCCGCGATGTTGGCCACCGAGTCCCGTGTCATGGCCGTGTCCACGTAGCCGGGGCACAGGGCGTTCACGGTGACCCCCCGGCCGGCCACCTCGGCCGCGGCGCAGCGGGTCAGCCCCACCACGGCGTGCTTGGAGGCGGAGTAAGCGGCGATGTACCGCGCCCCGGCGAGCCCGGCCACCGAAGCCACGTACACGACCCGGCCCCAGCCGCGCTCGGCCATGCCGGGCAGGAAGGCCCGGGTGCAGAGGAAGGCGCCGGTGGCGTTCACCTCGAGCACCCGCCGCCACTCTTCCAGCTCGAGCTGCCTGATGGGGGCGGAGGAGGCGATCCCGGCCCCGTGCACGAGGATGTCCACGGGACCGAACTCGATGGTCGCCGCCTCGTCGAGGGCCGCGACCGCGTCGGGGTCCGAGACGTCGCAGGGCACGGCCACGGCACGTCCGCCGGCGGAGCGGATGTCGTCGGCCACGGCCTCGATCTCGCCGGCCGTGCGCGCGCTGACGACGACGGCTGCCCCGGCCTCCGACAGGGCGCGGACGGCGGCCGCACCGATGCCGCGGCCGCCACCGGTGACGACGGCGGTGCGGCCCGCGAGGCTCACGCGCCCCTCTCCGCGCCCTCGGGGAGCTCGGCCAGCACGGCCTCCTCGAGGATCGCCCCCAGCGTCCCGATCGTCTCCCGGCCCTCCTCGGCCGTGGCCTCCGCCGGTGCGCCGCAGTAGGCCCGCGCCGCCCCCGCTTCCCGGAAGCTCGTCTTCCCGTCCCGGATCGCGTCGGACAGCGAGGCATCGACGGGCGGCAGGGAGCGTCGGACCGCTTCCCGGACCAGGTCGGGGCGCGCCGCCAGGACGACCGAGCCCTCGAACCGGCCCGCGTGGCAGGCGCCGGACAGGAACTCCGCCCCCAGCCGCGGGGCCCATCGCCGGGAGGCGAGGTCGGGGAAGACCGGGACGAGGAGGCCGCGCCGGACGATCTCGTCCCGCGCCGCCCGCATCGCTGCCCGGTGCGTGGGGTCCACGTGCGGACTGGCGAAGCCCAGGGCCCCCACGCCGTGGCGGGCCAGGCTGGCGGCCACGTCCACGACGAGGGCGGTCACCGTCTCCGGCCGGATGTCGATCGTGCCCGGGAAGCCGGCCGCGAAGCCGGCGGCCGTGTAGGCGAGGGGCGGCAGGACGAGCACCTCGAACCCCCGGTCCGCCAGGCGGCGAGCTCCCTCCGCGACCATCGCCTCCGCCATGATGATGTCGGTGGACAGCGGAAGGTGGGGACCGTGCGCCTCCACCGCGCCGATGGGCAGGAGGGCGACCGTGCGCTCCGGATCCAGGGATCCGAGCTCCTCCCACGTGCACTCCGACATCTCCCGTACGGGCATGCTCCTCCTGCGCCGGCACCGCCTCGCATCGCCTCGCGGGGGACGCGGGCCGCGCCCACGTTCTCCGCCCGCCGTTGAGTAATTCTAGCGCGAGGGCGACATTTCGCACATGCCTGGAGCCGCTTCCGACCCGACCGACGTGCCGTTCGTGCCGCCCGAGCGCTTCAACATCGCCGACTACTTCCTGGACGACCGCGTGCGGGAGGGGCGCGGGGAGCGCACGGCCGTGGTCACCGACACGGGGCGCTGGACGTACGCGGAGGTCCAGGCCCTGGCCAACCGGTTCGCCCACCGCCTCCGGGATGCCGGGGTCGAGCCCGAGCAGCGCGTTCTCCTGGCCCTCCCGGATGGGGTCGAGCTGGTGGCAACCCTGTTCGCCGTGCTCAAGGCGGGGGCGGTGGCGGCCCTGGTGAACCCGGGCCTGTCGGCCGAGGAGATCGAGTACTTCATCGAGTACACGCGGGCAGCCGCGCTGGTGACCGACCGGGATCGCGTCGGGACCTTCCTCGAGGCGAGGGAGCGGGCCGCGCGCGGGGGCCGCGATTTCCTCAAGGCCGTGCTGGTGGTCGGGGACCCGGCCTTCGACGAGGCGCTGGCCTCGGCGCCGGAGGAATTCGACAGCTTCCCCACGCACCGGGACGACGCGGCCATCTGGCTGTTCTCGGGTGGCACCACGGGCCGCCCCAAGGCGGCGGTCCAGACACACACCTCCTACGCCAACGCCTCCGCCTGCTACGGCGGGCACGTGATCGGCTACGGGCCCGAGGACGTCACCCTGTCGGTGCCCAAGCTCTACTTCGGCTACGCGATGGGAGCCAACCTGTTCTTCCCGTTCGCGGTCGGCGCCACCTCGGTCCTGTTCCCGGAGCGCTGCACCGCGGAGCGCCTGTTCGGCCTCATCGAGCGCCACCGCCCCACCGTTCTCGTCAACGTGCCCACCATGGTGAACCGCCTGGTGAACGATCCGTCGGCTTCCACGCGCGACCTGTCGTCCCTCCGGGTGTCGACGTCCGCCGGGGAGGCGCTGCCCGTGGAGCTCCACCGGCGCTGGGACGGGACCTTCGGCGTCGAGCTGCTGGACGGCCTCGGCACGGCCGAGATGTGGCACATCTTCCTCTCCAACCGGAGAGGCGACGTGCGGCCCGGCACCCTGGGGAAGGCGGTGCCCGGCTACGAGGTCCGGGTGTGTGACGAGGAGGGTCGCCAGCTGCCCCGGGGCGAGACGGGATGGCTGTGGGTGCGGGGCGCCTCACGTGCCATCGGCTACTGGCAGCGCATGGACGAATCCCGGCGCGCCTTCCGCGGCGAGTGGTACGCCTCCAGCGACATGGTCCGCGAGGACGAGGACGGGTACGTCGTCTACTGTGGCCGTGGAGACGACATGCTCAAGGTGTCGGGAAAGTGGCTCTCCCCCAAGGAGGTGGAGGACTGCCTCGTGGAGCACCCCGCCGTGCGCGAGGCGGTGGTGGTGGGGGCCGCCAACGCGGCCGGCCTCACCAAGCCGTGGGCCTTCGTGGTGCCCGAGCGCGCGGGGTCGGGCGCGGCCGGTGGGGCCGACGCCGGGGCGGGGCGACCCTCGGGCGGTGGCGAAGGGGATCTCGCCGAGGCGCTCCAGGCCTGGGTCCGGGAGCGGCTGGCGGCCTACAAGTACCCGAGGCGGGTCGTGCTGGTGGAAGACCTGCCCCGCACGCACCTGGGGAAGGTGGACCGGGGGGCCATGCGTCACAGGGCCGGGGAGCTCGGCCGGGAGTGACGGGTCGGCCCCCGGCCTCCGCGGGACTCTCGGCTCCCCGCCGCCGGCCGTCCGGACGGCCGGCGGCCCGGTCCTAGCCGGCGCTCGCCAGGGCCTCGACGGGGGTGAGCCAGCCGTGCTCGTCCGGTGCCTCACCGTGCACGATGGCCATGAACCGCGCCTGGATCTCCCGGGTCACCGGCCCGGCGACGCCCTCCCCGATCGTGATCCGGTCCACGCTGCGAACCGGCGTCACCTCGGCGGCCGTGCCCGTGAAGAAGAGCTCATCCGCCGAGTAGAGGGTCTCGCGGGGCACCGGCTGCTCCCGCACCGGGATCTCGAGGTCGCCCGCCAGGGTGAGGACGGCGTCCCGGGTGATCCCGCGTAGCGAGGTTCCGTCCAGGTCCGGCGTGACGAGGACCCCGTCGCGTACCAGGAACAGGTTCTGCCCACTCCCCTCGCTGACCAGGCCGCCCGGTCCGAGCGCGATCCCCTCGGAGAAGCCGTTGGCGATGGCCTCGAGCTTGATCAGGGTGGCGTTCGTGTAGTGGCCCCCGGCCTTGGCGCTGGCCGGAAACGTGTTCGGGTGCGGGCGGTGCCAGCTCGAGACGCACACGTCGACGCCCCTCTCGAGGGCGCCTTCCCCCAGGTAGGTTCCCCACGGCCACGTGGGGATGTAGGTCTCGATCGGGCTGGAGCGGGTGTCGAGGCCGGCGGCCCCGTAGCCTCTCAGCACCGTGGGCCGTATGTAGCACGAGCCGAGCTCGTTGCGCGCCACGGCCGCGCCGCACGCCTCCTCCAGCGCCTCCGGCGAGTGGTCGGGGACCATACGGTACACCCGGCACGAGTCGATCAGGCGGCGGATATGGTCCGAGAGCCGGAAGACCGCCGGTCCCTCGGGGGTCTCGTAACAGCGGATCCCCTCGAACACCGAGGCGCCGAACTGCACGGCGCTGGCCAGGACGTGCAGGCGGGCGTCCTCCCACCGGATGAACGTCCCGTCCTTCCAGATCCACTCTGTCTCCGTGAACTGCGACGCAGGCATGTCAGCTCTCCACTCGGTTCGTTCCGCTACAGCAGCGACCGGATCCAGCCGCCATCCACGGGCACCGAGGTGCCCGTGATGTAGCTGGCTCGCTCCGAGGCCAGGAAGGCCACGAGCGCGGCCAGCTCGCGGGGTCTTCCGATGCGGCCCATCGGAATCTCCCTCGTCCAGTGCTCGAAGGCCCCCTCGTCGCCCGGCGCACCGCCCGACAGCTCCTCGAGACGCTGGGTGCGCGTGTAGCCGGGCATCACGTTGTTCACCGTGATCCCGAGCGAGGCGACGTCGTTGGCCAGCGTGCGGGCCAGCCCCGTGACCGCCGCCCGCAGGCTGTTCGAGAGGATGAGGTTCTGGATGGGCTGCTTGACCGCGATGGAGGTGATCGTGATGATCCGGCCCCAGCGGCGCTCCTTCATGCCCGGGAGGACGCGCCGCACCAGCTCCACGACGCTCTCGAGCAGGAGCCGCTCGGCCGAGCGCCACGTGTCCAGGTCGTGCGTCTCGAACGAGCCGGCCGGCGGCCCGCCCGTGTTGGTGACCAGGACGTCGACCCGCCCGAAGGCGCGCTCCGCTCCCGTCGCGGCGGCTTCCACGCCCTCGAGGGTGGACAGGTCCGCGGTCACGGCGGCCACGTCGGCGCCCGTCTCCGCCTCGATGGCGGCCCGCGTCTCCTCGAGCTGCTCCGCTCCGCGGGCGCACAGCACCACGTCGGCGCCCTCGGCGGCCAGCTCTCGGGCCACCGCCCGTCCGAGGCCGGTGCTCGAGCCGCCCACGAGGGCCACGCGTTCGCTCAATCCCAGGTCCATGCGGTCCTCTCCCGGCAGGTCGTCTTGCAGCGGATTTTCGGGGGCACGCTCGGGTCGTGGGCCCGACTCACCCCTGTTCGTGGAAGTAGGAGTCCGTCCCGTCCAGCCAATCCTGGCGCGGAGGGCAGAACACGTCGACGTCCAGCGTGTCCTCGAGCGCCTCCGCCTTGTGCGGGAGGTGGGAGGGGATGTGGAGCACCTCCCCGGCGCGGACCACGATCTCCTCCTGGCCGTCCTCGCCCAGCCAGAAGCGGAGCGCCCCCTCGAGGATGTAGGTGATCTGCTCGTTGTCGTGCTCGTGCTTCGGCACGACCGCGCCCCGGTCCAGGTATACGTGGGCCAGCATCATGCGCTCGCCCGTGACCAGGCGACGGCTGATCACGTCCGTGACCGGCTCGCGCGGCATGTCATCCCAGCGGTAGTGCCGGGCCTCGGATCGGCTCATGGGCAGGACTCCTCTCGGCTCGGGTTCCCCGCTCAATGGGCGGGGAACCCGCTCGCGCGGCAAGGGCGCCTCAGGACGCGCCTTCCCCTTCCCAGTAGCGGTCGTCGGTGATCGGCTTCCAGTGCGCCGGATCGAACAGGGTGGGATCCAGCCGGTCGGGCGATCGGATGTTCGAGTAGTCCTCGGTCTGGAACAGCTTGCCGTCCAGGTAGAGGTCCAGGTGCGTCTCCACCCAGCCGTCGGCGAGCCGTTTCCAGCCGTCGATACGGGCGTCCAGGAGCCGCGGCCCGAGGGGCTGGATGTCCCGTACCGTGAGGAGCCGATCCGCGTCCACCCAGAACTGCGGCGAGGTGGAGTCTCCGGGGGGAGCCCCCACGATCCATACCGGAGCGCCGTTCCACTCGCCCCGGCGGATCGGGCCGAGGTCCACGCCCAGGCTGTCCAGGACCCTGGCGCTCCGCGCGACGGGTTGCAGGTAGACGTCCGCCAGGAGCACGGCGAGCGGGTTGGTGTCCGCGGCCGAGTCGGCCAGCCGGCCGTTCTGGTAGCTGTAGCGCATCCCGTCCACGTACAGGGCGCCGTTCCCCTGTTCGAGGGGCTCCATGTCGATGCGGAGCTTCCCGGCCGTCAGCGCCTCGTACCAGGTCGTGGTATCCGCCTTCCCCTCGCCCGGGTAGCGGACCGTCTGCTGGACGAAGGTGACGTTGCGTGGCCAGTGGTCCTGGTAGAGGTCGTGCATGGCCTGCAGGAGCTCTCGGCCGGAGGTGAAGGTACGGCCGGCGGCCGATCGATCCTGCCGGCCGCAGCCGGCGGCGGACGCCGCCAGGGCCAGGATGGCGGTCGCCCACAGGGCTCGGGACGGGGTCTGCATGGGGCCTCCCGGGGGTCGAGGGTGCGCGCCGGCGGCTCGCGACTCAGGGCCGGCGGCGTGGGCCTGCCATCCTAGCATCCGACGGGTCCGTGTCAATCGAGCGGTCCCGTGCGCTCGCCTCCAGGCCCGGCTCGCGCATTCGTTGAAGGGGTGTGCATTCTTTTCACACCCGGGCGCGGGCGGCGCGCGCTCCGTCCCCCTCCCTCGCCGGCGGCGGACCGCTCGCAATCCCCGCCTCGCCTGATGGATCGGCGGCCACCGCACGCGCGCCGTACCCGGCGGGTGGTCCGGCACGGAGGCTGCTTCTCCTGCGGTCCGTCCAGGGGAACGGGCACTCTCGACCGACGGGTCGGGTTCACCGTCGCGAAGGGGCCGGGGCCAGTGAGGCCTTTGGCCCCTTCGTGCATCCGTTCCCCATCGGTGTCCTGTCACACGGAAGGGGAGCATGCCATGCGGATCCATCGTTGGAAGGTCGCGTCGGGGACCGCCGCACTCTTCGCGGCCGGGGTCACGGTCGCGGCCTGCAACAATACGTCGGGACCCGGAGGCCGCCAGCCGGTGTCGCTGTCGGTGGCGGTGCCGGCCTCCACGCCCTCCGCCTCGCCATCGCGCTCGGCATCGTTCGACGTGACACAGACGGCCGGGGACAGCACGCTCGTCCTCAGCGACGTCGCGCTGGTGGTCAAGAAGGTCGAGCTCGAGCTCGTGGACGGCTCCTGCGCGGGCGACAGCGCCAGTCGCGCCGACTCGGCCTCGAGCGCGGACTCCACGTCGAGCTCCGATTCGACGGCGGGAGACGGCTCGATCTCCGGTTCCGAGGGGTCCGCTGGATCCGCCGACCTCGAGTCGGAGCACGAAGACTGCGAGGTGCAGGCGCCTGGCCCCATGCTCGTCACCCTCCCGCTCGACGGGGCGCTGGATCACGTGGCCAGCCTCGAGCTCCCGGTCGGGACCTACGAAAAGGCCGACTTCGACATTCACGCGCCCGTCGCCTCGGACTCGGCCGACGACGCCTTCCTGTCGGAGCACCCCGGCCTGGACAGCGTGAGCGTTCGGGTGGATGGCACGTGGAACGGCCAGGATTTCACGCTGGAACGTCGACTGGAGCTGCACGAGCGCGTGGCATTGCAGCCACCGCTCGAGGTCACCGACGGCGGTACGCCCACCAACCTGACGCTCACCTTCGACGTTCGGACGTGGTTCGTGGACGCCGACGGGCGGCTGATCGATCCCGCCACGGCGGCGGCCGGCGGGCCGAACGCCGAGCAGGTGGCCCAGAACATCCGGCGCTCGCTCCGCGGTTTCGAGGACCGCGACCAGGACGGCCACGAAGACGGGCAGGGCACGGAGAAGGACTCGACCGGCGGCTGAGGCCGTCCGTCGATCGGACGTCCGGGAGGGGGCGGCCACGGCCGCCCCCTTCGCTCATCGGCTCCCGGGGCTCAGCCCGCGCCGCCGGACGACACGGCCGCCAGGTCCGCGCTGCGGCGAAACGTCGGGGCACGCCGTACCTTGGTGGCCTGCTCGAAGGCGTAGGCGAGCCTCAGCAGGGTCGGCTCGCTCCAGGCGCGGCCCACGAACGAGAAGCCAACGGGCAAGCCGAAGGTGTAGCCGGCCGGCACGGTAATGTGGGGATAGCCGGCCACGGCGGCGGGCGACGTGAAGCTCCCGCCCCCCGCATCCCCGTTCACCAGGTCGATGACCCAGGGCGGCCCCGACGTGGGTGCCACCAGGGCATCCAGCCGGTGCTCGTCCATGACCTTGTCGATTCCTCCCGCCCGGGTGAGGCGGTGGTTCTTCTCCAGGGCCTTCCTGTAGGCGGCCTCGGTGAGCGGGCCCTTGGCCTCCGCCTGGTCCATGATGTCCTGGCCGAAATAGGGCATCTCCTGCTCGGCGTGGGCCCTGTTGAACGCGATCACGTCGGCCAGCGTGTGCACGCGTGCGCCGGCTCCCAGATCGGTCAGGTAGGCGTTCAGGTCGGCCTTGAACTCGTAGAGCAGCACCTCGAACTCCGAGTCCCCCCACTGGCCCGCCGTCGGGATGTTCGCCGGATCGACGAGGACCGCGCCGGCGTCGCGCAGCGCCTGAAGCGCCTCCTCGGCGATGGCGTCGGCCTTGGGGCTGTAGCCGAAGTAGTGGTCGCGGACGACGCCGATCCTGGCCCCCTTCAGGCCGTTCGCGTCCAGGACGCCGGTGTAGTCGGCCTCGACGTGGCCCTTCGCGACCGCCGTGGCCGGATCGCGGGCGTCCACGCCGGCCATCGCGCCGAGCAGGATGGCCGCATCCCTCACGCTGCGGGCCATGGGGCCCGCGGTGTCCTGGCTGTGGGCGATGGGCACGATGCCCGAGCGGCTCACGAGGCCGAGGGTGGGCTTGATCCCCACCAGCGAGTTCGCGTTGGAGGGACAGGTCACCGATCCGTCGGTCTCCGTGCCGACGGCCACCGCGCACAGGTTGGCCGACGCCGCCGCGCCGGAGCCCGAGCTGGACCCGCACGGCGTGCGGTCGAGGGCGTAGGGATTCCGGCCCTGGCCGCCGCGCCCGCTCCAGCCGCTGGACGAGTGCGAGGAACGGAAGTTCGCCCACTCGCTCAGGTTGGTCTTCCCGAGCAGGATCGCCCCGGCCTCCCGGAGCCGCCGGGCCACGAAGGCGTCGCGCGGCGGCTTCGAGCCCACCAGCGCCAGCGAGCCGGCGGCGCTCTCCATCTCGTCCGCCGTGGCGATGTTGTCCTTGAGGAGCACCGGGATCCCGTGCATGGGTCCACGCCGATGGCCGGCCTTGCGCTCCCGGTCCAGTCGGTCGGCCATGTCCAGGGCCTCGGGGTTCGTCTGGAGCACCTGGGAGAGCTGCGGTCCCTTGCCGTCCAGCGCCTCGATGCGGGCCAGGTAAGCCTCGGTGAGCCGCCGGGCGGTGAGACTACCCTCCTCCATGCGCTTCTGGAGGTCGGCGATCGTCGCCTCCTCGTATTCGAAGTCGGGCACGACGAACGGGGAGTCGCCGGGCGGGTCCCCGCCGGGCGACCGGGCGTCGTCGGCGTCGGGGGCGCAGGCCAGGCTGCCGGGCCCGGCGGCCACCGCCAGGCCGCCGATCGCGGCGCTGCGCACGAACGACCGGCGGCTGAGGCCGGAGGGCCCGTCGCGGTCTGTGTCTCTGTGTCGGTCCCCCATGGGGCGGCTCCTGTGCGAGGGCGGGTGTGGCCGCGGCGCGCCCGCGGGTGTCGGCCCATGTTCGGCCGCCGAGGGAGGGCTCCGCAAGCGCCCCGCGCCCGTTCCAACCTGCCGGACCCGAACCGTGTCCCATACTCGAACGATGACGATCACCCTGCGATCCGTGTCGGCTCGGGCCCCCGCGCCCGCAGCGGCGGACGGGAGCTGGCGCTCCCGTCCGGTCGCCGAGGAGCGCGCTGGTGGGGCATGAGGCGGTTCGCACGGTGAGGGGTTCGGGCGATCGGCCTCGGCCGGGGCCGCCCGCGGCCGGCCCGGGAGCCCCGACGGCACCGGACACGGCGGCGGAGCGCCGGGCCCGCTTCGAGCGCCTCTACAACGACAATGCCGGCCGAGTCTACGCGCTGTGCCTCCGATTGGCGGGCGAGCCTGCCCTGGCGGAGGAGCTGGCCCAGGAGGCGTTCGTGAGGGCGTGGGAGAAGCTCGACACGTTCCGGGGCGAATCGAGGTTCGCGACCTGGATGCACAGGCTCACCGTGAACGTGGTCTACAACGCGTTCCGGTCCCGCTCGCGCCGCCCGACGCGGACCGAGGAGCCCGAGACGCTCGAGCTCCTGGACGGCGGCGTGGACGCGTCGTCGCCCGTCCTCAGGATCGCACTGGACCGGGCGATCGGGACGTTGCCGGACCGGGCCCGGATGGTGTTCGTGCTCTATGACGTGGAAGGCTATCCGCAGGAGGAGATCGCGGAGATGATGGGAACGACCGTCGGAACCGTGAAGTCGCAGCTCCACCGTGCCCGGAAGCTGCTGCGCGAGGAGCTGAGACCATGAGCGCGCCGCATCCGGATGAGGTCCGGCTGAACGACTACGTGGACGGGCTCCTGGAGCCGGCGGCGGTTCCGGACGTCGAGCGGCACCTGCAGGCGTGCGTTTCGTGTCGGGCGTGGGTGGATTCGACCCGGCGCCTGCTCGAGGCGGCGGCCGGGCTGCCCCCCGCCGTCGAGCCGCCCGCGACCCTGTGGGAAGGCGTCGCCGGCCGGACCGTGGATCGTGTGCCGGCCCGGTCCTCCGCGCGCACCCTGCGCTCGGCCCGCTGGCAGCTGGCCGCGGCGGCCACGGTGCTCGTGGCCCTCTCCTCGGTCGTCACCGCGGTGATCGTGGGGCGTGAAGACCGTAGCAGCGCGTCGCCGCCCGCACCGACCAGCGTGGCGGCGGCTGCGGGGAGCCCCGGAGTGGCGGCCACGGCGCCGGCCCGTTTCGTCGCTTCCCAGTACCAGCCCACCGTGGCCAGGCTGCGGGCCGAGCTCGAGGCGCGGCGAGCGGAGCTGTCTCCAGCGACCGTCCAGGCCGTCGAGGCCAACCTCGAAGTCATCGACCGGGCCATCGCCACGACCTCGGCGGCGCTGGCCGCGGACCCCTCGAGTCAGCCGGCCACACAGCTCCTGACCTCGATGTACCGGAAGAAGATCGGACTGCTGGAGCAGACGCTCCAGCTCGGAACCTGAGACAGGGAGAGTCCCGCAATGGACCGTCTCGATAGAAGCTGGTGGGCCCCGCTGATCCTCGTGGCGTGGGCGTTGGCGCTGGCACCGCACCCGACCGCGGCGCAGTCGCCGGACTCCTTGGCCCGCTCCGTAGCGCCCGACGGCGTGGTCTCGATCTCCGCGCGCGAGGCGGACGTGACCGTGGTCGGTTCGAGCGGCCGTACGCTCGTGGTCCGGGCCCGGCCCGAGACGCTCCGGCGGATTCGGCTGGAAGGCTCGGGCCGGAGGCTGAGCGTGAGGGACGACGGGGCGAACGACGCGATCGAGGTCTCGTTGCCGAGCGCCGTGCAGGTGGAGGTCCACACCCGCGACGGCGACGTGACCGTCCGGGGTCTTACCGGGCGCGTGACGATCGAGTCCATGGATGGAGACGTGCACGTCCAGGGAGATCCGCAGAGTCTCCGAGTGGCGGGCGTCTCCGGCAACGTTACCGTGAACGGCTCTCCGGCCCGGCTCAAGCTGAACACCGTGTCCGGGGACGTGACGGTCCCGTCGGCCACGGGGAGCATCGACATCTCGACGGCGAACGGGGACATCGAGGTCGGCGGCCGCGGGATCTCGGACGGGACGTTCACGAGCGCATCGGGCGACATCACCTTTCGCGCACAGCCCACCTCCTCGGCGACCCTGAGCTTCCAGACGGCGACCGGAGAGGTCACGCTCGCGCTCCCGGATGGTGTGGGCGCTTCGTACGAGATCACGACCGTGAGCGGCGAGCTGGTCACGGATCGCCAGGCCCAGCTGCTCGGGAGCCAGCACTTCGGCGGAGGGCGGCACTACCGGCTGTCGGTCGGGAACGGGTCGGTGCACGTGTCGGTGCAGGCCGTGACCGGCGACGTGCACATCGAGGGCTCCTGAGGCGACCCGGCGCCCGCGATCTCCGCGTGTGACGAAGCGCATCCACTGTTGAGGAGGAAGACGATGAGCAGCAAGCGTACGATGCCCGATCCCCGCAGGCGACGCGGTGGACCCCTGGACAGGATCCTGCTGGCCCTGGCCGCCGCCGCGGTCGTCGTGAGCCCCGCTCGGGCCCAGGACGGCTCGGACTGGTGCGCCCAGACGCGCGGCAACCGCGACGACGCCCGGCGCTATTGCGAGGTGCGTGAGCTCACCCTGAAGGCGCCCTCCAGCGGCCTCGACGTGGATGCTCAGCCCAACGGCGGCATCCGCGTGCGGGCGGCCGACCGCGCGGACGTGCGGATGCAGGCCCGCGTTCAGGCGCGCGCCGGGTCGGCCGAAGAGGCCAGGGCTCTGGCCGGTCGCGTGACGATCGACACGGACGGCGGCCGGATCCGGGCCCAGGGTCCCGACACGCACCGGGATAGCTGGTGGTCCGTGAGCTACCGCATCGAGGCGCCGGCGACCACCGATGTGTCCCTGCACGCCCAGAACGGCGGCATCTCCATCGAGGGCCTGAAGGGCAAGACGCGCTTCCGCACTCTGAACGGCGGGGTCGACCTGACGAAGCTGGCCGGGGACGTGAGCGGCTCGACCACCAACGGTGGGCTCGACATCGTGCTCGCCGGCCGAACGTGGGACGGGGTCGGTCTCGCCGTCCGCACGACGAACGGAGGCGTCGACCTCGCCATCCCGGACGGCTACGCCGCGCACCTCGTCACCTCGACCGTGAACGGGGGCGTCGACGTGGGCTTCCCGATCACGGTGCAGGGCCGCATCGGCCGTCGACTGGCCGTCGACCTGGGTGGAGGAGGACCCACCATCCGGGCCGAGACCACCAACGGAGGCGTCGACCTGCATCGCCCCTGAGGTCCTGGCGAGGGCGGGGCGCCGGACGGCGCCCCGCCCTCGCCACCCCCAACCGCCTCCAGTCCGCCCCCGCGCCCGACCCTTCCCTCACCCTATTCATCCCGTTCCCTCGTCCCTTCGTCTCACGCGCACGCTCCGGGGCCTCAGCCTTTGCAACCTTCGCCTCGTAGACGTCGTCCAAGGGCCATATGCAGGAACCCGGACCTGGACCTCACCCACGGAGCTGGATGATGCCGCTTCTCTCTCGCCTCACGGGCGCTCCTCGAGCCTCGAGAGGGGGCCCGTGGCGCGGCGCCGCCGGGCTCCTGGCGCTGCTGCTGGGCGTGACGGGCGCGGGACCGGCCCGGGCCCAGTCGGCGGGTCCCGATGGACCCGCCGCGACGCGGCCCTCGATCCGGGCCGTGCGCCTCCACGAGCCCGTGAAGCTGGACGGGCGGCTGGACGAGGCCGTGTGGCGGACAGCGCCCGCCGCCACCGGGTTCCGGCAGACCCAGCCCGATCCCGGCGTGAAGGCCACGCAGCGGACCGAGGTGAGGTTCGCGTACGACGATCAAGCGCTCTACGTGGGGGCCCGCATGTACGATTCGCTGGGCGCGGCGGGCGTCCGCACGCGCCTGGTGCGCCGCGACGCCGACATGGAGAGCGACGAGCTCTCGATCCTCTTCGACACCTTCCACGACCACCTGGGCGAGACCGAGTTCGACATCAATCCGTCCGACGTGCGCGGCGACGCGCTCGCACTGGGCGGGAGCAACCTGGACGCCTCCTGGGACCCCGTGTGGCGGGCCGCGACGACCGTGGACTCGCTGGGCTGGACGGCCGAGCTCCGGATCCCGTTCTCGCAGCTCCGCTTCCCGCCCGACTCGGT
>Ga0315540_10000493_pt1 | contig 22431 bp, 21 predicted proteins | sample SalMarSW160110MG_FD_203677 | JGI IMG/M metagenome (GOLD analysis project Ga0315540, IMG submission 203677) | Salt marsh sediment microbial communities from the Plum Island Ecosystem LTER, Massachusetts, United States - Salt Marsh Sediment SW1601-10 ...
GAAGCGATTCGCAAACTGCTCGGTGTCATAATGCGCGCCGTGCGCAGTGGCATCGGCAATGACGCCTATGCCGCGCGGCAGCTGGATGAAGAGGACATGGCGCGGCAGACCCATTTCGAGTTGCAGGAGCTGCCGCTGGTAGCCGCGCTCACTCACCCCGAGTCGCCGGTCGCCGCGGACGAGCTGATTCCATCGCTGTTGAGCGAGGACGACGCCAGCCTCGAGCGTTGCCTGACCCTGTTCGATGATCAGCAACTCGCCGAGATCCGCCAGGACGCCGCGCAATACCTGCAGCGTATCGACGCAGACCGGCGGCTCAGCGACGCCTGGCGACGCCTGGATCTTATCCGCAGTCATTTCCGCGCCGGCGGCCCGGATTTGCCCGCGAACTGAGAGAGAATGATGCATGGCAGTTGAAATTGACCGCAACCGCTGGAGCGAAGGCCGGGTCCGCGAGGTCTATCGCTGGACGGAAACGCTTTACTCCATCCGGATCAACGCGGACGTGCAGCCATTTACCGCCGGCCAGTTCACCAAACTGGGGCTGGTCATTGACGGTGAACTGGTCTCGCGACCGTACTCCTATGTGAACGCGCCGCACGAGGACGCCCTGGAATTCTATTTCGTCACGGTACCGCAGGGGCCGCTCACCAACCGCATGGTGGCGCTCTCGCCGGGTGACCCTATCGAAGTCATGCGCAAGGCGGCGGGGTTTCTGACGCTGAATGAAATTCCCGCGGCCAGGCATTTGTGGCTGCTATCCACCGGCACGGCGATCGGACCGTTTCTGTCGATCCTGAAGACGCCGCAACCGTGGCAGCGTTTCGAACGCATTGTGCTGGTTCACGCCGTGCGCCACGCAGACGAGCTGAGCTTTGCGGACACCATTCAGCGGTTGCAGACCAGCTATCCGGAGCAGTTTCAGTTTATCCCGGTGGTGAGCCGCGAGGCGACGACGTTCGCCTTGCAGGCGCGCATACCGGCGCTTATCGAAGACGGGCGCCTGGAACAGCGTGCGGGGCTCGAAATCGCTGCAGACCGGTCGCAGGTCATGATCTGCGGCAACCCCGACATGGTCAAAGCCACCAGCACCGCCCTGGAGGAACGTGGACTGGAGCGCAACCGGCGGCGTTCACCCGGGCATGTCACGGTGGAAAATTACTGGTAGCCAAATTCGTAAATACGATGCGACCCAGTATAATGGCACACGACTTTTCTGGCGGCCAGAAGCATGCCTTTTTGCCTGCAATAGTTAATTTAATATCAATTGGTTATTAAGTATATTTAAGATGCCACATAAAGACGGTCCCTCAGAACGCCGCAGCTACACCGAGCGCCGCCGACCCGTTGACCGGCGCACGGAGCTGGATCCACAGGTACCAGGGTACCGTTTCCCCTCCTGGCAGGAACAGCGTGTGCAGTTCATCACCCGCTACGTGTTCCTGGTGCTGGGCGTTCTGTTCTTCAACCTGGTCGAAGGTATCCAGCCCGCTTACTGGTCACTCACCCAGCTGAACATCGCCTTCGGACTTTATTTGCTGATCAACACGGCGCTGTTTCTGCACGCGCGCAGATACCATATACACACCCTGCGCTACCACATCGCCATGTGGGTCGATATCGTCATCACCGCCATAAGTGTGCTAAACGATCCCTACCCTATACCGCCATCCCTGCTGGTGTTCATTATGGTGGTGCTCGGCAACGGCATGCGCTATGGCATGCGGCTGTTCGCCATTTCGCTGATCGGCAGTTTTGCAGCGACCATGCTGGTTCTGTCGGCGCGTTTCGTGCTGAACGACCAACAGTTGTCACCCGGACTGCTGTTTCTGAACCTGTTCGGCGGCATCATTCTGGTCTACTCCTATATTCTGATGGGGCGCATCGAAAACAGCCGCCGCGAGCTCGAGTTGCACAGCAACCTGGATACCCTGACCGGTTTGCTCAACCGCCGCGCGTTGCAGGATGTGGCAAAGACCATGTTCCAGCGTCTGCAGCGCAACCAGTCGGGATTCGTCATGCTGTTTGCCGATCTGGACAAGTTCAAGGCGGTCAATGACGTGCTCGGTCACGCAACCGGTGACCGGGTGCTCAAGCAGTTCGCCGACATCCTCCGCCACACCATTCGCAGCACCGATGTCGCCGCACGCTTCGGCGGTGACGAGTTTGTCGTGCTGCTCGACAACACCAGCCTCGCCGAGGCCGAAGTGGTCGCTGTCCGCATTCAGAAACAGGTCGCGCAATGGGCCGATGAGAATAGCATTGATTTCAGTGCGAGTTTTGGCCTGGGTGAAGCGCCCACGCATGGCGAAAGCTTCGCCAGCCTGTTGGAGCAGGTGGACCAGGCACTGTACCATTCGAAGTCCAGACGCGCGGTTGGCGGCCTGGCGTATGCCACGTGCGCCCATACCGGCACGGGCTGAACTTTCGATCCCGGACGAGCGATGGAGCGATATGGAAGAAAAAGTCGATGTTGCCATTATTGGTGCCGGCAGCGCGGGTCTTTATGCCCTGGCGCAGGTAGTGCGTACGACCGACAGCTACGTGTTGATCGACGGCGGTGAACTGGGGACAACCTGTGCGCGTGTCGGGTGTATGCCGTCGAAGGCGCTGATTCAGGTTGCCGAGGACTTTCACCGTCGCAAACTGTTCCCCCGCGAAGGGATCGAGGGCGGCGACGGTCTGACGGTCAGCGGCGGCGATGTGATGGAGCACGTGCAGGGGTTGCGCGATATTTTCGTCGACAAGGTGCTGTCGACCAGCACCGATGACATGGGCGATGAATTCATCGAGGGCCACGCCCGCTTTCTGGACAGGAACCTGCTGCAGGTGGGTGAACGTCGCATCCGCGCAAAGCGTATCGTGATCGCCACCGGCAGCTCGCCCATCGTCCCCGGTGGCTGGAAAGCCTTTGGCGACCGCGTTCTGACTACCGACGAGATCTTCGAGCTTGAGGAGCTGCCGCAGTCCCTGGCGGTCATCGGCCTGGGCGTTATCGGCCTGGAACTCGGACAGGCGTTGCAACGCCTCGGTGTCGAGATAACCGGCATCGATCAACTGGAAACGATCGGCAATATCGACGACCCGGATGTCAACGCGCTGGCGCAGCAGCTGATCGGCAAGGACATGCCACTGTGGCTGGGTCATCCGGCCAGCATAGAGGAAGCCGGCGACGGCCGCCTCAAGGTCAGTGCCGGTGAACGCAGCGTTACCGTCGACAAGGTGCTGGTGGCGATCGGGCGGGCGCCCAACCTGTCCGGCCTCGACCCCGATAAGGCGGGTATCACCCTGAATGCCGGGGGCGTGCCGGATTTCGACCCCACCACCATGCAGATCGGCGAGTTGCCGCTGTTCATCGCCGGCGATGTCACCATGGACCGGCAACTGCTGCACGAAGCGGCCGACGAAGGCCGCATCGCCGGCATCAATGCGGCTGCCGACAAACCCGTCGCCTTCCGCCGCAAGACCCCGCTGACGATTACCTTTTCCGATCCCAACATCGTCATGGTCGGAAAGCGCTACTCGGAGCTGGACCTGGACAACACGCTGATCGGTTCGGTATCGCTGGGTATGCTGGGACGCGCGCTGATCATGGGCAGGAACAAGGGGATGCTGCGCCTGTATGCCGACAAGGCGCATGGGCGTCTGCTGGGAGCCAGCATACTGGCGCCCCACGGTGAACATCTCGGTCACTTGCTCAACTGGTGCACCGAGCAGCGGCTTACCATCCTGCAAATGGTGCGCATGCCGTTTTATCACCCGGTTCTGGAAGAAGCGATACAACCTGTGCTGCGTGATCTGGTGCGCCAGTCTGACTGGCACACCGGTCTCTATCCGCCCGATCTCGAAGTCCTCTAGACATGTACAGCAGGCTCAGACAACGCCTGGATCGGCTTATCGGTCTGGGACATTCCCGGCTGATGCGCAACAGCGCCATCGGCGTGGAGAAAGAGACGCTGCGCGTCAACCGCGAGGGCGGCATTGCGCAGACACCGCACCCGCGGGCCCTGGGCGCGGCGTTGACGCACCCGTACATCACCACCGACTATTCCGAAGCGCTGACGGAACTCATTACGCCGCCGTTTCAGGGTATCCGCCAGGTACTGGATTTTCTGCGTGATGTGCAGCAATTTGTCTACCAGCGGCTGGATAACGAATACCTCTGGTCGACGAGCATGCCCTGCGTGGTTGCCGGAGAAACCAGCATCCCGGTGGCGCGCTACGGCAGTTCCAATGCGGGACAGATGAAACGCGTCTACCGCGTCGGTCTGGGCTACCGCTATGGTCGCGTCATGCAGGTTATCGCCGGCGTACATTTCAATTATTCCTTCCCGCCGGACTTCTGGACCGTATACAGCGAACTCGAAGGCAATCGTCTGCCGATGCAGGATTATGTTTCCGAGTGCTATATGGCGCTGATCCGCAACCTGCAGCGCTTCGGCTGGCTGATTCCGTACCTGTTCGGGGCATCGCCCGCGATTTGCAAATCCTTTCTCGGCGGGGCCCCCACCACGCTCCAGGAATTCAACGAAAACACCTACTACGAACCCTATGCGACCTCGCTGCGCATGGGCGATATCGGCTACCAGAACAACAAGGAAAACGAATACGGCATCAAGGCCAGCTACGATTCACTGGCCAGCTACATCGACAGCCTGGGCTGCGCGATCAACACACCGTGTGCGGAATACGAAAAAATCGGTGTGCTGGTCGACGGTGAATACCGGCAGTTGAATGCCAATATCCTGCAGATAGAGAATGAATATTACAGCACCATCAGGCCCAAGCAGGTGCTCAACGGGAACGAAAAACCCACGCTGGCGCTGAAACGCCGCGGCATCGCCTACGTCGAATTGCGTTCGCTGGACGTCAACGCTTTCGACCCGCTGGGTATCAATGAGCGCCAGCTGCACTTTCTCGAGTGCTTCCTGCTGTTCTGTCTGCTGCACGACAGTCCGGTTATCGGCGCCGATGAACGGCGCGCCATCGACGACAACGAGCTGCGGGCCGCGCACCGCGGTCGCGATCCGGACCTGAAACTGGTGCGCGGTCATGAGTCCGTATACCTGCGAGAATGGGCGAGCGAACTGCTGGAGGAAATGCACGCGGTCTGCGAGTTGCTCGACCAGAGCGTCAGCGGGGCGCCGTATTGTGCTGCGCTGGATGAGCAGTTACGCAAGGTCCGCGATCCGGATCTGACGCCCTCGGCACGGATGTTGAACGAAATGCGCGAGCGCGGTGAAGGCTTTTACCATTTCGCCCGGCGGATGTCGGAGATTCACCAGCATTTCTTCAAGAATCTGCCGCTGAGCGAAAACCGCGAACAGTATTTCACCGAGCTGGCGGTGAAGTCACTCGAAGACCAGCAGGCGCTGGAGGCGGCCGACGAAATTTCCTTTTCGGAATACCTGCAGCGCTACTTTGCGCAGGCGTGAGCGGCGGCCCTGTGACCACGATATCCAGAACCCTGGTGCTGGCCTCCACGTCGCCCTTCCGCAGGCAACTGCTGGAGCGCCTGGGGGTGCCTTTCGAAACCTTGTCCCCCGAGGTGGATGAAACGCCTCGCGACGGCGAACGCGCCGAGGCGCTGGTTGTGCGCCTCGCCGAAGCCAAGGCGCGAGCCGGCGCCGAGGCCTGGCCCGACGCACTGATTATCGGCTCGGACCAGGTGGCGGTGTGCGGCGACGACGTGCTGGGAAAACCGGGGGACCACGCCACTGCTTGCGCCCAACTGGGCCGCCTGTCCGGCCGCCGGGTGACGTTTCATACCGGTCTCTGCCTGTTCGACGCTCGCAGCGGGCGGCCGCGGGTGGACCTGGTCCCCTACCATGTCAGCTTCCGCCGGCTCGACCCGCAGCAGATCGATCGCTATCTGAAACACGACCGGCCCTACAACTGCGCCGGCAGCTTCAAGTCCGAGGGTCTCGGTATCAGTCTGTTTGAATCGATGCAGGGCGAGGATCCCAATGCGCTGATCGGACTGCCGCTGATCCGCCTGGTGAGCTGGCTGAACGATGCCGGAATCGCCATACCCTGACACACGGCATGCGATGGGCGCCGGTGCCTTCCGCGAGCGGCTCTGGCTGGCTGTCACCGGCGCACAGGCGGGGTGACAGGCGCAGCCATTATCAGCGCAACGCGAACTCGCCGCCGAGCACGTGGCCGATGCCCTCGCCGATCGATACCCCCAGTTTCTTGCTGACCTGTTCGTACCAGTCTTCTTCCGCGGTGTAGTCAACGATGGTCTCGGCGCCGATAATTTCGCGGGCCACGTAGTCGGCGCTGCCCAGTTTGTCGACCAGACCGATGTCGACGGATTGCTCGCCGGTCCAGACATAGCCACTGAACAGGTCCGGGGTATCGGTTTTCAGTTTGTCACCACGGCCCGCCTTGACCACGTCGATGAACTGCTGGTGGATGTCGTCGAGCATGCCCTTGACCTGTTTGACATCCTGTGCCTTGACCGGCTCGAAGGGATCGAGGAACCCCTTGTGTTCGCCCGCGGTGATCAGGCGCCGCTCGATGCCCAGTTTGTTGATTGCATCGACAAAGCCGAAGCTGTCCATGCGCACGCCGATGGAGCCGACGATACTGGCTTTATCGGCATAGATCTCGTCGGCGGCCGACGCCACGTAGTAGGCGCCGGATGCACAGATATCGCTGAGCACCGCGTACAGGTGTTTGTCCGGATACTTCTTGCGCAGGCGTTTGATTTCATCGTTGATATAGCCCGACTGCACCGGGCTGCCGCCCGGGCTGTTGATACGCAGAATGACGCCGGCGCTGTTTTCGGCTTCGAACGCGTCGCGCAGACCTTCAATGATGTTATCGGCACTGGCCTCCTTGCCCGGGCCGATGATGCCCTTGAGCTCCACCATGGCGGTATGCTTCGACTCGGCGCCGGGTTCCAGTTGCAGGTCGGGACTGTACAGGTACAGCAGCAGCCCCAGGTAGACGAACATAAGAAGCTTGAAGAAGATCCCCCAGCGGCGGGCGGTGCGCTGTTCCTTGAGCGAGGCAAACGCGAGGCGGTTGATCAGGTCCTGCTGCCACTCGGGCGAACCGTTCGGGTTGTCGTTATCTTCATAGGGTCCCATCGTGTGCTACCTCAATCTGTCGTCGCCAGCGGCGACTGTGACAAAGAATCTGCATCAAGCAAGTGGTGTTCGGCCAGCCAGTCGACCAGTTCGCTGATCGTATCGAGGCAAACCAGTGGCTGATGCTGCATCAGTCGTTGCCGGTCGTGGACGCCGTAGCTCACAGCCACAGGGTATACGCCGGCCTCGCGGGCCATGCCCATGTCGTACTCGGTGTCGCCCACCATCAGTGACTGATGCGCGTCGACGCCCAGTTCGCCGAGGATCTCCTCGAGCATCTGCGGATGCGGTTTGGAGCGGGTCTCGTCCGCACAGCGGGTAATGGCGAACAGATCCTCGAGTCCGGTATGACACAAAACCTTGTCGAGCCCGACGCGTCCCTTGCCGGTGGCTATCGCCAGCAGGAATCCGGCTTCCTTCAACAGCTGCAGCGTTTCCCGCGCGCCCGGAAACAAATCAGATTCCTCGGAGATTCCGAACCAGTGGTGGCGATAACGCTCGACGAAGCGCGTGGCGAATTCGTCACCGCGCCCCGGGTAGAGGGCGTCGATCGCTTCGTGCAAACCCAGCCCGATGATATTCCGGCACTGGTCCGCGGTACGTGCCTCCAGTTGCATGTCTGCGATAGCGGCGAACATTGAATGCACGATCTGGGTTTCCGAATCCATGAGGGTTCCGTCCCAGTCGAATACGATCAATCGGACCGCATCCGGCGTGTTGTCCCTGTTCTCTTGTACCATACCGCTCATCCGTTATCCCTCGCTGTATCGGACGATGTCTCGAGTTTCTGAATCACACCCCTGAGATCGGCGCTCAACGGCGCGCTGACTTCGATTGCCCGCTGGCGTTCGGTGTCTTCGAACGCCAGATAGTGGGCGTGCAGGAACAGGCGTTTCAGCCCGAGTTCGCGCAGCCGCCGGTTGAACCGCGGATCACCATATTTTTCGTCGCCGGCCAGCGGATGTCCGGCGTGCGCGGCGTGCACCCGGATCTGGTGGGTACGGCCCGTGCCGAGGTCGGCTTCCATCAGGCTCGCGCCGGCGTAGCTTTCCAGGTGGCGGAAGCGCGTCAGTGCCGCCTTGCCCTCGGGGTCCACCCGAACGATACGTTCCCCGCCGCTGAGCTGGTTCTTTTTCAGCGGCGCGTCCACTTTCCAGGGGCCTTGGTGCCAGTCACCCATCGCCAGCAGCAGGTAGCGCTTGCGCACCGCGCCGCTGCGTAACAGGTCGTGCAGGCTGCGTAGTTCGCTGCGTTTCTTCGCAATCATCAGGCAGCCCGAGGTTTCGCGGTCGAGCCGGTGCACCAGCTCCAGGTATGGCGCCTGCGGGCGCAGCGCGCGCAAGCCCTCGATCACGCCATAGTCGAGGCCGCTGCCGCCGTGCACCGCGATACCGGCGGGCTTGTCCAGCACCAGCAAGCGCTCATCTTCGTAAATCACCGCGTCGGCAAGACGCTGGAGCACCGCCCCCGGCGGCGGCGCGCCGGCAGGCGATTCGGCAACCCGGACCGGCGGAATACGCACCTGGTCGCCGCTCTGGAGGCGGTATTCCGGGCCGATCCGACCCTTGTTGACCCGCACTTCCCCCTTGCGCAGCAGCCGGTAAACGCGGCTCTTCGGCACACCCTTGAGGATCCTCAGCAAGAAGTTGTCGATCCGTTGACCGGCCTGCTCGGCCGAGATATCCAGCCACTGCACGGCTGGTTTAGCCCCGTTTTCCATGGGCGCGGATTCTAGCAGCCCAGCCGCCGGACTGCTCAGAAAAACGTGCTATTACCCTCCCAGAACAGCGGGTTTGTCAGGTTTCGGAAGGGCTTATAAGCATTTGATATAACGGCATTGTGTTGATATAGTCTGCCAGTCGACCCAATCCCTTACGGAAGCTGCCTGGCAGCCGGGAGTGTCGGTAATAACCCGTTTTCGTTTCCGCTGTGTCGGGCCCGGGAAGGCCGGACACAGGGATCGAGCAGAGACCTGACGGTTTCTATGTCTACGCCTATAAATGAACAAGTGATTGCTCCTGTGTCCTTAACGATCGTTTTGATGATTGAACTGGTATTTGGACTGAGAGTCCGGGGACTCCCCCGGCAATCCGGCGCCCTGTCCGAAGTGCGCCGCCCTCAGCCCGTGCCGGTACGCATCGTCAGCCGCTCGTCGGGTGTGGTCGAGCGCATGAGAGATAAATGCAATGAAACGTATGCTCATAAACGCCACGCAGCCCGAAGAGCTGCGTGTCGCCCTGGTCGATGGCCAGAAACTCTACGACCTCGATATTGAGGTACCCTCCAGAGGCCAGAAAAAGTCCAACGTCTACAAGGGAAAAATCACCCGCGTCGAGCCCAGCCTCGAGGCGGCCTTTGTGGATTACGGCGCCGAACGGCATGGTTTCCTGCCACTGAAAGAGGTCGCCCGCGGCTATTTTAAGGCCGGTGCCGGCGAAAGCGGCCGCGTGACCATCAAGGAAGCGCTGCGTGAGGGCCAGGAAGTCATCGTCCAGGTCGAAAAGGAAGAACGCGGCAACAAGGGCGCGGCGCTGACCACCTTCATCAGCCTCGCCGGACGCTACCTGGTCCTGATGCCCAACAACCCGCGTGCCGGCGGTGTGTCGCGGCGCATCGAAGGCGATGATCGCAACGTCATTCGCGATGCCATGGCGGAGCTGGAATACCCCGCTGATATGGGACTGATCGTGCGTACCGCGGGCGTCGGCCGCCAGGCCGAGGAACTGCAGTGGGACCTCGACTACCTGTTGCAGCTCTGGGAATCCATCTCCCGGGCTGCTGGCGAGGGCGCGGCGCCCTTTCTCATTTACCAGGAAAGCAATGTCATCATTCGTGCACTGCGTGACCACCTGCGCAGTGACATCGGCGAAATTCTGGTCGATGACGCCGAGGTCTATGAACGGGCTATCGAGTTCATGACCCAGGTGATGCCGCATAACCTCAAGAAACTGAAGCGCTACGACGACCCGGTACCGCTGTTTTCCCGTTACCAGATCGAAAGCCAGATCGAGTCGGCGTTTCAGCGCGAAGTCACCCTGCCCTCGGGCGGCGCCATCGTCATCGATCACACCGAGGCGCTGTTGTCGATCGATATCAACTCGGCGCGCGCCACCAAGGGCAGCGACATCGAGGAAACGGCTCTCAATACCAACCTGGAGGCGGCCGACGAAGTTGCCCGCCAGCTGCGCCTGCGCGATCTGGGCGGGCTGATCGTGATCGACTTTATCGATATGCAGCCGACCAAGCACCAGCGCGAGGTCGAGAACCGTTTGCGCGATGCCCTGAAGGTCGACCGCGCCCGCGTGCAGCTGGGCCGCATATCGCGGTTCGGGCTGTTGGAAATGTCGCGCCAGCGGCTGCGTCCGTCGCTGGGCGAATCCAGCCAGATCGTCTGCCCCCGCTGCAAGGGCCAAGGCACGGTGCGTGGCGTGGAATCGCTCGCGCTGTCGATCCTGCGCATCATCGAAGAAGAAGCGATGAAAGATAAGACCGGGCGGGTGATCGCCCGTGTGCCGGTCGCGGTCGGCACCTACCTGTTGAACGAAAAGCGCGAAATTCTGGTAACCCTGGAACAGCGCCACAAGCTGGATGTCACCCTGATTCCGACGCCGAGCCTGGAAACGCCGCACTACGAGATCAGGCGCGTGCGCAGCGACGAGCTGGAGGGCGAGGATGGCGCTGTCAGTCACGAGATGCTCAGCGAGGACGAAGGTGAGGCGGAACTGGAACAACACCTGGTTGCCGCCAAGCCTGTCGAACTGGAAAAACCCGCGGTCCAGCGGCTGGCACCCGCAGCACCCGCACCGGTTATTGTGCGCGAGCCGGCCGTGACCGCACAGACGCCCGGGCTGTTGCGGCGGATGTGGACCAGCCTGTTCGGCAGCGGCGTTGAAGTCGTGAGCGAAACGCCGGAAAAATCCGAGCAGCCGCCGCGCCGCGCGCGCGATAGCGGTACCGGTGGCCGCGGTGCCCGCAATCGCGCCGGCGGCAGCCGGCGCCGAGGTGGTCAGCCGGCACGTCGCAGTGAAGGTGGTCAGCAGCAGCGTGATGCGTCCACCTCGAAGCGTCGTCCGCAACCGAGCGGCGCACCGGAAGCGAAAGACAAGAAGGACACTGCCACCGAAGCGTCCACGGACAAACGCCAGCCACAACAGCCGCAGGAACAGCCACAACAGCCGCAGGAACAGCCGGATCAGCAGCCCGACAAAACGTCGGCTGCCAAGGGTGGTCAGGGACGCAGCGGCAATCGCCGTGGCCGCCGCGGCGGGCGCCGTCGTTCGAGCCAGCGGCGCGACAGCGAGCAGGCGGCAGGTGCACCACCGGCGGCCAATGCCACCGAGTCCGGCGCCAGTGCGCCCGCGGCGCAAAGCGACACGAAAGCGGATAGCGCCGGTTCCCCTGCCCCGCAGGAGAGCAAGGTGACACCGCTGCAGGCACCGCCCGCGACGAAACCCGCGGCGCCCGCAGCCGTGGCGGCGGACAAACCGAACCCGCCCGAGGCTGCCAAACCGAAGCCCGCGGAGAGCTCGGCGAAACCCGAAGGCGCGCAGAGCACGCCACCGGCCGGCGACAGCAAACCCGCAGCCATCGGTGACGAGTAGCGTGTAAGCCCCATGATGCCGCGCCGTCTGAGTCATTGGTTACTCGCAGCGCTCCTGGTCATCGCCCAGGCGGCGCTGCTGATTCACCAGTCGGATGTCGACGCCCACGCCCACGGCGAGCATTGCCCGGTCTGCCTGCTGGTTCACGGCCTCGACAATGCCGTCCCCAGCCAGTTTGTCCTGCGTGTCGACAAGCTCGACCCGCCCGTATTTATCATCGCCGGTGCACGCGTCAGTGCCCCGCAAACCGCGAGCTACTACCGCACACGCGCACCACCGCTTTACGCACCCCATAGCTGATTGTCTTTCCGATCCCTTGTGGCACGGCCGTATGGCGCCGTGCCCGGTCTATGGAGTGTGTGTTATGTCCCGATCCATTACTGCGACACTGGCCTGCCTGGGCCTGTGTCTACCGCTGCCGGTGCTAGCCGCATCCGGCGACGAGCTGAACCAGATCCGTCAACAGATGGAAACCCTGAAACGTGCCTATGAAACCCAGATCAAGGCCCTCGAGGAGCGGCTGCAAAAAGCCGAATCGCTGGCCGAGGAAAACCGTGCCGGCCTGAACGAGGTGGCCAACGCGCCACCGGCCGACAGTGGCGGCGACCAGTCGAGCGCCAATGCCTTCAACCCGGCCATTTCGGTCATACTGCAGGGCGCCGCGAACAGCTATTCGCAGAACCCGGATGACTACGCCCTGCCCGGGTTCCAGCTGGGCGACGAAGCCGGTCTGCCCAGCGAAGGTCTCACCCTGGATGAAACGGAAATCACCGCGTCGGCCAATATCGATCCGATGTTCTATGCACAAAGCACCTTCAGTTTCAGTGACGGAAACGTCAATGTTGAAGAGGCCTACGGCGACACTCTGGCACTACCGGCCGGTTTCGGCATGCGCTTTGGGCGCTTCTACTCCGGGATCGGTTATCTGAATCAGATCCACTCGCACGCCTGGGATTTTCACGATTCGCCGCTGGCCTACCGCGCCTTTCTCGGTGGCCAGTACGGTGACGACGGTGTGCGCGTGACCTGGACCGCACCGACCGATCTTTACATGATGTTCGGCGCCGAAACCCTCGCCGGCAATAACTTTCCCGGCGGTGAATCGCAAAGTGTCACGGGTGATGTACAGACGCTGTTTGCAAAATTCGGTGGCGATGTCGGTGCCAGCTGGGCCTGGCAGGCCGGGTTATCTGCGCTGCTGGCAAATGCCAACAACAGGAGCACCGACAATGCCGCCAGCGGCGCCAACACGGTGTTCAACGGTGACTCCGATCTGTACGGTGCGGACGTCGTCTGGAAATGGTCGCCCAATGGTAACCCGCAAATTCACAATCTTATCCTGCGCGGCGAATACTTCTACCGCGACGAGTCCGGCAAGGTGAATGTGAGCGACGGCAGCAACGACGGCTTGTTGAAGTACAACGGTGACCAGACGGGCTGGTATGCCCAGGCGGTGTACCAGTTCATGCCACAGTGGCGCTTCGGCACCCGCTATGACCGGCTGACATCGGACAATCATCTGAATGTCGTCAGTCTGGGCGGCTTCGCCGACGCGAATGCCCTCATCCAGGACTCCGGGCTCGCTGACGACGGCCACGATCCGCATCGCTGGAGCGCCATGCTCGACTGGAGTCCCAGTGAGTTCAGCCGGCTGCGCGCCCAGTATAACCGCGACAACTCGCGTCTCAACGGCACCGACAACCAGTGGACGCTGCAATACATCCTGAGCATGGGCAGCCACGGCGCCCACCTGTTCTAGTAAGGAGATAACAATGAATCACAAACATCTGTATGCCGCGTCGCTGTTTGTCTTTACGCTACTGTCCCCTCCCCTGCAGGCCGCTCTGCGGATTCTCGCCTGCGAGCCCGAATGGGGCGCCCTGGCACAGGAACTCGGCGGCGACGACGTCAGCGTTTATACAGCCACCACGGCTCACCAGGATCCGCACCACATCCAGGCGCGGCCCAGCCTGATCGCCCAGGCCAGACGTGCCGACCTGGTGGTGTGCACCGGCGCGGAACTCGAAATCGGCTGGTTGCCGCTGGTGTTGCGCCGGGCAGGTAATCCGAAGATACAGACCGGCACCACAGGCTATTTCGCCGCGACCGACTTCGTTGCGTTACTGGAAAAACCGCAACGGCTGGACCGTGCGGAGGGAGACGTGCACGCCGCGGGCAATCCGCATATCCAGCTCGACCCGCACAATATCCTGCGGGTGGCGCAGGCACTGGGCCCGCGGCTAGCCGAACTGGACAGCCAGCATGCCGATCAGTATGCACAGCGACTGAAAGATTTCAGTCAGCGCTGGCAGGCAGCCATGGGTCGCTGGGAAACGCAGGCTGAACCGTTGAAGGGTATGCCCATTGTCGTCTACCACCGTGCCTGGACGTACCTCAACCACTGGCTGGGTCTCGACCAGTTGGCCGAACTCGAACCCAGACCCGGGGTGCCGCCTACCAGTTCCCACCTCGCCGAAGTGCTGGATAAAATGAAGGCGCAGCCGGCGCGGGCAGTGATTCGCGCTCCCTACCAGGATCAGCGGCCGGTCCAATGGCTGCATGACCATACCGGGATCGCGATGCTGGAACTGCCGTTTACCGTCGGTGGCAATGCGCAGGCCGGTGACCTGTTCGGCCTGTTTGACTCAACCGTGCAGATGCTGCTTGGAGTACAACCGTGAACCTCGACGGCCTCGACCCGGTCATCCTTGCCCCGGCGCTGGCCGCGGGGGCACTGGTGATTGCGACCCACGTGCCGCTCGGCCAGCAGGTGCTGAAGCGCGGCATTATCTTTATCGACCTCGCTATCGCGCAGATTGCCGGCCTGGGTGTCCTGCTGGCGACGGTGCTGGGGTTTGAAGACAGTGGCTGGGGAATCCAGATAACCGCGTTTTCCGCGGCGCTGGTCGGCGCCTTTGGGCTCTATCAGTGCGAACGCCGCTGGCCGGAAACGCTGGAAGCGGTCATCGGCAGCGCCTTCGTCCTGGCGGCAACCGCCGGGATCCTGCTGCTCGCCAACAACCCGCACGGTGGTGAACACCTGAAGGACCTGCTGGTCGGTCAGATTCTCTGGGTCGGTTTCGACCAGCTGCTGCCGGTGCTGGCTTTGTACGCGCTGGTGCTGGCGGTCTGGTTCGGCGTGGGCGTCGAACGGCGGCCGGTGCTGTTCTACGTGCTGTTTGCGTTGACGGTCACGGCGTCCGTTCAGCTGGTCGGGGTATATCTGGTGTTCGCCAGCCTGATCATCCCCGCGCTCGCGGCGCGCAGGCTGAGCATGCGTTGTCAGTCGCTGTTTGCCGGTTACTTCACCGGCATCCTGGGCTATACCATCGGTCTGGTGCTGTCGGCGTTGCTGGATTTGCCCGCGGGTGCCGTGGTTGTCTGGTCGCTCAGCCTGTTCGGTCTGCTGGTGTCGTTTGCGGTCAAACGTGCTGCTGTTGACACGGACCTGTCGCCCGCAGACGCCTAGGAGCCCGCCGTTACTTTGCGGCGAATGTCCTCGATCAGCGCCCGGGCGCCCTCTTCCACGAGATCCAGCACCCGTTCGAATCCCTGCGGGCCGCCGTAGTAGGGGTCAGGCACGTCGTCGCGCACCGACGGACCGGCAAACTCCAGGAACAGGCGGACCTTACCCTGGTGTTCCTCGGGACAGATGGACAGCAGGTCATCAAGGTTGCTGCTGTCCATCGCCAGGACATAGTCGAAGCGGGCGAAATCGGCGGCCTCGACGCGCCGCGCGCGCTGCCTGCTCAGGTCGATGCCGCGCTTCGCAGCCGCCTGGGTCGCGCGCGGGTCCGGCTGTTCACCGACGTGATAGGCGTGTGTGCCCGCCGAATCGATCTGCACCCGCCTGGCGAGCTCTGTCGCCGCGACCAGTGACTCGAATACACCCTGGGCCGTCGGGGAACGACAGATATTGCCCATGCATACAAACAATATTTTTATTTTCTGCATATTTACAGCTGATATCTAAGCTTGATTCTTTCCCGGGTGCAGTTCAGAGTATGGTACATGGAAACCCGCCTGTTACAACAGTTGCGCTCCCTGATCGGCCGGTCCCTGGTGTACGGCGGGCATAGCTGCCAGATCATCGAGATTCTCGAGGGCGACAACGCCCTGGTGCTGCGCTGCGAGGACAGCGAACGTATCATCCAGGGTAACCAGTTCGGCGAAGCGACCCGGCGGGTTAAACGCCATCACACCTTGCCGCTGTTCGATGAACACCGGGCGCTGAACCCCATCATTGCGGCGTGGCTGGAATGATGCCGCCAGAACGGGCCGCGATGCGCACATCCTCTCAGTTCGCGGTTGCCCGCAACAGCTGCTGGACGATATGCAGATCATCGTCGGTATCCACGCCGGGCCCCGGCCGCTGGCTGGCTTCGGCCACATGAATGCGTTCGCCATACCACAGGGCGCGCAGCTGCTCGAGGTGTTCGGTCTGTTCAAGTGCACAGGGGCGCATGCGCGCATAGCGCCGCAGATACGCCGCGCGATAGGCGTAGATGCCGATGTGACGTAACGGCACGATACCGACCGGCAGGGCCTTGATATCATCGTGTAACAGGTCGCGGTCCCAGGGAATGGGCGCGCGGCTGAAATACAGCGCAACCCCCGCCTTGTCCGTGACCACCTTGACCACGTTGGGGTCGAAAAACTCCCCCGCGGCCACCAGCGGCGTGGCCAGGGTGGATATGGCCGCGTCGGGATTGTTGGCAAGATCGCGCGCCACCTGCTCGATCAGGGTCGGTGGCATCAGCGGTTCATCACCCTGCACATTGACCACGATAGCCTCGTCCGGCCAGCCAAACGCCTCTACCACCTCGGCGAGGCGGTCCGTGCCACTGGCGTGTTCCGTCGATGTCATGCAGACCTGTGCGCCGAAGCGCTTCGCGGCGGTTTCGATACGCGCGTCGTCGGTGGCAACAACGACTTCACTGGCCGAACAGGCCGAGGCGGCGTCGAAGACGTATTGCAGCATGGGCTTGCCCAGCAGTTCGCGCAGGGGTTTGCCGGGCAGCCGGGTGGAGGCATAACGGGCGGGTATTACGACTTTGTAGTCGTTTGGCATACGAACGGATCCTTAGAGGTCTTGTTCGACGGGAATCTGCCGGGCTTCTTCTTCGAGCATCACCGGGATGTCATCGCGGATCGGGAAAGCCAGTCGGTCCGCCTTGCAGATCAGCTCCTGTTCGCTCTGATCATAGACCAGCGGACCCTTGCAGACCGGGCAAGCCAGGATATCGAGTAATTTTTTGTCCAAATTCAGTGCTCCAAAGGACCAACGGCACGCACGAACCAGTCTTCGAAGGCGGGATCGAGCCGTGCTTCGACCGGTACCACCCACCAGTCCGGTTTCGAGAATGACCGGCATTTTACCGCGTCTTTCTCGGTCATCAAAACAGGACGCCGATCCGCAAACGCCAGATCCGCAGGCGTATAGCGGTGATGGTCGTCAAAAGCATGTGCGGTAACCGGAATTCCCGCATCCAGCAACTGGCGAAAGAATCGCTGCGGGTAACCGATGCCGGCCACGGCATGCACGCTTTGACCGGCAAATGCGTCCAGCGCGTAGCACTGCTCGGGGTCCAGCAACTTGCAGGCATCGGCGCCCGCGTACTGCATCACGGTGGTCGCCCCCGGATACGCGCCGCCAAGGGCCACCAAAGCGTCGACACGACGCAAACGTCGGCGCGGTTCCCGCAAGGGCCCCGCCGGCAGGCAGGCGCCGTTGCCATATCCGCGTTCGGCGTCGACAACCGCGATCTCGATATCGCGTCGCAAGGCATAGTGCTGCAGGCCGTCATCGCACAATAGCACGTCGCACGGTGTTTCGCGTAGCAGGGCTCTCGCCGCGGCGACCCGCCGCGGACCCGCCACAACCGGCAGACCGGTTTTTTCGGCTAACAACACCGCTTCGTCTCCGGCCTCATCCGGATCGCTGTCCGTTGTCACGCTCAGCGGCCACTGTCGGGCACGTCCCCGGTAGCCGCCGCAGACGATGCCGACCCGCAGGCCGCGCCTCTGCAGCGCCCTGGCCAGGGCGATGACCAGCGGTGTCTTGCCGCTGCCGCCGGCTACCAGATTGCCAACCACCACCACTTTGCAGGCAAGCGCGGCACTGGGCAGAAGGCCAATCCGGTAGGCGGTGCGTCGCAACAGGCTCAGCGCACAGTACAGCCAGGCCAGCGGCAGCAGTAACAAGTAAAGACGCGAGCCGTCGTACCAGAGTGTCTGTATGTGGCGTTCCAGCGCGATTCGGGTCATTACTTACTGTCCGGCCGTTCTTTCGCTGAACTGCTGGCGGTACAGATCGGCGTACAAGCCGTCTTTTGCCAGAAGCTCGGCATGGCTCCCACTTTCGACCAGGCGCCCGCGTTCCAGCACCAGAACGCGGTCGGCCCGCTCCACCGTGGACAGGCGGTGAGCGATGATCAGCGAGGTGCGGTTCCTGGTCAGCGTGCTGAGCGCTTCCTGCACCAGGCGCTCGGACTCGCTGTCGAGCGCCGAAGTGGCCTCGTCCAGCACCAGAATCGGCGCATCTTTCAATATGGCGCGGGCAATGGCGATACGCTGGCGCTGCCCGCCGGACAGCAGCACCCCGCGGTCGCCGATCCGGGTCTGCAGGCCCCGGGGCAGATCGCGAATGAAACCCATCGCATGCGCCGCCTCGGCGGCTGCCTCGATCTCGTCGTTGCTGACCCCGTCCGGCCGGGCGTAGCCGATGTTGTGTGCGAGCGTATCGTTGAACAGAACGACCTCCTGTCCGACGATGGCGATCTGTTGCCGCAGGTCGGCGAGCCGGTACTCACGCAGGTCGTGGCCGTCGAAGTAGATGCCACCCCTGTCAGGGTCGTAAAAGCGCACCAGCAGGCTGGCCACCGTGGTCTTGCCGCTGCCCGAACGCCCCACGAGAGCAATCGTCTGACCTGGACTGATACTGAACGACAGGTCGTCAATTACCTCGGCGTTGTTGCTGTCGTAGGCGAAGCTGACGTGCCTGAATTCGATGCAACCGTTGGCCCTCTGCAGCGGCAGCCGGCCGCTGTCCGCTTCAACCGGCTCGTCGAGCAGCGTGAAGATACTGCGCGCCGCGGCCAGACCGCGCTGCACCAGCGCGTTGATATTGGTCAGGCGCTTGATCGGCTGCAGCAACAGCAGCATGGCGGCGATAAAGGAGACGAAACTGCCGACGCTGATTTCCCGGGTGACCGATTCCTGGCTCGCGAGATAAACCACCAGGGCGAGTACGCAGGCGGCGATCAGTTGCACCACTGGCGTACTGGCGCCCAGTGCGGCAGCCATTTTCATGTGCAGTTTGCGGTTGCGCTCATTGACCGCCTCGAACTGGCGCTCCTGCCATTGCTCACCATTGAAGGCCTTGATGAGGCGCTGGCCGTGGATAACTTCCTCGCTGTACTGGGTGAGTTCACCCATCGAATCCTGGATGCGCCGGCTGATGGTGCGAAAACGCCGACTGACCAGTCGCAGCAACACGATCAGCACCGGGCCGACGATGAGAAACAGCAGGGTCAGCCAGCCGCTGATCCAGAACATGTAGGCCAGCAGAAACAGCGCAGTGAGCGAGTCGCGGATCAGCACGGTGACGGCATTGGTGCTGGCTTCGGCCACCTGCTCGACGTCGAAGGTCAGGCGCGACAGCATGCGTCCCGAGGGGTTGGTATCGAAATAGCGCGCCGGCAGGCGCAGCTGCTGATGGAAGACGGCGCGTCGCAGCTCCTGGATGACCCGCCGGCCAATCCAGCTCATGGTATAGCGGGAGGCAAAACCGGCGAGGCCGCGCAGCACGAACAGCAGGATCAGGGCAAGCGGAACAAGACGCACCGACTGCGGGTCGCGCTCGACGAAATTGCCATCGAGCATGGGTTTCATCAGGGCCGCGAGCCCGGTGTCGGTGGCGGCGAACAGGACCATTGCCAGCACGGCGAGGGCGAACCGCCGCCAGTAGGGGATGGCGTAACCCAGCAGGCGTTTATACAGACCGGTTGCCGTCACAGGCGGCGGTGTCACTCTCCCCCGCTTGCCGGCTTACTGGTGGCCAGCGACATCTTGACCAGTCCCAGCTGGGCCGTGGCGTCCATGGCGCGCACCACGGCTTCGTAGGGCGTTGAGCGGTCCGCGCGGATCACCACCGGCAGGTCGGTCTGCTTGCCCAGGTATTTCTGTATGGCGCGTTTCAGCGTACCCAGCTCTGTGTTGACAACCTGTTGCTGGTCGATGAAGTAGCGGCCTTCGGCATCAATGACGATTTCCAGCAGTTCCTTGCGGTCTTCGACGGGTTCACCACTGGCTTCGGGCAGTTCGATCTTGATCTGCGATTCTTTCTGGAAGGTGGTCGACACCATGAAGAAAATCAGCAGAATAAACACCACGTCGATCAGCGGCGTGAGGTTGACCTCGGGCTCTTCGCCGCGTGAGCGGCGCAGGTTCACAGTCCTTCCTCCATGACGTTATCCCGCGAACGCTGGCCGTGCAGCACCTCGACCATGCGCAGCGCCTGCTGCTCCATACGGATGACCAGCATGTTCACCTTGCCGCGGAAGTAGCGATAGGCCATCAGCGCCGGAATCGCCACCGACATGCCCGCGGCGGTGGTAATCAGTGCCTGGGAAATACCGCCGGCCAGCGCGGCCGGGTTACCCACACCCTGCGTGGTGATCGCGGAAAACACCTGGATCATGCCGATGACCGTGCCAAGCAGGCCGAGCAGCGGCGAAATGGCAGCAATCGTACCCAGCGTGTTGAGATAACGTTCCAGCTCGTGGACCACGTGGCGGCCGGTGTCTTCGATCGCCTCTTTCATTATGTCGCGGGTGGCGTTGCGGTTCATCAGGCCGGCTGCGAGTATCCGCCCCAGCGGGGAGCTGGCGCGCAGGTCCTGCAGGCGCTCGACGTCGAGTTTCTTTTCCTTGGCCTGGTCCCACACCTGGGCGACCAGTTGGCGCGGGATCACCCTTTTGACGCGCAGGGTCCAGAGTCGTTCGGCGATAATGGCGAATGCGATAATGGAACAGGCGATAATTGGCACCATAAGCCAACCGCCCGCGGTAACCAGTTCAAACACGTGTTTGCGCCCTTCCTTGTCGAATGGATTCTACGAATGCGGGGTATCATACTGAGTTCAGGCGCAAACCGAAACCGGCTGCGGTGTTAGCCGGTGTCACGCCACAGTTGCCGGTGGGCGGGGCGCCACGCCTCCACCTGTACGGCGCGCCCGGTTTCGATCCTGACTGCGATGGCCCCGGCGCGGGCCGTGTCCAGACAGTGGGCGCCGGCCGCGGCATAGCGCGCGACAACGTCGGGCTTGGGAAAGCCGAAGCGGTTGCGGTAACCGGTGGCAAACAGTACCCAGTCGGGGTCGACGGCGCGGATAAAGGCCGCGCCGGAGGACGTACGGCTGCCGTGGTGGGGCGCCACCAGGACGCGGGCGGTGAGTTGCCCCGCATGGCCGTTGACCAGTTCGGCTTCAATCCGGTGCTCGATATCGCCGGGCAACAAAACGCCCCGCCCGTCCGCGGCGGTTATTTTCAGAACACAGGAGGCGTTGTTGCCACGCGATCCTGCAGTGGGCAGGTATTCGAAGCGTACGCCATCCCATTGCCAGGCGGTCTGCACCCGGCAGGACTTCGCGTGGGCCCACTGGATCGTTCCGGGCTCGCCGCTGTGAATGCTGTACACGGGCAACTGTTGAAAGAGCGACGCGCCGCCGCCGCTGTGGTCATTGTCACCGTGGCTGATGACCAGTCGGTCGACCCGGCGGTAGCCGCGGTGGTGCAGGAACGGCACGAGCACGCTGGCGCCACTGTCGAATCCCCCGGGAAAGGCCGGCCCGGTATCGTAAACCAGCAGGTGCCGGCGGGTTTCCACCACCACCGCCAGGCCCTGCCCCACGTCCAGCAGCGTCATCCACAGATCACCGGCGACCGGCCTGGACGGCGATACCGCCAGACCCGGCAGCAGCATGACCGCGGCGACCAGGCGCACACCGGTACCGACCGGCAGCAGGGCTGCCAGTAACCCGGCGCTAAACAATACCAGCGCGGCAACGCTTAGCGGCGGGGCAGGCCAGGTGACGAGCGGCCCGAAGTCGATCAGCTGCAGGAAGCCCCACAGCCCGTCGAGGGATATCGCAGCAAGGTGAAACAGCCCGTCGGCGAGCGGCTGGGATACCGGCAGCAGGAGCAGACCCAGCAGCAGCACCGGTACAACCAGGAAGCTCACCCAGGGAATCGCGACCAGGTTGGCCAGCGGCGCGCTCAGCGATGCCTGTTGAAACCAGAGCCATAATAGCGGCGTCAGGCCCGCGACAAGTCCGAATTGGGTCGTCAACAGGTGGGCGAAACGGTTGCCCCGCCCGTGGCGTCCCTGACCCAGGTACAGGATCAACGCAACCGCTGTGAACGAAAGCCAGAACCCGGCGCCCAGTACCGACAAGGGGTCGAGCAGGAGAACCAGCCACAGGGCCAGCCCGAACACCGGCCACGGCCGGGCCCGGCCGGTGAGCAGGATGGACACCGCCCACGCCCAGATCATCACCAGCGCGCGCTGCGCGGGTACCTGAAACCCGGCCAGTAACGCATATGCTAGGGCGGCGGCCATGGCCGCGAGCGCCGCCGCGCGCGGCGCGGCGCAGATATGCGCACCACCCAGCCGGCTCCAGAGGCGTTCGACAAGCAAAAACACCAGGCTTGCGACCAGTCCCACGTGCAGGC
>Ga0315540_10000495_pt1 | contig 22404 bp, 14 predicted proteins | sample SalMarSW160110MG_FD_203677 | JGI IMG/M metagenome (GOLD analysis project Ga0315540, IMG submission 203677) | Salt marsh sediment microbial communities from the Plum Island Ecosystem LTER, Massachusetts, United States - Salt Marsh Sediment SW1601-10 ...
CTCTCGAGCTCGGTCTTGAGCTGCGCCGGGTCGAGGTTGCCAAGCGGGGACGGCGCGGCTGACGCGTCCGGCGCGGTGCTGGCCAGCCCGCCCAGCGAGTCGGCGAGGCCGGCGAAGTCGTCGGCGGTGCCGAGCTTCAGCCAGCCCGTCAGGTCGCCGGTGATCGGCTGGCCCGACTGCGCGGTGAGCATCGGGATGAGCGTCGCGGCGAGCGGGCTCTTGGCGTACAGGGCGGTCCCGTCATAGATCACGTCGAGATCGAGGGTGTCGCCGGTCACGCCCAGCGCCTGGAGCTGGGTGGCATCCGATCCGAGCGCCGCCACGGGCAGCGACAGGTGGATGTTCGCCTTGCCTGCCTTGGTATCGAGCACGAACTGGATCGCGCTCGGGTCGATGGAGATGTCGCTGCTCCCGCCCGAGCTCTGCACGCCCAGCTGGACCTTGACCTGGTCCATCGGCGCCTGGAACGCGCGGCCGACGGTCTGGTAGGCGTCGGCGGGCGACGGCGAGGGCGTGGCTGACGCCCCGCACGCGGCGGCGACAAGCATCACGAGCAATAGGAGCAGGCCGGGGCGAACAAGAGGGCGCCCCCGGATCAGGTCGAGTCCCCGGGTCATCGTGTCGTCTCCAGTGAGCGGTCGTGGTCGGTGGCCGCCTCGGGCGACCGCCGCCGCACACGGTATCCGTTCTCGGCCGCTGGGACACTACGTCGAAGGTCCCGGTCCGCATCCCCCACGACCGCTATCCTTCGGGGGATGGCGTCCACTCTGAGCCGCAAGGTTCCGCTCGCAGAGCTCCACTGCCACCTCGGCGCGGCCGTCACCCCCTCGATCATGTGGTCGATCGCCCACGCCCAGGGAATCAAGCTGCCCACCCGCGACTACTGGGAGTTCCGCGACCTCATCACGGTCCATCCGCGGCAACCCAAGAGCTTCGACGGCTACCTGCAGCTGTTCCACTGGACGGAGCTGATCCAGTCGAGCCCGATCGCCGTCGAGCGCGCGGTGTACGAGGTCATCGGCGGCGCCTACCGCAAGAACAACATCACGACGATGGAGCTGCGCTTCAACCCGATGAAGCGCAACCGCGGCGGCGAGCAGGACCTCGACCACATCATCGCGGCCGCGGTGCGCGGGATGGACAAGGCGACGCTCGAGTACCCGGTCAAGCCGGGCCTGCTGTTCTGCCTCGATCGGGCCTTTCCGTACGAGCTCAACGAGATCATCGTCGAGAAGGCGATCATGTGGCGCGACCGCGGGGTCGTCGGGCTCGACATCGCCGGTCCGGAGTCGGCGACGTTCCGGGTGGCGGACTATCGGCGGCTGTTCCGCCGCGCGCGCCAGTACGGGCTGGGCATCACCGTCCACACCGGCGAATCAGGACCGGTCGAGGAGGTTGCCCGCGTGGTGGAGCTGCTCGAGCCTGATCGCATCGGTCACGGGGTCAAGGCGGCTTACGACCCTCGGACCATGGCCATGCTCCGCGAGCGCGGGATCGTGCTCGAGATCTGCCCCACGTCCAACCTCAACACGGGCGTCGTGTCCGGCTGGGACGAGTTCCGCTGGATCTTCGACCAGCTCCATCGGAACGGGGTCCGCTACACGATCAGCACCGACGGGCCCGAGATGCTCAAGACGTACATCCGCGACGAGCTTGCGACGCTGGGCCGGCTGGGCATCCTGGACCTCGACCAGCAGCGCCAGATCGCGGCGACCTCGCTGGCAGCCTCGTTCGTGCCCAACGTGTCGGACGTGCCGGCACCGTTGCGCGAGCCGGCACGTCGCGAGGTAGTCGAGCGCGAGGAGGGCTGACGCCCATGGACCTCGACCTGTCGCCCGATCACGTCCTGCTCCGGGACACCATCCGCGAGTTCATGACCGATGAGGTCGCACCACTGGTCGCGGAGCACGAGCGGGAGCGCCGGTTCCCGGCCGAGGTCGTACGCCGGATCGCGGACATGGGCTGGCTCGGGATCAACGTTCCCGAGCGCTGGGGCGGCGCCGGCATGGACACGCTCGCGTACGCGATCGCGGTCGAGGAGATCGGCCGGGTCTGGGGGTCGCTCGGGCTGATCGTGGCCGCCCACACCAGCCTCGGCTGCGGCCCGCTGCTGATCGCCGGCAGCGACGAGCAGCGCGATCGGTTCCTGCCGCCGCTCGCGAGCGGGCAGATGCTGGGCGCGTTCGGTCTCACCGAGCCCGGTGCGGGCTCCGATGCCGGCGGCACCCGTACCACCGCCCGGCGCGAGACGGGACCCGACGGCGACCAGTGGGTGCTCGATGGCCGCAAGCGGTTCATCACCAATGCCGGGCAGGCCGGGCTGTACGTGGTCACGGCGCGAACCGGGACCCGCCCCGACGGCGCTGCCGAGATCTCTGCGTTCATCGTCCCGGCCGGCACGCAGGGGTTCGTGATCGGCCGCCTCGAGGAGAAGATGGGCCTCCACGCATCGGCCACCGGGGAGCTCCTGCTCGACGGCGTCCGTGTCCCCGCCGACAACCTCCTCGGCGCCGAAGGCGGCGGGTTCCGGGCCTTCCTGCAGGTGCTCGACGGCGGTCGTATCTCGATCGCGGCGCTCGCCCTCGGGATCGCGCAGGCCGCCCTGGACGCATCGGTGCCGTACGCCAGGGAGCGTGAGCAGTTCGGACGACCGATCGGCACCTTCCAGGGGGTCGCGTTCATGGTCGCCGACATGGCCACCGAGCTCGAGGCCGCGCGATCCCTGGTGTACCGGGCAGCGTGGCTCAAGGACCAGGGCCGCGACTACGCGCTGGCGGCGGCCCAGGCGAAGCTGTTCGCGTCCGAGGTGTCGTCGCGGGTGACCAACGCCGCCATCCAGGTCCATGGCGGGTACGGCTACGTCGAGGACTACCCGGTGGAGCGGTTCCTGCGCGACGCGAAGCTGACCGAGATCGGGGAGGGGACCAGCCAGATCCAGCGGCTGGTCATCGCGCGCCGGATCCTCGGCCTGCGCATCGTCTGAAGGATCGGTCGCCGCATCGGCCGGGGATCGGCGTCGCCGGGGCTACCCCGATACCTCGACCAGGCGAACCATGAGCCGGTAGGCGCTGTTCTTGCCCACGCACGTCTGGAGCGTCATCGACGGCCGGCTCTGCGCAGCCCACGCCCAGCTCGCCGCCGTGGTCGGGGCGGTCACCTTCCACCACTTGACCTTGAAGGCGTGGACCCTGCCCTTGGCATCCGCGTAGTAGGCCTTGAGGCCGACCCGCAGGCGACCCGCGACGTACGCGTCGTGGAGCGGCTTGAACACGCTGTAGGCGTGGCCCAGGAGGTACACGTTGTTGGTGCCCGCGCAACCCCAGCGGTAGACGTAGTTGTCCGGCGGGCGCTTGCGGTCGCAGGAGAACCAGGACACGGAGCGGTCGATCCCGAGGCTCGGGATCCAGACGTGATTGCGACCCGTTCGCTGGGCCGGGGCCCTGGTCTCGGTCGATGGCGCCCTGGTCTGGGTGGCCGGGGCCCTGGTCTTCGTCGAGGCGTTGTCGGCGGTCGCGGCCGCCTTGGCATTCGCGGCCGCGTCGACCACCGTGGCCGGCCTGGGTGCCGCCGACACCGCAAGCCCGGTGACCGCCACGCTTTCGCCGGCGGCGGCGGCGGCCCGAACCCGCGCGAGCGCCGCAGCGGGGTTGGCGATCGCGGCAGCGTTCGCCTCGGGGCCCGACTCCGGACTGGTGGCGTAGCCGACCGTGGCGCCCTGTGCGGACGGCTCCGGAGCCGGCGGCTGGGCCGCGGCGACGGGCTGGATCGTCGGATGGTCCGGCGTCCCGTGTTGGACGGTGATGCCCGCGGCGGCGACGACCGAGACGGACTCGGCGGCAAGCACCAGGGCGAGGAACGTGGACAGGGCGCGTCGGCGCCGGGGCGTGACCTCCATGCCCCGAGCATCGGAGGGGCGGGGTTCCGTCTCGACCGCCCGGACGTCACCCCGGGCATGGGAGGGAAGCCCCGGTACCGGTGCGGTCGGGTGCGCTCAGGATGTGAACGGTGCAGTACGCGCGGCAGGACCCCTCGTCCGGGCCTGCCTGCGATCGGTCGCGGGCCCGTGTCCTGCCCGACGCCGGATCCAGCCGCTGTTCCTGGATGCGAGGTCAGGCGATCATGGTCGGGCCGCCCGCTCCGGGTCGAGGTTGCGTGGTCAGCCGCCCGTGCCGGCCGCCTCCGCGAGCGTGGCGCGCAGGGCGGCCTCGAAGGCCACCCCCCACGGGCCCTGCCCGGCCACAACGAACGGCGACTGCTCGATCTCCTCGAAGGTCTGGGGGTCCGTGATCCACGACTGCGCGCACGGCCCCACCTGCGCCCGATGGCGCTCGAAGGCCGGGCGGTCCTTGAACATGTACAAGTACAGCTTCACCGGCTGGACCTGGTCGAGCCCGCTGGCCTGGAAGCTGACCGACGACGACACCAGGTCCGGGTCCGTGCAGCCGGCGTCCCCGGACACCCAGCTGCGGGCCTTGATCTGGGCGACGTTGAGGCGTCCGGTGATCCCCGCAAAGTCGGTCGGGGTGGCGGGTGGCGGCGAGCTCGAGATCGTGCCGCAGCCTGCGGCGACGACCGAGAGCGTCACGAGCAGCGGGACGACGCGGCGCAGGCGGGCCCGAGGTCGGAGGACGGCGGGGAAGCGTGCCACGCCGTGGAGGCTAGCACCGGTTCACACCGGCCGCCGGTGATGCCGGGGAGCTGCGTGGCCGCCCTGATCCGGGTGGCTCAGCCGCGGGTGCGTCGCTTCGCCTCGTGCAGGCGGCTGAGGGTGTCGGTGCCGGACGCGTCGGGAGGGGGCGCGGTGGCGGCGTCGGGCGGCGTTGGCGCCGGCGTTGTCGCCATCGGGCCCTGGACCCCCGGCACCGGAGCATCCGGCACCGGAGCATCCGGCGCGGATGCGCCCGTCGACGGTGTCCGCGGCGCCCGGGCGACGGTCGTCGCGGGAGCATCAGGCGAGGGGTTCGTCCCGGACGGGCCGGCGTCGGTCCGTCGCTCCGTTGCCTCGCGCAGGATCGCCGTCCGGGCGCCGGCTGCACCCGCCCGGTCGCGAGCGGCGAGCATCCCCGCCACCGGTGCCGTGCGCGCGGCCAGGCGTCGCCTGGCGATCCGCTCCGCCAGCCAGCGCCGCCCATCGGCCAGCTCGCGCCGGCCAACCGACACCCGGCGAAGGGCGATGTCCAGCGGCCACAGGAGCAGCGCCAGCACCAGCAGCCACGGCCACAGGTCGGTCAGCCGGCTGGTCGTCCGGAGGTCGTGGACCCAGACGGCAGCCGGCGACTGGATCGCAGCGCCGCCGGTCGCGCTCCGGATCGCAGCCAGGAGCGGCTCGTTCGTCCCCAGCAACCGGTACTCGGCGGGCGTTGGCGCCACCAGCCCCAGCGTGCGGCCCAGCGCCGTCGCGCCGGGCTTCGTCTGCGTCACCCGGACCGCGTAGGCGCCGCTCAGCAGCGACGAGACCGGCGCCTCGTACACGCCCGGCGCGACCTGGCTGAGGCTGACCGTCACCGGCTCGAGATCGGGCCCGACCATCGCCACCGAGGTCGAGTAGAAGTCGCGCGCCGAGCCGTCGCTGTTCTGGCTCTGCACTCGGAGATAGGTGCGGCCGGCGCGATCCAGGAATGAAGCCTCGATGCCGCCGCTCTCCTCGCCCGGGAACGTCCAGGCCACGAGCTGGCTGAAGAAGCGCGAGAAGCCGCTCCAGCCGACCCAGCTCTTCGCCCAGCGGTCGGTGGAATCCGAGGTCCAGGCGACCGCCCGGCCAAGCCCGTACTGCCATTGCGAGAGCAGAGGATCGTCGCGATCGGTGACGAGCACCGTCTGGGCCGCCGGCTTGGCCGTGGTGCCGTTGTAGCCCAGCAGCTGCGGGAACCCGGCATCGAAGCCGCGCAGGATCGGCGAGCTGGAGGTCTGGATCGGGTAGAAGGGCTCCTCGACGATCTGCTGGCCCGACACCTGCTGCGTCTCCTTGAGGAAGATGTCGGGGATCGAGGCCGGGTTGGCCGCGGCGTAGTACCGTCCGCCACCCTGCCTGGCGAGCTGCTCCAGGAACGGGTTGGCACCGCCGCCGGCGCCCACCGTCGAGAGCGTGATCCCGTCGGCTTTCATCCGGGCCAGGATGTCGGCGTAGTGGCCGCTGGTCGACCAGCCGTCGGTCAGCAGGATGATGTGCCGCCGGGTCGCCGTCGCCTGCTCCAGCGACTGGACGGCCTGGTCGAGCCCAGAGAAGATGTTCGTCTGGCCGTTGGGCTGGATCCCGGCGATCTGCGCCTGGAGGTCCTGGAGGCCCCCGAGCGGCGCGGTCCTGACCACCCAGTGGGCCGTCTGGTCGAACGCGACCACGCCCAGCTCGTCCTGCGCGGTGAGCGCCGAGGCCGCGCGCAGGATCGCCTCCTTGCCGATGTCGACCTTGCGCACCCCCGAGATCCCGGAGCTCCCGTTGTTGATGCCGTTGTTGAAGCTGTTGCAGTGGCAGGCGTCCATCGAGCCCGACTTGTCGATGACCACGACCAGGGCCACGTCGGGCTGCTTCTGCCGGTCGCGAACTCCCATGTCCACGGGCAGGGTGTCCTCGAGCGGCGTGCCGGTATATCCCCCGGCACCGTACGAGCTCGGACCACCGATCGCGACCAGCCCCCGGCCCAGGTCGCGGACGTAGACCTGGAGCACGGCCATGGCCTGGTCGGTAAGCCGAAGGCGGGGCACGTCCACGAGCACGATCGAGTCGTAGGCCGTCAGATCCGCGAGGTCGGTCGGGACGGCCTCCGGGATCACCGTGTCGACGGTTTCGCTCTGCGTCCGGAGCGCCGTCACGAGGTCCGCCGCGACGGTCTGGTCACCCTGGACCACGAGCACCTTGGGCTCGCCCTTGACGATCGTGCTGGCGTCGGCGCGATCGTTCTGGTTGAACGTGTCGCGGGCCGCCTCCACGACCATCCGGAACCGGAGGAAGCCCGAGTCGCTGGGCTTGAAGGTGAATGTGACCTGCCGGTCACCCCCCTGGAGATCGACGGCCTTGGTCGCGGCCAGGTCGCCGTTCACGAACAGGCGCACCGTGGCCGGCTGGGCGACGGTCGAGCTGACGTCGCCGACAACGTCGATCGATTCGCCCAGGTGGGCGGTCGAGGGCGCGGTCAGCCGGTCCACCAGGACCTCGTCGCTGCTGCCGAGCCCGGTGACGATCGTCTCGACCTGGATCCCGCGCGCTGCGGCCAGGGCCGCCTCGGTCTGGCCCGAGCCCGTGGTGTCGTTGCCGTCCGAGAGCAGCACGATCCGCTTCTGGGCGTCGTCGGGGAACAGCGCCGACGCGAGCCGCAGGGCGGCCCCGATGTCGGTGGCGCCGCGGACCGGCGTGGAGGCGATCCGGTCGATCTCGGCCAGATCGGACGGCAGCCGCTCGACGAGGGCATCCCCGCCGAAGGCGACGATCCCGGCCACATCACCGTCGCGCTTGGCCGCGAGCGAATCGCGGATGTCGGCCAGCGCCGCCTCGCGGCCAACGGTGCCCACCGAATCGGACAGGTCGACCACGTACACGACCGCCAGGCGGTCCACCGGCAGCACGAGCCGGAGGCCGGCGAGCGCACCGACCAGGGCGGACAGCAGCAGCACCCGCACCGCCAGCGCGGCACGCCGGCGCCCGAGGCCCATCCGCCGCCGCGAGCCGACATGAAGCGCCACCACGAGCGCCAGCAGCGGCAAGAGGAGCAGCAGAGCGCGCGGGTCGTCGAACGCGATGCCCATCAGCCGCCCCGTTCGGCGGCGCCGCGCCGGCTGAGCCCTGTCGCGATGGCGCGCCGCAGGCGGGCGACGGTGTCGCGCTCGTAGACCAGCCACTCGGCGGTCAGCGCGACCAGCGCGAGCAGCAGCAACGGGCCCCACAGCTCGTCGCGGGCCTGCGGTCGATCTGCAGCGGTGGCCCCTGCGCCGCTGGCCCCTGCGCCGCCGGCGTCCGGAGACGCACCGGCACCCGGCGATGCGCCGGGGCCGGCGGCGTTCCGGCCCAGCGCCACCAGCGACGCGCCGTCGCCGGGCGCGATGTTCGACTCGCCGACGTCGAGCAGGTCGACCGCGAACCGCACGGGGCCCGAGGAGATGGCAGGGCCGACCGTGGCGTCCGTGCCAGACGACGCATCGGCGAGGGCGGATGGACCGGCCGACGCCGATTCGGTCGCGGAGGCCGGGGCCGACGGCGCGTGCGAGCTGTCCGGGCCGGGGAGCGGCGTCACGGTGTAGACCCCGAGCAGATCGGTCCGGGCGAACGTCACCGACGCGGCGCCGGCAGCCGGGGCCACCAGCTCGTCGACGCTGCCATCCGGCCGCTCGACCCGCACCCCGGCGGCACCGGCCGGGATCGACAGGGTCACGGGCGTGCCGGGGGCGATCGCGTCAGCCGGGGTAGCCGAGCCACCCATCAGCTCGCCCGCCAGGTTGGCCATCAGGACCGGGAACGCCACCTGGAGCGGCAGGTCCGAGCGGCGCGGCTCGAACGCCAGCACGGCCGCCGGGCGGCCGTCGATCTGGCCCGCGTACAGCAGCGGCGAGGATCCGGTCCCCGGGATGACGGCCCGGGCCCAGGCCGGCAGCTCCAGCTGCTGGGCTGCGGCGATGTGCGTGGTCGACAGGTCGACATAGCGCAGGATCGGGTCGGTCGGATCCAGGGTGCCGATCGCGGGGTCGGTGAGGGTGCCCGTGACCGTTCCCAGGGCCGAGGTCGACGGCGGCGCGATCGCCAGGATCGGCTTGGCCGGGAGCTGGTCGGGCAGGAACCCGTTGAAGATGACCAGCTCGAACTTGTCGAGCCCGGTCAGCGACGACCAGTCGGCGCCGTCGCGGAAGTAGAGCTCGGTGTTGGGCAGGTAGCTGAGCGCGGTTTCGAGATAGGGATCGGGCTGCCCCGCGAGGAGGATCTGCCGCGGAGCCGTCGACGGCACGATCGCCCAGGCGCGGTCGTCCACCGCGAGCGCATCGGGACTGCCGGTGGATCCGGCGCCCGCCGCGGCGCCCGCGTCGGCGGCGGTCAGGCGGACCTCGATCACCGAGGCCGGGTGCGCCGGATCGTCGATGTCGTCGATCGAGACGTCGGTCCGGCGCTGCGGATCGAGCGTGAGCGTGCGGGCCTCACGGAGCTGGCCGTCGGCGTACAGCTCGATCCGGCGCTGCGCCATCTCGAGACCCGTGTTCGCGACCGAGATGAAGGCGCCGTGAGACAGGCCGCTGGGGGCGGTGCTCACGGCGAGGGCCACGATCGCCTGGTTAGTCGCATCGCGGCCCACTTGCAGCACGCGAACGGGTGCGTCCACGACCCCCGCCGGCGGCGTGGCCAGGGCGGCGTCGGTGGCGACCAGGATCTCGGCGTCCCCTGACCTCGCTGCCAGGGCCGAGGCGAGCCGCATCGCGTCGCCCAGGTCGCCCACGTCCGACGTGGGCTCGATGCCCGCGATCGCGTCCCTCACGTGATCCAGGTCGTCGGTGCCATTGGCCACGACGCGGGCCGTTCTCCCGGCGGCGATCACGCTCACCTTGCCGCCGGCAGGGAGATCGCGCAGGGCGTCGATCGCGGCCGCCTTGGCCGCCTCTAGCCGGTTGGGGGCGACATCGGTGGCCTGCATCGACGCCGACGTGTCGACGACCACGACGATGTCCCGGGCGAGACCTGCCGGCCGCTCGACGAACGGCCTGGCGGCAAGCAGGGCCAGGATCACCACCAGCAGCAGCTGGAGCAGGAGCAGCAGGCTCCGCCGCAGCCGCTGCCAGGGCGCGTTGGCCTCCACGTCGGCCACCAGGCGGTGCCACAGCAGGGTCGATGGCACGACGGTCCGGTCGCGCCGCAACTTGAGCAGGTACATCGCGATGACGGCCGGCAGGAACAGCAGCCCGGCCAGCGCCAGCGGCGCGAGGAAGCTCACCGGCTCACGCCTGCCCCACCGTCATCCGACCACGCGCCGTCGCCGGAGCTCGGCGAACACGAGGTCCGCGAGCGGCACGTCGGTGGACAGGGCCACGTACGCCGCTCGCCGCTTCGCGGCCAGGCCGGCCAGCGACTCCTGCCATGCGGCGAGCCGAGCCTTGTAGGCATCGATCGTGGCCAGGTCGACCGTCACGTCGATCCCGTCGCCAGTCTCGCTGTCCACCAGCCGGAGGTCGCCCTCGAGGCCAGGCTCGAGCTCATCGGGCGAGAGCAGGTGCAGCACGATGAGCTCGGATCCGGTGGCGGCGAGCTCGCGGATCACGCGATCGGCACCCGGGTCCAGGAGGTCGGACAACAGGACCACCACGCCCCGCCCCGACAGCATCGCGCCGGCATGCCGGGCGGCCGCGACCAGATCCGTGGGTCCCTCGGAGGGTTGGATCGAGGACAGGTTCGCGAGCAGCCGGAGCACCCGTCCCGAACCGCGGAGGCCGCCCTGGCGGCGGGCCGTCCGGCCGGTCAACGTGGTCACCACCACCCGGTCCTCGGACGCGAGCCCGATGTACCCCAGAGCGGCGGCCGCTCGCTTCGCGAAGAGCAGCTTCTGCGGCCGCCCGAACCCCATCGACGGGCTGGCATCGACGAGGAACGTGATGGTCACGTCCTCCTCCTCGATGAACAGCTTGACGAACAGCCGCTCGAGCCGCGCATAGACGTTCCAGTCGAGCTGGCGCAGGTCGTCGCCCAGCGCGTAGTCGCGATAGTCGGCGAACTCCACGGACTGGCCGCGCTTGACGCTCCGCCGGCCGCCCTTCAGGCCGCCCCGGACCGGCTGCTTCATCAGCAGGCCAAGCCGCTCCAGCTGGCGCAGGAACCCCTCGTCGAAAACGGTCGGGTCGAGCTCGTTGGGCAGGAACGCCGTGACGCCGCCGCGCGGCTCCGGCGGTGCCGGGGTGCGGTCTGCGTCGCCCGCTGGCTCGGCCGGCGGGGTGGGGGACAGGGTCATGGTCGGTCGCCCGCGTCGCGTCGCCTACTCCACGGCGGGCGGCGCCACCTCGTCGAGGATCGTCCTGACGACGGCTTCCGACGTGATGCCCTCGGCCTCGCCCTCGAAGTTGAGGATCACCCGATGCCGCAGGGCCGGCATGGCCGCCGCCCGGACATCGTCGATCGCGACGTTGAAGCGGCCGTCCATGAGGGCCAGGATCTTGCCCGCGGTCACCAGCGCCTGGGCGCCTCGCGGCGAGCCGCCGTAGCGCACGTACTGGCGCACGAGTCCCGGCGCCCGGCCGCTGTCCGGATGGGTGGCGGCGAGCAGCGACACGGCATACGCGGTGACGTGGGGCGCGATCGGGACGGCGCGGGCAAGCCGCTGCATGTCGACGATGTCGGCGGCGGTGGCGGCGAGCCGAGCCACCGGCGTCTCCGATCCGGTCGTGCGGTCCAGGATGGAGACCAGGTCCTCCTCGGACGGGAAGGGGACCATGACCTTGAGCAGGAAGCGGTCGAGCTGTGCCTCGGGCAGCGGGTAGGTGCCCTCCATCTCGAGCGGGTTCTGGGTCGCGAGGACGAAGAACGGCGGATCGAGCGGATAGCGGTTGCGAGCGACCGTGACCTGGTGCTCCTGCATCGCCTCGAGCAGCGACGACTGGGTCTTGGGCGTGGCCCGGTTGATCTCGTCGGCGAGCACCAGGTTGGCGAACACGGGCCCCGGCTGGAACCGGAAGACCCGGCTGCCGCCCTCCTCGACCAGGATGTTGGTGCCGGTGATGTCGGCGGGCATCAGGTCAGGCGTGAACTGGATCCGGCTGAAGCTGCAGTCGATCACGTCGCCGATGGTCCGGATCAGCATCGTCTTGCCCAGGCCGGGCACGCCCTCGAGCAGGACGTGGCTGTTGGCGAGCAGGCCGACCAGGGTCTGCTGCACCAGCTCGCGCTGGCCGACGATGACCTTGCCGACCTCGTCCTGGATGCGCTGGGCCCGCTCGGCGAACCCTTCCGGCGCGAGCCGGGCAGGACCCGTTTCAGCGGTGGCGTCGGGGGCGGCCGATGCGTCCATATGGTCCTCCGGGTGCGCGAGCGTCGATGGCGAGAGGTCGGTCACTGGCTGGGGTCGAGCGAGCTGAAGTAGTCGTGGACGTAGTCCTTGATCGAGAGCGGGACGTAGGAGCGGTCCAGCGTCGTCTGCGCGTACTGGTAGAAGTCGCCGAACACCTGCTGGTACGGGACGTACGAGCCGTTGTCGGTTCCCTGGCCCTGCTGGTTGCCCTGCCGGGTCTGGCCGTCGCCCCCGGTTCCGGCCACATACGACGGATCACCGGGCTTGCCCAGGCGGTCGAAGGGCGCATACACGGAGCTGATGTCTCCGCCCAGCTGATAGGGGCGGTTGGGGTTCGACGGTCCGGCCGCGCGGCCGGCGGAGGTGCCGCTGCCGAGGTAGGCCGCGTTCGAGCCACCGCCACCGAGCGAGCCACCGCCGGCGCTCTGCCCCTGACCGCCCTGGCCACTTTGACCGCCCTGGCCACTTTGACCGCCCTGGCCACTTTGACCGCCCTGGCCACTTTGACCGCCCTGGCCACTTTGACCGCCCTGGCCCTGTCCCGATCCGGCGGACTGCCCCGGCTGGCCGCTCGCGCCGCCGCTCGCGCCTGGCGACTGCCCGGGACCCGGTGACGGGCCCTGGCCACCTTGACCGCCCTGCCCCTGCTGCCCGGTCTGGCCGGCCGTCAGCTGGCCCGGGTGACCGCCGGCATCGGCCAGGCTGCGCCGGGCATCCTGGAGGCTCGACGCCGCGCCGGCCAGATCGCGGTTGACCTGGACCCGGCTGCTCGCCGCGTCCAGCGCCTGGCCGAGCCTGTCGAGCGCCGTCCTGGCGCCGGCGGCATCACCCTGGGCGAGGCTCGCCGCCGCGTCCTGCAGCGCCTGCCCCGCGGACCCGTCCGCCTGGCTGGCCTGACCCTGGAGCGCCGTCAGATCGCGGGCGAGCGCCTGCTGCTGGTCGCGGGTCATCGTGTCGAGACGATCCGCGAGATCCTGGAGATTGGACTTCGCCTCCTTCGGGTCGCCACCCGCGTTCGCCTGCGGATCGCCGGTCGCCGCTCGTGACAGGGACCGGGCGAGCGACGCGAGCGAGGCCGCCCGTTGCTCGTTGGCCGGATCCAGCTGGGACCGCACGGTGTCCTCGACCGAGCCCAGCTTGGCCAGGTTGAGGTCGAGGTCGGTCGGGTCAGCGCGCAGCTGCGCGGCGAGCTGATGCAGCTCGTCCGCCAGCCTTGTTCGGGGGTCGTTGACGTCGGCGCCCTTCGTCTCGAGATCGGCCGCCACCCGGTCGATCCGCTCGGCCTGGCGCTGCGCCTCGTCGCCGATCTGGCGGCGCTGGGCGATGACGGCATCCTGGGGGTTGGGCAGCAGGGTCACCGGGACCAGCAATGCGGCGGCGGCCAGGGTCACCAGCACGGGCCGGACGGCCAGCCTCGGACGGAACAGGCCGGGATCCACGGCCCGCAGCCTGGCCAGCGCGTCGCCACGCTGCCGTCGGATGAACCGCACTCGTGCGTCCCCCAGGTCGAACGCGTCCCCGACGGCAATGGGTGGCCCGTCCTCCATCGACGATGGCCCCGGGCCGGGCGCCGACGGTGCGAACGCGAGCGCCGAGGCAACGGCATCGTCCGTTCCACCCTCGGCATCCAGGGCGAGCGCCGTCTCGCCCAGCGTTGGCCGGACGCGCACCACCAGGAGCAGGAGGGCAACCGTGCATGCCACCGGGACGGCGGCCGCCAGCTGCGGGCCAGCCTCGAGCGGCTCGAGCCGCATCGCGACCGCCAGCGCGAGCTCGACCAGGGTTCCGAGGGCGAGGGCGTACAGAGCGCGTCTGACGGCACGCCGGAGCCAGAGCCGCCGGCGATGGGCGAGCAACCCGGCCCGGAGCGCCTGCAGCCGGGGGTCGAGCGCGACGCCGAGCGAGCCCGGATCCGGCGGCACCACCAGGTCCACGGGTCGCGTTCCGGATCGCGACGATCGCCACGGCCAGCGCCCGATCATCGCCGTCATGTTGAGCCTCCCGCCACCCCGGACCGCCGGCGACGGAGCCGCCATCGGCGGGTGGGTGACACGAGCTGGACCGCCAGGATGACAAGGACTGCCGACACGATCAGCATGGCCGCCATGGCCCGCGGCCAGTACGAGTCGCGCCGCCCCGCGAAGGGCTGGCTCACGATGCCGTTCGAGACGTCCTGGCCGAGGGTGTTCGCGCCTGTCACCGCATCGATGATGGAGCAGGTGCCGCCGCCTCCCGACTCTGTCCCGCAGATCACGTCGACCTGGGTGACGAACGGGTTGAGGTACAGGAGCGCCTCGGGCGGCCGTCTTGTGATGGCGGCCAGCGGCGAGGAATCGCGCGTCGCGGTCGTGTTCGGCAGCAGGCCGTTCTGGGTCATCACCGACCAGAATGCGAACAGGAACGTTGCCCCGACGGTGACCGCGATCGTCGTCACCAGGTTGATCACCGTGGCGGCCTGGGTCCGCTTCACGAGCGCCGACACGAACAGCCCGATCGAGCCGAAGGCGATCGCCGTGCCCAGGAGCACGACGTAGGCGCGGATCATGTCGTCGGGGCCCACACCCCCGAATGTGAACACCAGCGCCGTGACCGGGACCGACGCCAGCAGCAGCAGGAGCAGCCAGCTGAGCGCCGAGAGCAGCTTGCCCAGGATGATCGCGAGCGACGAGATCGGGGTCGTCGTCAGCAGGTCGAGCGTCTGCTTCTCGCGCTCGAGGCTGATCGCACCGGCGGTCGACGCGGGCGCCAGCACCAGCACGATCAGGGTGAGCAGCATGATCAGCGCGCTGAACAGCTGACGCCCGATGTCCGCGGAGGCCGACAGGCTGCCGCCGAAGCCGCTCGTGTAGGTCCGTTCCGCGAACGTCTCGATCATCCAGGCGAAGCCCGCAACGACCAGCAGATGGACCGTCAGGACCACGAACGTCCGTCGCCCGCGCATCCGCCCGCGTAGCTCCTTGGCCCCGACCGCCGCGATCCCGCTGCCCACGTCACGCAGGGCACCGAGCCGTCGCCGACTGCCGGCCGGGCCGGTCATCGCCCTGCCTCCGTCGCAACCGGGCCGGCCGCCGCCGTCGCGTCCGGTTCCGTCGCGTCCTCCGCCGTCACCTGGAGGAACAGCTCCTCGAGGTCGCTGGCCGCTCTCGAGAAGGTCGCCACCCGCAGGTCCGCCCCGACTGCGGCGGCGAGCAATCGTGCGGCTCCTTCGTCGTCGCCGTGGAACCCGATCTCGATCGTCGCGTCCGCGACGAGCTCGGCGGACACAACGCTTGGCTGGGTCACGAGCCATGTCCGCGCGCTCTCGATCGCGCCCTCGTCGCCCAGCACGTGCATCCGGAACACCGCGCCCACGCGCAGCCGGCGCTCGATGTCCGCAACCCGGCCGTGGGCCAGCACCCGGCCACGGTCGATGATCGCGACCGACGTGCACAGCTCCTCGAGCTCTGGCAGGATGTGCGACGAGACGAGGATCGTCTTGCCCAGCGAGCGCAGCTCGCGGAGCAGCTCGCGAAGCTCGACCCGCGCGCGCGGGTCGAGGCCGGACGCAGGCTCGTCCAGCAGCAGCACCGCAGGATCGTGGACCAGCGCATGGGCAAGGCAAAGCCGCTGCTGCATCCCTCGTGACAGGCCCTGCACGTAGGTCTCGCGCTTGGGGCCGAGGTCGACCAGGTCGAGCAGGTCCCCGATCATCCGCCGCCGACGATCCGCGGGGATGCCGTAGCAGCGGGCGAAGAAGTCGAGGTACTCCCAGACCTTCATGTCGTCGTAGACGCCGAACGAATCGGGCATGAACCCGAGCGCGCGACGCACGGCGTTGGGGTCGCGCCGGATCGAGGCACCGGCGATCTCGGCGTCACCGGCATCGGGGACCAGGAGCGTGGCCAGGATCCCGAGCGTCGTGGTCTTGCCGGCCCCGTTTGGCCCCACCAGCCCGAAGATCTCACCCTGGGCAACCTCGAGATCCAGGCCACCCAGGGCCAGCGTCCGGTCGAAGCGCTTCACGAGACCCGAGGCACGAACGATGGCCGTCATCGCACCGTCCCCGTGAGCGCCATGCCGAACTGGAACCCGATGTTGTCCTGCCGCTCGTTGACGAACTTGACCTGTACCTCACCCGTCGCGGGGTCCACCCAGCGGGCGGGATCGGGCAGCTCGTACGCGAGGCCGGCCTGCATGTGCGCGAACTGAACCCATTCGCCGGTGCCGATGTCCAGCACCTCGAGGTCCGGCAGGCCATCCTGCGGCGGAGCGCAACCAGGGGCGGACGGATCGCAGCGCACCGTCTCCTGGAGCGGGGAGGGGTTGCCCGCGGGCATGGTGACGTCGCCCCCCTGGTTCATCGCGACGACCACCGACCCGGGGTCCAGCGCTCCATCGAACGCGATCGGCCGGTAGGCCATTCGCACGTCGCCGATCCCGATCGTGATCGTCCAGGGGTCCTTGCTGAACCAGCTGGCGTTGACCTCGATCGGGTTGGTGCGAAGGAGGTCGTTGCTGAAGGTGACGCGCCCCCGGATGGTGAGCGGCAGCGGAACCTCGTACAGCACGTTGGCGACCCGGCGGACCTGCGCGCCCTCGATCTCGGCCGTGACGACGGGGTCCGTGCCCCAGGCCAGCAACGTCACGGCGTCGCCCGGGAGCGAGCCGCTGTAGCCGGTGTTCGGATCGTAGGTGAGCTGGTCGATCACGTTGTGCCGGACCATCGTCCGCTGGGCTGCCTCATCCACCGGTCCACCATCGAACGGGAATGACCCCACGACCCGGTCGGAAAGGTTCATCTGGTTGACCAGGTTGCCGGACAGGGCGAGCTGGACATCCGTCGAGCCACCCGGCGGGATGTCCGGCAACCGGACCGCCGACGTTCCCAGGACCAGGGCGGGCGCCAGCAGCGGGATCGAGCCCTCGTTGGTGATGGTGCCCCGGATGCTCCCGCTCTCGAGACGCAGGCTCCCCGACACCATCGGTCCGCGGGCGCTCGCGTCGGCCCGGATCGTGCGCAGCGAGCCGTACCCCACATCGAGATTGCGGATCCTCGAGGGGTCACCCTGGACGACGTCGAGTGAGGTGGTGGGGGTGAAGAGCGCATCGCCGTTCATGGGTGCTGCCAGCAGCGCGTCGCCCGGGACGCGGACCTGGAACACGGCGCGCGACGGGCTGAAGATCCCGAGGTAGGACTGGGCCACGGCCTGGTCGGTGCCCGGTGCTCCCCGGACGATCGACACCTCGTTGACGATCACATCCGATCCGCGCAGCAGCGCGCCGATGCCGAACGACCCCACGGTGAACACCGCGATCAGGGCCGGCACCGTGACCCACGCCCATTCCCGGCGGTCGATCCACCGCAGGACGAGGTAGTTCACGGGTCCCACCAGCACGATGTAGCCGAGCAGCAGCACCAGCAGCCCGCCGATCGGCGGCAGCGCCAGGCTGGGCAGGTTGGCCAGGGTGCTCACGATCCCCTGGTCGTCGGCCAGCGACACGGCGCCGCCGGTCCGCGCCGGCAGCAGGCGGCGCCACATCGGCGCGTCCAGGGCGTCGCCCTGCGCGATCCACGAGGTGGTGGGGTCGAAGCCGAGCAGGGTCACTGATCCCGAGCCGTACGGCTCGTCGGCGGCGATCACGCGGCCGCCCGAGGTCGCCAGGACCCGCCCCCGGGACAGCTCACCGGCATAGGCGGTCAGGGGCGCCGCCTGGTCGGGCAGATCGCCGAGCACGGGTCGCAGCACGGCCGGATCGACATCCAGCATCCCTGTCGGACGGTAGGGAAGCAGGTCGTCGGGGAAGCCGGTCAGGACGTCGGCGCCCGCGGTTCCGCCCACGATGACCAGCCGCCCGCCACCGGCGACCCAGGTCTGGAGCGCGGCGATCTGGCCAGGCGCCAGCGACGCGGCGTCCACGTCCTGCCAGACGAGCCGATCGAGCGGCGCCCAGGCCTGCGGGCGCTCGGGCAGATCACCGGGCTGGAGCGGGACGATGACCGGCTGCAGGCCGTTCTGTCCCGGCAGCAGGTCGAGCTCGCCGACGAGCTTCGCCGGATCATCCGAGACGACCCCCACCACGAGCTGGGACTGGTCGTGGAGCGCGATCGCGACCTGCGCCTTGCCCAGCACCCGGTCGCCGTCCACCAGCTGGACGGTCAGGTTGCCGCCGAACGTGGGCGGCAGCGCGTACAGCAGGTATTCCTTGCGCGACCCGGTCGCGAGCTCGACAGGCGTGCTGAACCTGGTCTGTGAGTCGGTCCCACCCGCGATCTGGAGCTCGCCGGTGACCGTGGGGCCCGCGTTCTCGAGATCCACGGCGATGGCAAACCAGGACCCCGCCCGGACATGTCCCTGGAGCAGGGCCCGCGCCTTCATCGTCGGGCCGTCCGCCGCTCGGACCGGCCCCGGCGGCAGAAGCATGGTCAGGGACAGCGCGAGGGCCGCGACGAGCGCCAGGCCCGAGACGAGCGACCGCGCCGCGGCGACGGACCGCGCGACGGTCATCAGGCGCGCCAGGGACCGGGGGCAGGCATCGACGGCACGCTCACTCCTCGACCGTGGGCGGAGGGCTGGACGAGCCTTCGACGTCCACTCGGCTCGAAAGGTTGCACCCCGACCCTCATGCCGGCCACCGTTGCCACCGTCGCAGTGGCCGCCCGACCGCGCCTATCGTACGATGCTTCCGCCCCGGGTCCGACGGTCTGACCCGCTGCGCCCCGCGGCACCGCTGTGCCCAGAGGAACCCGTGCCTGACCTCCGCTCGTTCCGTGCGCTTCGCTTCGACCCATCCCTGGTGGGCGATCTGACACCGATCGTCGCGCCACCCTACGACGTCATCGGCCCCGAGCTGCACCGGACCCTGCTCGCGCGCCATCCGCTCAACGCCGTCCGACTCGACCTGCCTCGATCCGAGCCCGGCGAGGATCCAGACGAGCGGTACCGGCGCGTCGCCCGCACGTTCGCGGCCTGGCGATCTGATGGGAGTCTGCGCAAGGACCCCCGGCCCGCGGTCTATGTCTACGAGCAGACGTACCTGGTTCCCGGCACGCGGCTCGAGCGAACCCAGCGCGGCTTCTTCGCCAGGCTGCGGCTGGAGCCGTTCGGCGCCGGCGGGGCGGTGCTGCCCCACGAGCGCACGATGTCGGGCCCGAAGGAGGACCGGTACCGGCTGCTCCGGGCGACGGGCGTGAACACGTCACCGGTGGTATGCATGTTCGAGGATCCCCAGCGCGGGGCTGCGGCGATCCTGGCCGGCGTCGCAGCCACGCCGGCGGCCGCCGATGTGACCGACGACGACGGGGTCCGGCACCGCCTGTGGGTCGCGCCCGACGGCAGCACCGGCGGGGAGGGGGCCGATCGGGCCCCCGAACCTGATGCGCCCGAGAGCCCGGCGCTGGGGCTGCTCCGCATCGCCGGCGCCGGACCGGTGTTCATCGCGGACGGGCATCACCGCTACGTGACGGCCCTCCGGTACCGCGACGAGCGGCGGATGACGCGCTCCTGCGAGCCGGATCCGCCGTTCGACTTCCTGCTGGTGCTGATGCTCGACGCCGGCGACCAGCTCACGGTGCTGCCGACCCACCGGGTGATACGGGGGCTGGGCGACGAGGGCCTCGCGATCGTCAGGGACGGTCTGGACCGCCTGTTCTCGGTCGAGGCCGTTGACCGCGCGGAGCTCGTCGAGCGGTTCGAGGCGGCCGGCGAGCTCGCCGGCGGTGGCGGGCGGATGGGCCTGCTGACGCGCGACGGCGCCTGGCAGCTGACCGCTCGCAGGCCGGCCTTCCACGGGCTGCTGCCGCCCGGCGGCGAGGCGATCCGGTCGCTGGATGTCAGCCTGCTCGGGGCGGCGCTGGAGTCCCTGGCCGGCATCGATGACGCCGCCGTCGCCGCGGGGCAGCGGATCGGCTACACGAAGTCCGCCGCCGAGGCGGCCAAGCTGGTGGCCGGCGCCGTGGATGGGGCGGACACCGCCTTCCTGCTCGAGCCCACGCCGGTGTCGTCGATCATGGCGGTTGCGCGCGACGGCGACGTCATGCCCCAGAAGTCGACGTATTTCTACCCCAAGGCGTTGACCGGCCTGGTGCTCAATCCCCACGAGTGGTGAGCGACCGAGCGCGAGCGAGGGAACGAAATCTTGAATGAGGGCTGCCCATGACCGACCTGACCGCCTCGGACCGCCTGTTGGCCAGGTCGGCACCGTCCAACGGCCGGCCGGTCCGCAAGGATGAGATCGAGATCGTCGACCGCGGCCTGTACATCGAGTCCTGGTTGCCCGAGCGCCGCTCGCGCCGGAAGCCGATCCTGTTCGTTCACGGCGAGCTGGGCGGCTCGTGGGTCTGGGAGCGGTATCTGCAGCACTTCGCGGGTCGCGGCTGGGAGGGGCATGCGCTCAACCTGCGCAACCATTTCTGGAGCCAGACGGCCGACCCCACGACGCTCGACATCGACACCTACACCGAGGACGTCGTTGCCGCGATCGAGCGCCTGGGTCCCGCAAGTGTGGCGGTCGGCCATGGTCTGGGCGGGCTGCTCGTGCTCCGGGCGATCGAGCGGGCGCCTGTGTCCGCGTACGTGCTCATCGCGCCCGAGCTGCCGAGCGAGATACGCGAGCCCGCGCGGCCGCACGTGATCCGCGACATCCCCGACGCGTACGGCCTGGCCGAGCTCGGCTGGGAGACCCTGCCCGAGAAGCTGCTGCGCGACCATCGAGACCTGACCCTTGCGGACGTGCTGCGCATCCAGCACCTGCTGGGGCAGAAGCCGTTCGAGTCCGGCCGCGCCAGGCGCCAGGTGCTGCTCGGCGTGCCGGTGGACCGGGCCGCGCTGCCCGACGTGCCGAGGCTGGTCATCGGAGCCGGTCTCGACACCCGGGTCCCCGAGCCGGACGTCGAACGGCTGGCGGAGTGGCTGGATGCGCCGTACGAGCCGTTCGGGGCCCATTCGCACTACGGCCTGGTGCTCGGCGAGCAGAGCTACCTGCAGGTCGCCGAGACGCTGCGCCGATTCCTCGAGTCGAACCGGCTCTGACCGCATGGTGTCCCGCGGCGGTGCCCGTCCGCCGCCCGGGTCCTGACCCACGATCGTCGGGTTGGCGGGATCCGCGGCCAATTGGTATCCTCCGGCACCGGGTGCGGCTTCGCCGTGACCCCGACGCCGCATTCGTCTAGAGGCCCAGGACACCGCCCTCTCAAGGCGGAGATCACCGGTTCGAATCCGGTATGCGGTACCAAGTCCGTCACGCCGGGCCGATCCACGCTCGGATTGGCCCTCATCGGCGCCCGCTGCGGCCTGTCTGAACCCTTCCCGCGGTTCGGAGGTCGCGCTGCGGGGGCGTCGGGCTCGCCGTCGTGCCATCGTCTCCAGCAGGCGGTGAGGAGCTCAAGGCGGTCGGCAGCCTACGGCCCTCCGAGCCCGGCCGGTCCGCGCATCCCTGGCGGCGGAGCCTCCCTCGTCGAGCTCCCTCCGCGGCGTCGCGGCGTGCTCGCTGAAGCCGCCTGTTGCGCCGATCCTCATGGCGGGATGGGCCGACGGCGACGCGCCTGCCAGCTCGGCTCGATCCTCGGAGAGACAGATACACTCGCCCGCAACGGCCGTACCTGCTGTTGTGGTGGCGAAGCCGGAACCTCGCGAACGGTCCTGATCACACCGGACCTCGCTTTCGTCCCTGACCACGGGCTCCGCGGGCGGAGGTCCCGTGTCGATGAGCGGTCCGCGCGGTTTCGGCGTTGAAGCCAGCGCGAACGTATCCGGAGGCGCCTCGCCCGTTGCACGCACTGCTCGAGGGGTGGCGGGTCAGCCTCAACCGGACCCGTGCCGATTGGCCGATCGTCGCGGCCGCGTGGCTGGTCACGCTCCTCGCCGCCGTCCTGCTGGCAGCCGGACCGATCTACTCGTCGGCCGCATCGGTGGCCGGCCTCCATCGGGCGCTCGTGGACGCGCCGGTCGCGGATACCAGCATCGAGGTGTCGCTCTACGGCGCGCCGGCCGATGCCGAGGCCGCGGACGGTCGCATCGGGACGGAGCTCCAGCGAGCCATCGCGCCCCTGAGCGGCAGCACGGTGCGCGACGGTCGGAGCACCGGGACCCTCGCGCTTCCCGACCTGGCCGCGGGCGAGGCGGGTGACCAGGCGATCCTCGGCTTCCTGGACGGGCTGCCCGACCACGCGACGCTCGTCGACGGTGCCTGGCCGGCCGATGGTGGCGGTCCGTCCGAGCCGCTCCAGGTCGGGGTCGCGGCCGCGGTCGCCAAGGCGCTGCATCTGGCGGTGGGTGACGAGCTCTCCCTCGTTGCCCACCACCTCGGCCAGACGTTGGCGGTGCCGGTGCGCGTGGTGGGCATCTTCGCCGTCGACGCAGCAACCGACCCGTACTGGAACGGGGACGAGCAGCTCATCACGGGGATCGCGGACAACGGGCACTATCGGACCTTCGGACCGTTCCTGACCACGCAGAACGGC
>Ga0315540_10000497_pt1 | contig 22399 bp, 21 predicted proteins | sample SalMarSW160110MG_FD_203677 | JGI IMG/M metagenome (GOLD analysis project Ga0315540, IMG submission 203677) | Salt marsh sediment microbial communities from the Plum Island Ecosystem LTER, Massachusetts, United States - Salt Marsh Sediment SW1601-10 ...
ACGCCGCAGTCGTCGAGGTCGTGGCGCTGCCGCACAGCAAGGTCCGCTATACGACGATCCAGAACTGGTCCAACGACGTCTACAACCTGGTGACCAAGCGCGCCCACGCCCACGCGTGGTCGACCGTTGAATGGGTCGACGCGAACACGGGCTCGCGCAAGACGGTCAAGTTTCCGGCCATCTACCTGCGCGGTGAGGGCGCTCGAGCCGAGGTGATCTCGGTCGCCGTGGCCGGTCGGGGGCAGCACCAGGACACGGGGGCCAAGGCCATTCATCTGGCGCCCAACACGACGTCGCGGATCGTGTCCAAGTCGGTGTCCAAGGATGGCGGACGGGCGACCTATCGGGGCCAGCTCAAGGTGGCCCCCGGTGCGACGGGCGTCACCGCCAGCGTCCGCTGCGATGCGCTGATGCTGGATGACGAGAGCCGGAGCGATACCTACCCGTACATCGACATCCAGGAAGACGACACCACGATGACCCACGAGGCGACCGTGGGCAAGATCTCGGCCGATCAGATCTTCTACCTGATGAGCCGCGGCCTGACCGAGAACGAGGCGCAGAACCTGGTCATCCAGGGGTTCCTCGAGGTGTTCACGAAGGAGCTCCCGATGGAGTACGCGATCGAGTTCAACCGGCTGGTCAAGCTGGAGATGGAAGGCTCTCTCGGATGACGGGGGTGGCCGAACCATCGACATCGGAGCCGTCGCGGCCGCGGCGAGCCCGGCTGCTGCCCAGCGATCTCAGCTACCGGCCTGATGCCGCGCTGATCGAGCGACGAGCCGCTGCCGAGCCAGACTGGCTGGCCGCCGACCGGCGGGCGGCGCTGGCCGCAATCGGCGAGCTGCCAATCGAGCCCAACCAGCTGTACACGGGCTACGTCGACCTGCGGGCGGCCCGGCTCGCGGACACGGTCGCCTGGGAGCGGGTCGACACCTCGGGGCGCGATGCCTCGACCGAGCTCGAGCCGGGCCTGTCGGCCATCGCCGCGTTCGAGGACGACCGGATCACCACCCTGGCAATCGACGAGGCGGCGCGCGGGGCGGGGGTCATCGTGGAGTCGCTGGGCGCGCTGATCGAGCGGGACCCGGCACTGGCCCGAACCCTGCTGACCGACGGCGCATCGCTCGCGGCCGACGACCGGCTCGCCCAGCTCAGCCGCGCGGCCTGGAACCAGGGCGCGCTCGTGTGGGTGCCGCCTGGCGTGGTCCTCGAGCAGCCGATCGTGCTCCGGTGGGCCGTGGGGGCACCGGGACGGGCGCTCCACGTCCGGTCGATCGTTGTCCTGGGTGAGGGTGCGGACGCGACGCTGGTCGAGGAGATCGTCCCGTCCGGGGCGACGGTCCCGGGCGGCCAGGGGCTGTTCACGTCCACAACCGAGATCCAGCTGGGCGGCCACGCGCGGCTGGCCATGGCGAGCCTCCAGGAATCCGGCCCGGACCAGGTCGTCTTTCAGCAGCGCCGGGCATTCATCGCCGAGGGCGCCGATCTCCGCTGGGCGCTGGCCCAGCTGGGCGGGCGGCTCGTCCGCTCGCGCGTCGACAACGTGCTGGCCGGCGACCGCGGCACCGTCGAGCAGGTCGAGATCGTGTTCGGCGCCGCGGATCAGCTCCACGACCTGACCTCGTACACGCGACACGTCGGCCGCGACACGACCGGCCAGCTGCTGTCCAAGGGCGTGCTGATGGACCGGGCCCGGAGCTACATGAAGGGCCTGATCACGATCGAGAAGAGCGCGATCGGGACCGACAGCTTCCTCGGCGAGTTCGGCATGAACCTGGCCAAGACGGCGCGGGCGGTGGCGATCCCGTCGCTCGAGATCGACCAGCCGGACTGCCGTCGCGCCGCGCACTCCTCGTCGGTGGGCCCGATCGACGAGAACCAGCTGTTCTACCTGGAGAGCCGCGGGATTCCGGCCGACGATGCGCGCAAGTTCATCGTGCTGGGATTCCTGGAGCCGGTGGTGGCGCGGGTGCCGCTCGAGGACGCCCGCGAACGGCTGCGGGACGCGCTCGAGGCGAAGTGGGCGATCGGCACGGCGAGCCCGGCCACGGCCGCCTGACCCGCCCGGCCATTCCGGTACGATCACGGGGTGAGTCGCCGCATCGATCTCCTCGGCGCCGACGAGCTGGCCGAGGGCGAGCTGCGGATGGTCTGGGTGGACAAGACCGATCCGGTCCTCGTCGTGCACGTCAACGGGGACTTCCACGCCCTCCAGGGCACCTGCTCGCACGAGTACTTCGAGCTGGATCGAGGGTTCCTCACGGCCGGCACGCTGACCTGCGCGCTGCACCTGTCGCGGTTTGATCTCACCGACGGCGAGCCGCTCGATCCGCCGGCCGAGCTGCCGCTCGCGGTGTATCCCGTCGAGCTCGTGGACGGCCGGGTGACGATCGAGGTCCCTGACGGGCCCCTCGACGTGAACGAGGAGGCCTGAGCTGCCGCCGGTGGCCACCCTCGGGACCGAGCGCCTGATTCTGCGTCCCTTCGTCCCTGGCGACCTGGACGACCTCGTCGCCCTCGACGCCGACCCCGAGGTCATGCGCTACATCAACGGCGGCCGGCCGACGACCCGGGAGGAGATCGAGACTGAGATCCTGCCGGCCTTCCTCACCTACCACGACCGAACCGACGGATACGGCTTCTGGGCGGCCGTCGAGCGAGCCTCGGGCGACGTCCTCGGCTGGTTCCACCTCCGGCCGCACGCCGGCGCCCCGACCGATGCGCCCGAGCTCGGCTATCGGCTGCGGGCGTCGGCCTGGGGTCGTGGCCTCGCGACCGAGGGCTCGCGCGAGCTCGTCCGCCACGGCTTCGAGGACCTGGGAGCCCGGCGCATCTACGCGGAGGCGATGGCGGTCCACGCCGCGTCGCGACGGGTGTTGGAGAAGGCGGGCCTGCGACATGTCCGGACCTTCCACCAGCCGTGGCCGGACCGGATCGAGGGCGACGAGCTGGGCGACGTGGAGTACGCGATCAGTCGCGAGGGCTGGGAGCGGGATCGGGCCCAGCAGGGCGGTGACGGGCCGACCTGACCGCCGGACCGCTGCCGGTGAGGCCGGCCGTCAGTCGATCAGCGTCCCGCCGTTGATGTCCACGGTCTCGCCCGTGATGTAGCCGGCGTCGCCCGAGACGAGGAACGTCACGAGCGAGGCGACCTCGTCCGGCGTGCCCAACCGGCCGACCGGCACGTGATCCACGAGGTCCCGCGCATTGGGCAGCATGCCGGTGTCGATGAGCGCCGGGGCGACCACGTTGGCAGTGATCCCGTCGCGCGCGTACTCGCTCGCGATCGACTTGATGAGCACCATCAGGCCGGCCTTGGACGCCGCGTACGCCGCCGACCGGGCCCCGCCGGACTTGCCGGCCGCCGCTCCCAGCGCCACGATTCGGCCGTAGCCCAGCGAGCGCATGCCCGGTGTCGCGCGCCGGACCGTGAGGAACGCGCCCGTCAGGTTGATCGACAGGGTGCGCTCCCACAGCTCGGTCGACGTCTCCTCGAACGGAACCAGGGGGGTGATCCCGGCACACAGCACGAGCACCGCGACGGGCCCCAGCTCCGCCTCCACGCGGTCGAAGGCTGCTCCCACGGCCGCCTCGTCGCTGACGTCGCATTCGATCGCGGTCACGTCGTCGCGATCCGGCGGCACGAGGTCGAGGACCGCGACCCGGGCGCCGTTCGCCACCAGCGCATCGGCGATCCGCAGCCCGATCCCGCGCCCGGCGCCGGTCACCACCGCCACGCGGCCCTCGAGGCCAATGACTCGGATCATCGACGCGCCTCCTCGATCGAACGCCTCGGGGCGGACCGCGCAACGGACCGTGCAACGGGCGGACCGCACCATGGTAGGACGCGGCCGCGCCGGCCACATAGGCCGGACGCGAGGGCCGTCCCGCCGGCGCGTCGGCCTTACCGCACCGGGTGCCGCTAGACGACGGGGCTGGCCCCGGCCTCGACCACCTTCTCGTGATCGGGTGCGGATCGAAGCTGCAGGACCGCGGCGCCGGCCAGCACCAGGGCCCCGCCCAGGATCTGGATCGGCACCAGCGTCTCGCCCAGCCACGCGGCCGCAAGGGCGACCCCGACGACGGGCTCGAACAGCATCAGGATGCCGGTTCGCGTCCCGCCGATGAACCGGATCGCCCGCAGGAACAGGAGCGACGACACGCCGCCGGCAAGGACGCCGCCGGCAAGCAGGGGCGGCCAGGCAGAGCCGTTCCGGAACGGCGCCGTGAGGTCGTCGGCATACCCGGCGGCCGCCGCGATCAACGACGCCCCGACGATCGAGACGGCCAGGATCACCAGCGTCGCGGCATCGGCCGGCACGGATCGGTAGCCGGTTCGGCTGACCGTAATGAACGCGACCTGGCTCGCGGAGGCGGCGAGACCGAGCAGGACCCCGAGCGTATCGACCGAGAGCTCGGCACCCGGGTTCATGCTCCCCACCAGGACGAGCACGACGCCCGCCGACGACAGCCCGAGCGCGACCAGCCGGGGCGCGGTGATCCGCTCGTGGCCGAGCAGCACGTCGACCACCGCCACGCCCGCGGGGTACGTGTAGAACAGCATCAGGGCCAGGGCGATCGGGATCCGGCCGAAGGCGCTGAAGATCGACACGTTGAGGGTCAGCCCCATCAGGGCCGCCATCGCCAGCGACGCGCGCCCACGGCCGCTCAGCGCAGCGATCGAGGCCACCGAGGCCCGGATGCCGCGCCGGCCGGCGATCAGGACCGCCAGGAAGGCGACGCCCAGCAGCGCCCGCCAGGCAGTGAACGCGATGCCGCCGACCCCGGCATCGGCGCCGAACCGCGACATCGGTCCCAGGGTCCCGAACAGCGCTGCGGCGACGATGGCGCTGAGCGTGCCGGTCAGGAGATCGCGGTCACGAGGCATGGCGGCCCATGGTACGGCCAGTGGCACCGATCGCGGTGCGTCCGCGCGGAGCCAGCGCGGTGACGCCGTCGGCGCGCGTCCCCGGTTCCGCCCGGCGAGGCGGGTCCGCGATACGTGGTCAGCGAGGGAGAACGGTGCCCAGCCCGCGTGCTTCGGCCGCGGCCAGGATCGCCGTCCCGAACACGACATCGGCCAGACCGGTCCCGAGATGAGTCGCCACCACGCGACCGGCCGGCCTCGGCTCACCCCGGGCGAGGGCCTCGCCGAACATGGCGCTGGGGTCCGGGTAGCCGTCGAACTGGCCGGCGTCCCGGTTGGCAAGGAACTGGTCTCGATGGTCGACGACGAACAGCGCCGCCTCGCGCGCGACCTCGGCTGCACAATAGGTGGCGTAATCGACCGGGACGACCAGCGCCTGCGGTGCCAGCCAGTCGTTGGTCATCACCTGTCGCTCGGGTGGCGAGACGAACGAGGCCACCGTGACGACGACATCGGCCCCGGTGACGGCCTCGTGGGCCGTCTCCGTCACCCGGGCCGAGCCGATGCCCGGCGTGCGAAGCGCGGTGTCGGCCAGCGCGGCGGCTCGCCTCCGATCGGGGTCGTAGAGCGCCAGCTCCACGCCGGGCAGGACGTTCCCCAGCACCGGGACGTGGCTGTGACCCTGGACGCCGGCACCGATCAGCCCAGCTCGCGGTGGCCTTCCCGTGGCGGCCCGAGCCCAGGTCCGGATCGCTACCCCCGAGACCGCGGCGGTGCGTTGGGCCGTGATTGCCCCGGCATCGAGGATTCCGGTCGGCAGACCCGTGAGCGGATCGTTGAGCAGCAGCACGCCGCTGATCGCCGGCAGCCCCAGGCCACTGTTCGTCGCGAAGCCCAGGACCCACTTCATCCCCAGCCAGTCGCCGGCGCCCAGCCGGTCCTCGTCCGGCAGGAACGCCGGCATCGCATGGGCGAAGCTGCCGGAGGGCCGGGGGTGGACGGCGATCTTGGCCGGCAGCTCGGCCTCGCCGGCCAGCCCGCGAAGGGTGACCTCGGCCAGGGCGAGCCGCTGGTCGAGGTCCGGCATGGCCGCCGTGACCTCGGCGCCGGAGAGGTACCGCAGAGGAGGCAGGTCGGGCATGCGTTGCAGTCTAGCCCGGTGCCTGGCGGACGCCCGGCGATCGATTGGTGCGGTGGCGCGCCTTCTCGCTCCCCTCGCGATCGCGTCGCGCGCATCCGAGCTCCGGGAGCGGGGCCCGGCAGATGATGCCGCAACGATGCCGAGGCCGGCCGCGTCGGCGCAACGAGTCAGCCATCCGGTTCCGCTAGATTCGCTGCGTGAACATCGCCCAGAGCCTCGAGAACCTCCGCCTCGAGCAGGACGCGATCGTCCTGTACGACGCGCTCGCCCGGATCGAGAAGGAGCCGAGGCGCGCCGCGGCCTTCCGGCATATCGCCGACAACGAGCGCCGTCACGCCGGCATCTGGGCGCAGCGCCTGGAAGAGCTGGGGGCGACCGTTCCGCCGCCGGCCCGTCCGCGCCTGCGGGTGCGGCTGATCATCGCCGCGGCGCGCGTGTTCGGGACGCGCGCCGTGTCCGACCTCGTCAAGAGCCTCGAGGGCGACGAGGAGGCGATCTACGAGTCCCAGGGCGATCAGCCCGAGATCGAGTCGATCGCCGCCGACGAGCGCGAGCACGCCGAGATCTGGGAGCGGCTGGACGCCGAACCAAGGGGGACCGGGGCGGGAGGCCGGTCGAGGCGCAGCGCCGAGGCCGTCAGGGTGGTGACCGCCGGTGACCATCCCGCGGTCGGCGAGGGTCAGGCCGAGCGGCCCGAGGACATCCAGCGCGGCGAGCGCTGGCACCGGAGCGGCCGGTCGGGGACCCTGCGTGCCACGATCTTCGGCGTGTCGGATGGCCTGGTGTCGAACCTGTCGCTGGTCATGGGCGTGGCCGGCGCCTCCGATCAGGGCGGGCTCATCCTGCTGGCCGGCATCGCCGGGCTGCTGGCCGGCGCGTTCAGCATGGCCGCCGGCGAATACATCTCGATGCAGAGCCAGCGAGAGCTGTTCGAGCGCCAGATCGAGCTCGAGCGGGCCGAGCTCGAGGCGATGCCCGACGAGGAGCGGCGGGAGCTGGCCGCGCTGTACATGGCCAAGGGCTTCTCGCGGGCCGAGGCCGATCGCATCGCCGACCGCATGTTCGAGGACCCGGAGACAGCCCTCGATGCCCTCATCCGCGAGGAGCTCGGGCTCGACCCCGACGAGCTCGGCTCTCCCTGGGGTGCCGCAGGCGGATCGTTCGCCGCCTTCTGCATCGGAGCGGCGGTGCCGGTGATCCCGTACCTGTTCGGCGGTACCACGGCCAGCTTCGTGGCCAGCCTCGTCCTGAGCCTCGGCGCGCTGTTTCTGGTCGGCGCGGGGGTCAGCTTGCTCACCGGCCGGAGCACACTCCTTTCCGGCCTCCGTCAGATGGGGCTCGGCGCCGCCGCCGCGGCGGTCACGTTCCTCGTCGGCAAGCTGATCGGCGTCGGGGTCGGCGGGTAGGGTGGTGGCTGGCTCGATGACGCCGCGTGGGCTGGTGGACCGCCTCCGTGAGCAGGGGCTCGATCCGGGCTCCTGGTCGAACGGCCCCGGCGATCGCTACGCCGCCCACGAGCATGGCTACGACAAGGTGCTCGTGTGCGCGTCGGGCTCGATCCGCTTCGGGCTGCCCGTCGAGGGACGCGCCTTCGACCTGGCGATCGGCGATCGGCTGGATCTGCCGGCCGGGACCGTGCACGACGCTCTCGTCGGCAGTGCCGGCGTCACGTGCCTCGAGGCTCATCTCCCCGCCGGCCGGCTGGCGGAACCACGACGCCGCCTCGCCGGGGAGTGGTAGCGGTCGGAGCTCGCCGGCCAGCTCGTCCGCGAGGTTCCCGCTCAGCAGGTCGTCCGCCAGGCGCTGGACCCTGGTTCCCGCCGGTCGAGCGTCGCGCCTGGTGTCGTTCACCGGCACGGTGATGGGCGAGCGTCAGGGGATGCTGCCCACGAACGCCATGGCGCGCTCGTCGGTCGCGATCGAGTAGCGTGGCGCCGAGGCCGGCACGACCAGCGTCTGGAACGGCTCCAGCCGTTCCTGCCAGCCCTCGCCGGTGACGTCGACCCCGCCCGCGACCGCGGTGACGATCTCGAGGCTGAAGCCGGCGGGCTGCCGGTCCGCCCCGGACCCGGTCACGATCTCGAGCCGCAGCTCGGGAACGGTGATCGAACCTTCATCGAGCCGGAACCCGGCGCCCGAGGGAATGGCGTGCGAGCCGGGCACAACCGCGCGCAGCGCCTCGTTGGCATGCAGGCGCCGGCCCGGCGTGGGAGGTCTGCCCCAGTCCGAGATCCGGTAGGTGAGATCGGACGGCTGCTCGATCTCGTACACCAGCAGCCCCGCCCCGATGGCGTGGATCGTGCCCGCCGGGATCAGGTAGGCGTCGCCGGCCCTTGCAGCCCTGGACTCGCAGCGTGGGCGGTCCAGCGTCCCGGACGCGATCCCGGCCCTGACGTCGGCCTCGGCGAGTCCCATCCGGGGGCCCGTGATGAGCCGGGCGTCCGGATCCGCGTCGAGCACCACCCATGCCCCGGTCTTGCCGACGCTGCCGGCCCCATGCAGCTCGACGGCGATCGCGTCGGACGGGTGCACCTGGAGCGACAGCCACTCCGCGGCATCGATGACCTTGACCAGGAGCGGGAAGCGGTCTCCCACGAGCCTTGCCGCACGGCTGCCGATGAACGATTCACCGTGGCTGGCGGCGAGGGACTCGAGCGTGGCGGCGCCACCGCCCCCGTCAACGAGCGATTCGGGGCCGGCCAGCCACAGCTCGCCGACGCCGCCGTTCCCGAGCCGGCGACCGGCCCATGGCCGCAGGCTCGGCGCCGCCTGCGGCCGCAGGGGCTCCCGGGGTGCGGCGTCGCCCGTCGCCCGGTGTCTGTCCATGGTGGTCAACGAGCCTGCTCCGTCATCAACGCCCCCAGCATACGGGTGCCCCGGCTCGGGCGGCGCGGGAACAGAGCGGGCCGGGGGATACGGACCGGGACGACAGCGGAGCGCCCCGGCCGGCTGGCCGGGGCGCTCCGTGGGGTACGCTGTGGCGCGCCTACCGGTGCGCCAGCGTCATCCAGTACAGCGGGTTGTCGCGCGGATCGGGCGAGCGCTCGGGATCCTCGGCGCTCATCACGATGCTGATGATCGAGAACAGCGCGAGGAGCGCGAACACGGCAAAGATGACCATCCGTCGTGCACCTTTCGCTGCGGGGACTGCCGCGGACCGTTGTTGGTCCCGCCGAACGATCCGGCGGGGTCGGCGTCCCGATGCCCCTGCGATCTGCATTGTACCTTACGATGTGAGGGTAGTGTGGCCAAATGGCCTGATGAATAGGTACTAGATGGCCAAGAATGCCAACCTAAGTGAGACTGACGCTCGTCTCCTGGAGATCCTCCAGACCGAGGGAAGAAGCTCGTATGCGGACCTCGGAGCGGACGTCGGAATGGCCGGTCCGTCGGCGCACGAGCGGGTCAAGAAGCTCGAGGGCCGAGGTGTCATCCGGCGCTACGCGGCGATCGTGGATCCCGGCTCTGTCGGCCTGACGGCGCTCGCGTTCACGTGGGTGACCCAGGCTCCAGGGACGGTCGCGATCGACCTCACACCGGAGTTCGCTCAGATCGCCGAGATCGAGGAGTGCCACCACATGGCCGGCGAGGCCGACTACCTGCTCAAGATCCGGGCCCGTGACATGAACCACCTGGGTGACGTGGTGCGCCGGGTGCAGACGACGAAGCACGTGTTCTCGACCGAGACGGACGTGGTGTTCACCACGGGCTTCGAGGGCCGGCCGCTCCCGCTCGGCCAGGAGCCGGAGCCGGCCGCGGACACCGATCGACCGCCGAGAACGTAGGCGATGGCGGAGCACCCGTCAGGCGATTCCGAGGAGGCCGCGCTCGTCCGGGCGGTGGCCCATGGCTCGGAGGCGGCCCTGGGGGTGCTCTACGACCGGCACGTCGACAGCGTCCACGCCGTGGCACTGCGGCTGACCGGCGATCGGCAGCTTGCCGAGGAGGTCGTGCAGGAGACGTTCCTCGCGCTGTGGAACCGGGCCGAGCTGTTCGACCCCGCGGTCGCATCGCTGGCGACCTGGCTGCGCGCCATCGCCCGAAACCGGACGGTGGATCGGATCCGGGCCGCAGCCCGCCGGCCGCCGCTCGTCTCGCTTGGCGTCTCCGGCGACGCCGACGCGCCCGAGCCGGACATCGACCGGCTCGGTGACGGCGCAGCCGTGATCGGGGGCGCGGTGCCGGATCCTGGGCCCGAGGCGGTTGCCGAGGCCGGTGACGTCAGGGCTGCCGTCCAGGCAGCGCTGGCGTCGATGCCCGAGGTCGAGCGTGCGGTCATCCTGCTGGCCTACCGCGAAGGCCTCACCCAATCCGAGATCGCCGAGCGGCTGGAGTGGCCGCTGGGCACGGTGAAGACGCGGACCCGACGCGCGCTTGCGCACCTCCGGGCGGCGCTCGAGCACGAGGGGACGAGAGAGGCTGGATCCCGGGCCACCGGGCCGGGAGATGGATGGTGATGGAGCACGCCGAGGCGCTGGAACAGATCGAGATCGCGGCCGTCGAGCCGGACGGGCTGGATCGCCTGATGGCCGGCGACACGCCGGACGCGGCGGCCCTCGCTGGGCACCTGGCAGGTTGTCCCGACTGCGCGGCCGAGCTGACCCGGATCCAGCGGATGGCAACCATCGCGCGCGAGGCGATCCAGGCCCAGCCCGATCCGGAGCTGCGCGCCCGCACGCTGGCATTCGTACGCGCCGTCGGGCGGCAGCGAGGCGAGGTCGGCATGGCCGGCGACGTTGGCATGGCCGCCGGGGCGCGTGCAGGTGCCCCCATCACCGACGTTCGACCGACCGTCGCGGCCACCAGCCCGGTCATGCAGGCACCCGGCACGGGCGAGCCGGCGGTCGTCGCCGGAGCTCGCCCCACCGCCGTCCAGCGCCCGGCCGCCGATCGCCGCCTGCCGCGTCGCTGGACCCGGCTGGCTGCGGCTGCGGCTGCGGTCGTGATCGTGGCCGCGGGTGCGGGTGCGGGTGCGGGTTACCTTGCGGGTGCCGGCAGCCGGGACCGGACGATCGCCGATCGCGACGCGGAGATCACGATCCTGAGCGACACGGCAACCACGGCAGCCCGGATCCATGGCCAGGCGGACGCCAGGCGGGTGCCGCTCACGGCCACGGCGGCCGCACCCGGGGCCTCGGGCTCGATCGTGCTGTCGGCGACCGACGGTGAGCTGGTGGCGATCGCGACCTCGCTCCCGCCACTGACTGGCGGCCAGCAGTACGGGTGCTGGGTGGAGGAGGGAGGGCAACGCACGCGCCTGGGGCGGATGTACTGGGCGGGCAGCGTCTGGACGTGGGCCGGGCCGGTCGATGGGTTGGGGGACGTACCGCAGGGCGCGGTGTTCGGGGTGTCCGCCGGACCGGCGGGAGGGAGCCTCGACAGCAACCCGGTGCTGACCGGATCGCTCTAGCACGGCCTACGGGACCCGTCTGCCCTGACGGGATCGCTCCTCCCCAGCCACCGGCGGCCGGCGTGTCGGGTCAGTCCCTCGGCGAGGCCTCGATGCCCGCCGATCCGGGGTCCCGGGGGCCCGGCTCCAGCGCCGCCAGCTCGTCGGGTGCCACGAGCACGTCGGGTGGAGGAAAGCCAAGGTAGGTCCGATGCGCCCGGAGGATCTGCTCCGCGGTCTCCGCGTCGACCTTCGGCCGGCCCACATATCGGGCGATCCAGGCGGCCTCGGCGGGCAGCTCGCGCTCCTCGAGATCCCGCTCGCGGCGGGCCGAGTCGGACAGCACCACCCACGCCAGCAGGCCGCCCACGACCACTCCGACGATCAGCAGCCACCAGTTGAACTCGGCGCCCATGGTCAGCCGCTGCGCCTAGCGCCGTGCCGCCGGACGGGCGTTCGAAGATCGTCGCATCGCGAGCGAGGATAGCCGAGACGCCGCAGTCTCGCGGCGGGCTACACTCTCGCTCCATGCCCACCCCGACCTTCCTGGCCAGCTCGCTGGTGTCTGTTCTGGCCCTGATCTCGATCACGCCCGACCCGATCGCCTTCCATCTCGGGCCGGTCCCCGTGTTCTGGTACGGCGTGTGCTATGCCGTCGGCCTGGCTGTGACCTACCTCGTGATCACCCGCGAGGCGCGGCGCCGCGGGCTCGACGCCCGGCTGGTCGACAACGGAATCATCATCGTCGGCGTCGCCGCCCTGATCGGTGGACGCGCCTACCACGTCATCGACCAGTGGCACCTGTACCAGGACAACCTGCTCAAGATCGTGATGCCGCCGTACACCGGCCTCGGCGTCTACGGCGGGATCATCACCGGCACGATCGCGGCCTGGTACCTCACCCGGCGATGGCACCAGTCCTTCTGGCGCTGGGCCGACGTGGTGGCTCCCGGGATCTTCGTGATGGAGGCGATCGGCCGCTGGGGCAACTTCTTCAACCAGGAGCTCTACGGCCCCCCGACCAGCCTGCCGTGGGGGATCGCCATCGACTGTGCGCATCGCGTGGGCGACCACGGCCTGGCGCAGTGGCCGTGCGACCAGTACCCGGTGGCGACGACCGGATTCCACCCGCTGTTCCTGTACGAATCGGTGAGCGGTGTCCTGGGCGCGCTGACCCTCCTCTGGATCGCGCGCCGCTGGGGGAGCCGGATGCGGCCAGGCGACCTGTTCCTCATCTTCCTCGTCTGGTACGCGATCGTGCGGTTCGTGCTGGAGACCTTCCGGATGGGCAACTGGACGTTCTTCGGCGTCCCGACCGCAATGGTGGTCTCGGCCGCGGCGATCGTCGGGGCGCTGGCCATGCTGGCGATCCGGCACCGGCCGGGCGCGACGGAGGGCGACCGATGGGGCGAGCCGCCGGGGTCCGAGGACGAGGTCGGCGATGGCGAGGAGTGGGTGGAGGTCGACGAGGACGACGACCCCGACGAGGACGACGACCCCGACGAGGAAGCGGGGGTTGAGGTCGATGAGGACGGGGACGTCGACGACAATGGCCCCCACGTTGCACTCGACAGCGGCGACGGAGGCACCCACGACCAAGAACCCGAGGATCGCGACGTCGACCGACCCGACACCGGATCGGGCTGATTCGCCGACCGGTCCTGCATCCCGTTCCACCGGAAGGCCTGCCGCTGACCCAGCGGCAGGCCTTCCGGCCCCTCGACGCCGGCCACCGCCGGCACGCATCTCCCCCCAGGCCATGGCGGCGGCACGTGGCGGGGCGCGGGAGGGCCTCGCCTGGCTGGATCGCGAGCCCGAGTCGCGCGCCTCGCTGCTGTACCGGCTGGTGCGACTGGTCGCACGTTTCCTCCTGTTCGGCATGTTCCGGTTCCGGATCACCACGTCGGGGCAGGAGTACCTGCCGAGCGGCGGCGGCTACCTCCTGATCGCCGCCGCGCATCGCGGCTGGATGGACCCGTTCGTCGCCATGCACGCGCTGCCGGCCGAGCCACGCTGCTGGTTCCTGGGCAGCGGTCCATCCACCTTCACGTCCGGGTGGCGCGAGCAGCTCATCCATCGCCTCGGCGGGCTGCTGCCCGTGTGGCGTGGCGGTGTCGGCGTGGATCACCACGTGGCGGCCGCCCACGCCGTGATCCGCAACGGTGGCGTGTTCGTCCAGATGCCCGAAGGGACCGTGAGCGGGCCCCCGGGTCGCCTCGGTCCGTTCCGCCACGGCGCCGCGCTGATCGCGCTGCGGACCGGCGCGCCGATCGTGATGCTGGCGATGGCCGGCACGGAGGAGCTCTACCTCGGCCGTCGGATGGCGTCCCGGGTCCTGCCGCCGACCAGCGCGGGCGAGCTCCTCGGCGGCGCATGGGACGGCACGCTGCCAGCGACCGGCTCGCGAGAGGAGCTGGACCTTGCCCGCCGCCTGACGAACCGGTTCGAGACTGCGCTCGGGCCCGTCGTCCTGGAGCTGCATCCGGCAACCGTCGATCCGCCCGATCGGCCCCGGAGGCTCCGGCGGCAGCTGACCTGGCTGCTGCTGGGACACGGCCGCCTCGAGCGCGATCCTGAGGGCCGCGCGCAGCCACCCGCCTGACCGAAGGTGAGGGTGACACGACCGCACGCTGCGGATCCGGGCCCCGTCGTCGGCCCGTCGCCGGGGTATTCTCGGCGACCATGCAGTACGCGGACACGATCATCGACCTGGTTGGCGACACGCCGCTGGTCCGTATCACGCGCCTGACGCGAGACCTGGGGCCCGCCGATCGCCAGCCGCTCCTGCTGGCCAAGCTCGAGATGCTCAATCCGGGTGGTTCGGTCAAGGACCGGATCGGGCTGCCCATGATCGAGGCTGCGGAGCGCGACGGGCTGCTCGAGCCGGGAGGCACCATCATCGAGCCCACGTCGGGCAACACCGGCCACGGGCTGGCGATCGCGGCGGCCATCAAGGGCTACCGCTGCATCTTCGTCATGGCCGACAAGCAGTCGGCGGAGAAGCAGGCGCTGCTCCGTGCCTACGGCGCCGAGGTGGTGCTGTGCCCGACGAACGTGGCCCCCGAGTCCCCCGAGAGCTATTACTCGGTGGCCGCACGCCTCGCCCGTGACATCCCGGGAGCCTTCAAGCCGGACCAGTACTGGAACATGGAGAACCCGGCCGCGCATGAGCGCACGACCGGACCGGAGATCTGGGCCCAGACCGACGGCAGGATCACGCATCTGGTCGCCTCGGCGGGCACCGGTGGCACCGTGAGCGGGATCGGGCACTACCTGAAGACGCAGAACCGGGCCATCCGGGTGATCGGCGCCGATCCGGAGGGCAGCGTGCTCAGCGGCGACGCGGCTCGCCCGTACCTGACCGAGGGCGTGGGCGAGGACTTCATGCCCGGCACCCACGATCCGTCGGTGGTCGACCGCTGGGTCCGGGTGAGCGACCGGGAGGCGTTCGCCATGGCGCGCCGGATCACGCGCGAGGAGGGGATCCTGGCCGGCGAGTCGTGCGGGACGGCGATGGTCGCCGCGCTCGACGAGGCACGCCGGCTCATTCGCGAGGACCCGGGCACGGCGGCCGAGGCCGTGATGGTCGTGATCCTGCCTGACGGCGGCCGGAACTACCTCTCGAAGCTGTACAACGACGAGTGGATGCGCGCGAACGGGCTGCTGGCCACGACCGGTGCCGTGGTCCGAGTCGGGGAGGTGCTCCGGGAGCGGCACCATGGCCAGGAGATCCCCGACGTCGTGATCGCCCGGACGACCGACCGGGTCGGTGCCGCCATCGACCTGCTCCAGCTGTACGGGATCAGCCAGCTGCCGGTCTCCGAGCACGCCGAGGGGGACGATCTCGCCGGCATCGTGGGCTCCGTCAGCGAGAAGGGACTGCTCGACCGTGCCTATCGCGATCCGGAGATCGTGGGCCGGACGGTGGGCGAGGTGATGGACCGGCCGCTGCCGATCCTCGACGTGGAGGCGGTGCTCGACGATGCCTTCGCCCTGCTCTCGGGTGGCGCGGCGGGTCTGCTCGCGATCCGGAGCGGCCATCCGGCCGGTGTGGTCACGAAGCTCGACCTGCTCGAGTATCTCGCCCATGCGCCGGCCGGGAGAACCGGCTGACCGGACGCATCCACGATGCGTCCGGGCGGTGCCCGTGGCGTCGGTCAGCGTCGCTGGGCGACGTCGCTCGGCTCGTCGATTGCCGCCAGCAGCTCGCGCGCCGACACCGGCTTGGACACGAACCGGACCCCGCGGCTCACGACGCGCTTGAGGTCGAGCGTCTCGGCCGTGTAGCCCGAGAGCAGGGCCACACGCATCTCGGGGTAGCGGTCCAGGACGCGCTCCGCGAGCTCGATCCCGGAGAGGCCAGGCATCACCACATCGCTCACCAGGGCATCGATGGGGCTGGTCATGGCCTCGACGAAGCCCCACGCCTCGGCCCCGTTGCCGACCTCGATCACGTTCCAGCCGGCCCGACGCAGCATCTGCCGCGTCATGTCCCGGACGGTCGGCTCGTCCTCGACCACGAGGACCGTGCCCCGTCGCCCGCCGCGCCGTGCGCCCTGTGGCTGGGTCTCGGCCAGAGCGGCCTCGTCCACCCGCGGGAAGTACAGCTTGAACGTGGAACCCTGCCCCGGCTCCGAGTACAGCCAGATGTGGCCGCCCGCCTCCTTGACGATGCCGTAGATCGTGGCCAGCCCGAGCCCGGTTCCGCGGCCCACCTCCTTGGTGGTGAAGAACGGCTCGAACACGTGCTCGCGCGTCTCCCGGTCCATGCCCTGCCCCGTATCGCTCACCGCGAGCATGACGAACGGACCCGCAGAGACGTTGAAGTGCTCGATCGCGTAGGCCTCGTCGAACACGACGTTGGCGGTCTCGATCGTGACCCGGCCTCCCTCGGGCATCGCATCACGGGCGTTGACGACGAGGTTGACGAGGATCTGATCCAGCTGGCCGGGGTCGGCGCGCAGCCGGCCGCCCTTCGGGTGGAGAGCCAGCTGGAGGTCGACACGCTCGCCGATCAGCCGCCGCAGCATGGGCTCCACCGCGCGGACGCCATCGTTGAGATCCAGCACCCGGGGGCTCACGACCTGCCGCCGGCTGAACGCGAGCAACTGGCTGGTCAGGACGGTGGCCCGGTCGACCACGGTGCCGATGGCGGCGGCGTTGCCGTGGGCCAGGTCGAGGTCGAGCTCGGCACGACGCTCGGGCTCGAGATCCTCCTCGAGCATCTCCGCATAACCGCGGATGGCGAACAGCATGTTGTTGAAGTCGTGGGCGATGCCGCCGGCGAGGCGACCGATCGACTCCAGCTTCTGCGCCTGGAGGAGCTGTGCCTCGGCGGTCTTGCGCGCCGTGATGTCGACCATCGTGGCGAACACTCGGAGCCCGTCGGGGGTGTCCAGCGGCGAGAGGCTGATCTCGACCGGGAACTCCGAGCCGTCCCTGCGCCGGCCGGCCAGGTCGAGGGCGATGCCCATGGGGCGGGCCATCGGATGCTCGATGAACCCGGTGCGGTGCCCGACGTGCCGCTCGGCGACACGGACGGGGAGCAGGATCTCCACCGGCTGGCCGACCACCTCGTCGCGCGGATAGCCGAACGTTCGCGCGACCTGCGGGTTGGCGTAGACGATCCGGCCCTTCGAATCGACCGCGATGATCGCGTTGGGCGAGGCGTCGAGGACGGCGATATGGCCGCCAGGCGCAGGGCTCACCTTGGGCTCGACGGGGACGCGTCGCATCGCCGGTTGGTCTACTCCCGTTTGATTGGGCTGAGCCTAATCCTCGCCTCGCCGCGCGCGCAAGGGCAATCGCGCTTGGATGCGACCGCTCCACCGCGTGCGATGATCCCGGAATGCACGAGGACGATCCCGCGGCCCGCGACGGTTCGGGCGCGCACGACGCGTTCGCCACCCGCGCCGTCCACGCCGGCCAGGAGCCCGACGAGCTCACCGGAGCCGTCGCGCCGCCGATCTACCAGACCTCGACCTACGCCCAGGACGGTGTCGGTCGGCCGCATCGCGGCTACGAGTACGCGCGGACACAGAACCCGACCCGCGAGCGGCTCGAGCGAGCCGTGGCCGACCTCGAAGGTGGCCGGCACGGGATCGCGTTCGCCAGTGGCTCGGCGACGACCGCCGCGATCGCCCAGCTGGCCGCCGCCGGCGAGGAGATCGTCGTCGGGGACGACGTGTACGGCGGCACCTTCCGCTATTTCGAGTCGGTCCATCGGCCGTCGGGGGCGGGGACGGCTCGCTACGCGGACCTTGCCTCCGGCACCGATGCGTTGTGGGAGGCGCTGAGCGACCGAACCCGCCTTGTCTGGTTCGAGACACCGTCCAACCCACTGCTCAAGATCACCGACATCGCCGCCTCGGCGGCCGCGGTCCGGCAGTGGTCAGCGCAGCTGGGCCGGCCGGCGCCTCGGATCGTCGTCGACAACACGTTCGCGTCGCCGGCGCTCCAGCGCCCGCTCGAGCTCGGCGCAGACATCGTGTTCCACTCCGCCACCAAGTACCTCGCCGGCCACTCGGACACCGTGGTCGGGGTGGCGGTGACCGACGACGACGCGATCGCCGCCCGGCTCCGGTTCCTCCAGAACGCGATGGGCGCCGTGCCCGGCCCGTTCGACGCCTTCCTCGTGCTGCGCGGCCTTCGGACCCTCGCCCTGCGAATGGACCGGCACTCCGCCAACGCGATGGCCGTGGCCCGGTTCCTGGCCGGCCGGCCGGACCTGGCACGCGTGCGCTACCCGGGTCTCGACGGTGGGCTGCACGCGCACCCGCAGGCCTCGCTCGCCGCGCGGCAGATGCGGCTGGCGGGCGAGCCAGCGTTCGGCGGCATGGTGTCGTTCGTGCCGGCGCCGGGGGGCCGTCACCGTCGCTCGGCCGTCGAGCGGGCGGTCGCGGTCTGCGAGACCACCCGCCTGTTCACGCTGGCCGAGTCGCTGGGCGGGATCGAGTCGCTGATCGAGATCCCGGCCGCGATGACCCACCAGTCCGTTGCCTCCTCACCGCTCGCGGTGGACCCGGCGTTGATCCGGCTGTCGGCGGGGATCGAGGCGGCCGAGGACCTGATCGCGGACCTGGCACGGGCGCTGGACGCGAGCTAGGTCCAGTTCCCAATCGGGGGGTTCGTCGCGGGCGCCGGCGGTCGCGTCTCTCTGTGGCGCGAGCGCCTGCGCGTGCTGACCGACAGAGACCCCGCGGGCAGGGCGGGTGGCGGTGTTGCTGCCAGGGAGTCCAGGCACGACTGCTCGGCGCCGGCCATGGCGCGGCGATGGCCTCCTGGTCCGGGTTCGCCGCCAATGGAGCAACTGGCGACTGGCTGGCGCGCATGGACCGGTCGAGATCGACCCGGCTGACCGATGACCACGGATCGGCCATGGCAAGCAATCGTCCTCTGGCTGGGTGGCCGGATCCGGGACCGGGTGGGACCGCGGTGGAGGGACAGAGGCCCGGCGCGAGATCGGGCTGGGCAGCCGGATCCGGGTCGCCCGATGGATCGGTTGGTGGTCGACGCATGGAGCGACCGGCTACAATCACCCAACACCGAATCGCAACCCTGACTGCGGAAGCCGACTCCCGGGCACGACGCCCGCCACGCGCGGCCGGTCACCCTGACCCAACGCGGGCTGAGCCAATGCGGTCGAAGCTCGCGCCGCACTCGCGCCGCAGTCGAGGTACCGATCATGGCGATCACGTCCCCCGCGCCAGGCTCCCGGATCAGCGGCAGCGTCCTTGCCAACCTGTCGGTCGCCGAGCTGTACGAGCGAGCCATCGCGGCGGGCGAGGGTGCCATCGCCGCCGACGGGCCGCTCGTGGTTCGAACGGGCCAGCACACCGGCCGCTCCCCGAAGGACAAGTTCGTCGTCCGGGAGCCGTGGAGCGAGGCGAAGATCTGGTGGGGTGACGTCAACCACGAGATCAGCGAGGCCCACTACGATCGCCTTCGGGCGCGTCTCCTCGACTACGTGGCTGCCAGGCCGCTGTACGCCCAGGACATGTACATCGGCGCCCACCCGTCGCACCGGCGCAGCCTGCGCGTGTACACCGAGACCGCCTGGGCCAGCATCTTCGCGCGCAACCTGTTCCGGCGCCCGCCTCGCGAGGAGCTCGCGGCGTTCGAGCCCAACTTCACGATCATCAACGTGCCCAGCTTCCAGGCTGATCCGAAGACCGAGGGGACCCGCAGCGGCACGGCGATCCTGCTCCACCTACAGCGGATGGAGATCATCATCGTCGGCACGATGTACGCGGGGGAGATCAAGAAGTCCGCCTTCACGGTCATGAACTACCTGATGCCCGACGAGGGCGTGCTGCCGATGCACTCCTCGATCAACGTGGGCAAGGACGGTGACGCGTGCGTGTTCTTCGGCCTGTCGGGCACGGGCAAGACCACCCTGTCCGCGGATCCGCTGCGCAGCCTCATCGGCGACGACGAGCACGGCTGGGGCGACGACTACACGTTCAACTTCGAGGGTGGCTGCTACGCGAAGACGATTCGCCTGTCGCCGATGTACGAACCGGACATCTTCGCGACCACGAAGCGGTTCGGGACGATCCTCGAGAACGTCGACATCGACCCCGCGACCCGCGAGCTCGACCTCGATTCGGAGCGGTTCACCGAGAACACACGGGGCGCCTACCCGCTCCATTACATCGGCAACGCGGATCCGACCGGCGTCGCCGGCGGACCCAAGAACGTCGTGTTCCTGACCGCCGACGCGTTCGGCGTCCTGCCGCCCATCAGCCGGCTGACGCGCGAGCAGGCCGCGTACCATTTCATCAGCGGCTACACGGCGAAGCTCGCCGGCACCGAGGTTGGCGTGCAGGAGCCCTCCGCCACCTTCTCGGCCGGGTTCGGAGCGCCGTTCCTGCCCCGCCACCCCGGAGAGTACGCGGCGATGCTCGTGGAGCGACTGGAGCGGTTCGACGTCCCGGTCTGGCTGGTCAACACGGGCTGGACCGGGGGGCCGTTCGGGACCGGCCATCGGATGAACATCGCCCATACCAGGAACATGGTTCGGGCCGCCATCAACGGCGAGCTGGCCGGGATCAGGACCATCGAGGACCCGATCTTCCGGCTGGCGGTTCCCGAGCACGTGCCGGGTGTGCCCGACGATGTGCTCGTCCCGCGTAACACGTGGTCCGATCCTGTGGCCTACGATCGGGCCGCCCGCCGCCTGGCCGCGATGTTCCACGACAACCTGGCGAAGTACGCTGACGGCGTGAGCGACGCCATCCGCGATGCGGGACCGGCTCCGGCCGATGCCGATCGCGTCGCTGGTGGCTGAACCGCGGCGAAGGCACCCATTCCCGATATCGCCCATCACACGTCGCACGGAGGCGTTCGAGGTCATGGCACGCAACAAGGTCACCGTCATCGGCGCCGGGAACGTCGGCGCCACCACCGCGCAGCGGATCGCCGAAGCTGGCCTGGCCGACGTGGTGCTGGTCGACATCGTCGACGGCCTGCCCCAGGGCAAAGGCCTCGACCTGGCGGAGGCGGCGCCCGTCGTGGGGCACGATGCCCGGATCACGGGCACCAACGACTACGCGGACACCGCCGGGTCGGACATCATCGTGGTGACGTCCGGCATCCCGCGCAAGCCGGGCATGAGCCGCGATGAGCTGCTCTCGACCAACGCCGGCATCGTGTCGAGCGTGGTCAAGGGCTCGACCGCCGTGTCCCCCGACGCGATCCTGATCATCGTCACCAACCCGCTCGACGCGATGTGCCACGTGGCGATGCAGGCCTCCGGGTTCCCGCGGGAACGCGTGATCGGGATGGCGGGCGTGCTCGATTCGGCCCGGTTCCGGACGTTCATCGCGATGGAGCTCGGCGTCTCGGTCGAGGATGTCCACGCGTTCGTTCTGGGTGGCCACGGCGACACGATGGTGCCGTTGTCGCGCTACTCGACCGTCGCGGGCGTGCCCATCACCGAGCTGCTCCCGGCCGATCGGGTCAGCGCGCTCGAGGACCGGACCGCCAAGGGTGGCGCCGAGATCGTGGCCCTGCTCAAGACAGGATCGGCGTTCTACGCGCCCGCCGCATCGACGTTCGAGATGGTGGACTCGATCCTGCGCGACCGGAAGCGCATCCTGCCGTGCGCCGTCCAGCTCAAGGGCGAGTTCGGGGTGGACGGGCTGTTCGTGGGCGTGCCGGTGGTGCTCGGCCGGGGCGGCCTGGACCGTGTGTTCGAGATCACGCTGACCGCCGACGAGCGCGTCGCCTTCGACAAGTCGGCGGCCGCCGTTCGCGATCTCGTGGGACACCTGCCAAGCTGATCGTCAGGGGTCGGAAGCGGCCCGGCTGACCCGGGGGCGGCCGGCCGCAGCTGGACCCTCGGGCTTCGCGAGACCCGGCTCGGCGTCGGGCTCGCCCGGTGGCGCAACGGTCCGCGGCCGGGGTGCCGTTGGTGGTGCGGCCTGGCACCGCCGCGCCGGCCGATGGTGGATCGAGCGTTGACCCGGCGGCGACGCCCGGTGTACGTTCGCCTTCCCGTACTGACGCGCCGCCCGGCGCCTGTTTGGGGTTGTCTGGGCCGCCCTCGCCGGCGGCTCCCGTGCTGGAGGAGAGGGAGCGCATGAAGCGATTCATCGTGTTGTTGGCCGTCCCGGCCCTGCTGCTGACCGCGTTCGCCCCGGGGGCCCTCGCCGCCAGCCCGACCCGGCAGATCCAGCGGGTGGACCTGACCAAGATCGACCCGTCATTCCGCCCGTTCCTGGCCGACGCCAACCGCCAGGTGACCGTCGTCCTCCAGCTTTCCGATGACCCGGCGCTCGTCGCGCCCGGCCTGTCCGACAGCCAGCGCCAGTCGCACGCCAGGCAGCTGCGGACCACACAGGGGAAGCTCGACTCGAAGATCAAGAGCGCAGGCGGCAAGATCCTTGACCGCTACCAGTACGCGTACAACGGGATCAAGGTCCGGGTCACCGGCAACCACATCGCCTCCCTCGCCTCGCTCCCCGGCGTGGTCGGCGTCCGGCGGCTCCAGACGTAC
>Ga0315540_10000498_pt1 | contig 22396 bp, 19 predicted proteins | sample SalMarSW160110MG_FD_203677 | JGI IMG/M metagenome (GOLD analysis project Ga0315540, IMG submission 203677) | Salt marsh sediment microbial communities from the Plum Island Ecosystem LTER, Massachusetts, United States - Salt Marsh Sediment SW1601-10 ...
CCGTCTTCGCGACGCTCCCGGACGCGAGCGCCTCGGCCCGCGCCACGGGCGGCTTGCCGTCGCGCCGGTAGGCCGTGTGCCGGTAGTGGCCGAGCACGAGCCCCTCACCGATTGCGAGGGCCTCCTGCTCGGACGGCGCGTCACCCTCGTGCACGGCGACCGCGAGTGACTTCGCGCCGAGCTCGCGCGCCTCCCGCGCCGCGCGGGCCGCGGCCGCGGCGGTCTGCGCGGGCCCGGACCCCGCCCGCGGCCCCATCCCGACGAGCAGCACGCGCTTCGCCCGGACGCCCTTCGGGTAGAGCAGCGCCGTGTCGTCGGGCTTCGCGCGGAAGTCGCCGGCGGCGAGGACGGCGCGCACGGCGCCGCGCGTGGCGCGGTCGAGCGCGAGCGCCGCCCCCGAGAGCTTCTGGCCTTCGTGCACGCCCACGGCGAGGAGATCGGCGGGGCGGGTCGCGAGCGGGGACCTGCGCAGGGAGACTTCCATCGTGTTCTCCGGGTTCGGCACGGCGTTCGGGGCAGGGTGGGAACGCGGAACTTACCGCCCCGCGGCGCGTGGCGCACGGACGCGCCGGCACCCGGACGGCGCGGACGGCGGGGCGGGTTCCGTCCCGGTTCTCCTTGCGCGCCCGCCCGGGTCACGGCAATCTGACGCCGTCTTTCGCATCTCCCGCGTCTCCCCGCATGTCGTCTCACGTCGTCACGGCACGGATGCCGTCGCCGCATGGAGGATCCATGACCCTTCGTCGATCGCTCGTCTCCCTCGTCCTGCTCCTCGCCCTCGCTCCGCTCGTCGCCGGTTGCGGCCAGAAGACCGACCAGGCCGCCGGCTCCTCCACGAGCGACAGCCTGCTCGCGACGAACCCGATCGAGCAGCCCGAGGGCCAGATCCAGCCGCAGTCGGGCGTCACGCCCGAGACGAACCCGCCCGCCGAGACGCCCGCCCCGACGCCGAAGCCCACGCCGCCGCCGGTGAAGAAGCCCGCGCCCGCGAAGCCGGCGCCGCCGCCGTCCGCCACCGTGCCCGCGGGCACGCCGATCAAGATCGCGATGGACGTCGCGCTCAACACCGAGCACGCCCAGGTGGGTGACACCTGGAGCGGCACCGTGAAGGAGGCCGTGACCGTCGGCTCTTCCGCGCCGTTCCCCGCCGGCAGCGTCGTGCACGGCGTCGTCGCCGCCGTGGCGCCCGCCGAGAAGGGCTCGCGCGCGTTCTTCGTCCTGCGCATCACCGAGATCGAATCCAACGGCGCGGTGCACGAGATCAGCGCCACGGCCGACAGCATGATCGCCGGCTCGACCACGAAGCGGAACGTCGGCGCCATCGCCGGCGGCGCCGCGGCCGGCGCGCTGCTCGGCAAGGCCATCGGCGGCAGCAGCAAGGGCGCCGTGATCGGCGGCATCCTCGGCGGCGCGGCCGCCACCGGCGCCGTCGCCGCGTCGAAGGGCTTCCAGGTGGACGTGAAGGAAGGCCAGGAGATCGTCTTCCACGCGGACGCGAACACCAAGGTCAGGCTCTGACGCCCCGGCTCGCGGGCGTTCCCGGCGCGGCGGCCTCCCCGGCCGCCGCGCCTCTTTCGTGCCCGCGGGGCAGCCTCGAGGCGGCCGCGGGCTGTCCCCGCGCGTACCCGGCGGGCGCCCCGGGTGCCCCGGCCGGTACACCCGCCCCGGCCGTCGACCCCGCCTGCCCTTGGGCTGCAAGGCGTTCGGACGACGGCGCTCGTGGCACATGGAGTGCTCCGACCAACGCTCCGGTGAACTCTTCACCCTGCCCTGGGTGAACCTGCCGGCCGTCGGCCGGCCGTCCCGCTGGAGGAACCATGAAGAAGCTCGTCGCGCCCGCCCTCGGTCTCGCGGTCCTGGCCCTGCTCGCGGCCGGCTGCGGCAAGACCGCCCCGAACCAGCCCCAGGAGTCCACGTCGACCCCGACCGCGCAGGACGTCGCGATGGTCAACGACGCCGTGGCCGCGAACACGCCCTACGTCGAGGAGAACGAGTACCAGAGCAACGACCCGTCCCCGCTCGACGTGGGGACCGCCGGCTTCGACGCCACGCACCCCGTCTTCTGGTGGCGCACCATCCGCTCCGTCACGCGCAACTTCGAGACGCAGTTCTCCGCGCCCGATTCGAACGGGCGCCCGACGCTCGCGACCGTGATCGTCCACAGGCGCATGCTCGGCAGCTTCAACGTGCTGCTCGGCGACTCGACGGCGTTCCCGGACTCGCTGGTGCGCAAGCCGCTCGACGACCACTGGCAGCGCCGCCTGCTCTTCCACCGCGTGCGCGTGGACACGTCGTCCCGTAACTCGATCTGGCGCCTCGCGGGCACGAGCGGTGTCGAGGTGACCTCCGCGAACGCCACCGTGCAGATCCAGAGCGTGCGCGTGCAGGCGGCGGCCCTCGACACGACGATCACCCATCCGCTGGAGATGTACCGGCTGCGCCGCGTGCTGTTCATCCCGGTCAGCACGCCCGTGACCGTCACCGTGACCACGAACTCGCCGGACGACATCGTTCTGCTCTACCGGTGGCAGCACCGGTTCCGCTTCCGCAACAACGGCGACAACACCTACACGTACCAGTGGACGACCAGCCGCGACGCGGGCCTGCGTCACTTCGGCGTCAACGCCCTGACGCACGGCACGATCTTCGATCCGTCGGCTCGGTACGACTCGAACACCTGGCTGTTCCCGTTCGTCGTGAACCCGATGGACGCGCCGCTCGACCGCTGACCTTCCCCCGAACGACCGCGGGCGGCCCGTCGCAGCACGGGCCGCCCGTTCGTCGTTCGCGTCGCTACTCCTCTTCCGGCCGCGTGCGCTGCTCGCGAAAGAGCTTCGCCCACTCCTCGACCTCGGACTTGCTGAGCGACGTCGGTTTCTCCGGCTCGTCCGCACCCCCGCCCGGGGCCGCGGAGCCCATCGCGCTCGCGAGGAAGAGATCCGAAAGGGAGACGTCGGCGCCCATCGCCCGCGCGTGTCGCGCCACCTCGAGGTCAGACGTCACCACCGTCAGCCGGCCCACGCGATCGATCTCCGTCTCGACGATGCGCCGGATGAGATCGTCCGCCTTCTCCGGCGGCCGTGACCAGCGCTGCTCGACGCGCCCCGCGTGGTCGTCCCGCCCCACCTTCTCGGCGCCGTCCCACACCACGAGGAACCGCACCGGCTCGCCGCCCATCACCCACGAGAGCAGGTTGACGAGCTTCTCCCGGGCCTCCCGCAAGGACCGCCCCGCCCCCGGCTTCAGCTGCGGCGAGCGGTGCACGATGTTGTACCCGTCCAGCACGACCAGTCGTTCGGACATGCCGGAAGGCTCGGGCAAGAAGCACGCGCCGTCAACGCCCGCCCGGCACCGCCTGCAGGCCGCCCGGTCGCACCAAGCGCCGGGCGGCCGGGGTGCGCGAAGAGGAACGCACGCGAAACGAACCGGCGCGCCCGGGCACGAAGCCCCGGCGCGCCGTCGCCGAGAGAGGGGACCGCTACAGGTTCCCGCCCACCGAGGTGTGCACGATCCGCCCCGCGTCGCCCACCGCCCAGCCGCGCAGCCCGTCCACGAAGAACACCCCGTTCAGCGCCGCGGAGCTGTTCGCCGCCTGCGGCGACCAGTTCGCGCCGCCGTCCAGGGTCTTCTGGACGATGCCGCCCCCGTTGAACCCCACCGCGTAGCCCGTCACGTCGTCCACGAACATCACGCCGCGCATTTCGTTCGAGGCCCCGAACGAGCCCACCGACCAGGCCAGCGAGTCCGCCGTCGCCGACGTGCTCACGCGGGCGCCCTGCAGGCCGACGCCCCAGGCCAGCGTGTTGCTGCGACGCCAGACCGACGCCAGCGCCAGGCCCGTCACCGAAGGCTGCACCACGTACCAGCTGCGACCGCCGTCGTGCGTGCCCAGGATCGTGCCGGCGCCGCCCACCGCCCAGCCGTTCGTCGTGTCCGGGAACGACACGCCGTTCAGCTGCTGCGCCGTCGGGTGCGTGCGCGACCAGGTCGCGCCGCCGTCCGCCGTGCGGATCACCACGCCGTTCGAGCCCACCACCCAGCCGTGATCGGCGTCCGCGAAGCGGACGCAGCGCAGGTTCTCGCTCGCGTTCACGCCCAGGTCGCGGCTCCACGTGAGGCCGGCGTCCGTCGTGCGCAGCACGACGCCCGCGTCGCCCGCGGCCCAGCCCAGGCTCGCCGTGGGAAAGCACACGCTGTAGAGGGCGTTCGTGGTCATGCTCGTCACCGTCGTCCACGTCTGGCCCGCGTCCGTCGTGCGCACGATCGTGCCCAGCGCGCCGACCGCGACGCCCGTCCGGCCGTCCGGCAGGAACCAGACGCCGTACAGGTTGCGCGCCGTGTTGCTCGTCTGCGTGTACCAGCCCTTCTGCGTGTAGACGTAGACGAGGGCCGAGTCCGAGCGGCCGCCCGCGGAGGCGAACACCCACGCCGATCCCTCGCCGCGAGCGCGCGCGAGGCCCGTCTGCGAGACCGTGACCACGCCGCTGTTCGAGGTTGTCCAGTTGAACGACGCGTCCGGGACCGCCGCGTTCAGCGTGTCGTAGGCCGTCGCGACGAACTGGCGCGTGGCGTCCACCATGAGCGAGTCCGTGGCGGGGACGAGGTCGATGCGCGAGAGCGGCGGCAGCGGCGGCGGCGGAGTGACCGCCTTGCTGCTGCATCCGGCGGCCGCGAAGACCAGCGCCGCGAGCGCGGGCGCGAGGGCGTACCGGACCGCGTGCGGGACGGGGCGAGCGAATCGCATGGGCTAGGGATCCCCTGACGTTGCGGAAGACCCGGCACCGGGACGGTGCCGCGCCGCGCCGGCCGGACGGGCGCAGGGCCTTCCTATCGGAACGACGGTGTTATCGGCAAGCGCCCGCCCCGGCATGACCCCCATCCGCCCCGCGGCGGGACGGGCGGTCCCGGCCCCCGGGCCGCCGCGGGCGCGCCGCCGGAGACGCCCGGCGGGGCCGCCGGAGACGCGCCCGCCGGCCCGCGGGGGCGTTTCGTCGCCGTTCCGCGACCGTTCGCGGCCCCCGTGGCCGCGGCCGCCCTCGGACGCTTGAGCGAATCCGCATCGCGCCCTACCGTGTCGGCTCTCGATTCCGTACCGGGGAACCCCTCCGGCCCTCGGGCCGTTCCCCGGCTCCGCGGCGCGACGTCGCCGAAGCCCCTCTCCAGGACGTCCCATGCTCGAGGTCCGAAACGTCCGCAAGGTCTACGACGGGCGAACCGTCGTGAACGACGTCTCGTTCGACGTCCAGCCGGGCGAGATCTTCGCCCTGCTCGGCCCGAACGGCGCCGGCAAGACCACGCTGATCCGCATGATCACGGACATCCTCAAGCCCGATGGCGGCACCGTATCGCTCGCCGGGCGCCCGGCCGGCGACCCCGGCCGCCCGCGGATCGCGTACCTGCCCGAGGAGCGCGGGATCTACAAGAAGGTGCCCGTGCTGGAAGCGCTCCGGTACTACGGCGAGCTGAACAACCTCCCGCCCCGCGAGGCGCAGCGTGCCGCGGTCGCGCTGCTCGAGGAGTTCGAGCTGGCCGCTTGGGCGAAGAAGCAGGTCAGCGCGCTGTCGAAGGGCATGCAGCAGAAGCTCCAGCTGTGCAGCGCGCTCATCGGCGAGCCGCAGCTGCTCATCCTGGACGAGCCGTTCACCGGCCTCGATCCCGTCAACGTCGCGCTGCTCGAGGACGTCCTGAAGCGCCGCCGGGCCGCCGGTACGACCGTGCTGCTCTCGACGCACCAGATGAACAAGGTCGAGCAGCAGTGCGACCGCGCCCTGCTCATCAACCGCGGCCACATGGTGCTCTACGGGCGCGTCGGCGACCTGCGCCGCCGGTACGCCGAGCACGCGTTCGACGTCGAGGGCGGCGAGGTGCCCGCGGGCGTCCCGGGGGTGAGCGCCCGCAACAGCGTGAACGGGGCCACGCGCCTGACGCTCGAGCGCTCCGCCTCGCCCACCGCCGTGCTGCGCGCGCTGCTCGAGCGGGGCGTGGCCGTCGAGACGTTCACGCGGGTCATCCCGCCGCTCGAGGACATCTTCGTCCACGTCGTCACGACCGGCGTCGGCCTCGACCACGGCCTCAGCGGACCGCCGACCGTGGATCTCGACCCCACCCTCGGAGGCGTGCGATGAAGTTCTCGCTCACGAAGACGCTGACCATCGCGCGCCGCGAGTACCTCACGACCGTCCGGCGCAGGGCCTTCCTCGTGTCGGTGTTCCTGACCCCGGCGCTCATCTTCTTCTCCACGTTCGTCGGCACGAAGAGCGCGAGCGACGACCGGCGCGCCCACCAGCGCCAGGCGAAGATCGTGGCGGTGGTGGACAGCTCCGGCCTCTACGCGCAAGCGCCGCGCTCGTTCGAGTACGGCGGCGGGAAGGCTACCGCACCGATCGACCGGCCGGGGCGGCCGGCCCCCTCGGGCGATCGGGTGCCCGTCGTGATCCGGCCGTTCGCATCCCAGGCCGAGGCGCTCGACTCGCTGGCCGCGGGCACCGTCAACGTCGCGCTCGTCATCTCGCCCGACTTCCTCGAGACGGGGCGCGTGCGCCGCTACGAGAACGACACGCGGGTGTTCACGTCGTCCGGAGACGACGGGGCCCTGCGCTTCTGGCTCACCCGCAGCCTGCTCGCGGGCCACACGGACTCGATGCGCATCCAGCGGGCCTGGACCCTCGGCCGCAGCCTCGACCTGTTCGTGCCCGCGCGAACCGGGGGCTACGAGCTGAAGGACGACACGCGCGAGATGATCGCGTTCTTCCTCCCCTTCCTGCTCGGGCTCGTGCTCAGCATCGCGATCATCACCGGCGGCCAGTACCTGCTCCAGGGCGTGAGCGAGGAGAAGGAATCCCGCATCCTCGAGTCCCTCGTCTGCACGGTGTCGCCCGACGAGCTCATGATGGGCAAGCTCATCGGGCTCGGCAGCGCGGGCCTCACGCTCGTGGGCATCTGGCTCGTCGTCGGCGCCGGTGCACTCTCGACGTCCCTCGCGTTCCTCAAGGTGGACGTGCCGCTCTCGGTCGGGCTGTTCGGGGTGCTCTACTTCCTGCTCGGCTACCTGTTCTACGCGAGCCTCATGACCGGAATCGGCGGCATCACGAACAACCTGCGCGAAGCCCAGCAGTTCGCGATGGCCTTCACGATCATGAACTTCTTCCCGTTCTACCTGCTCGTGAAGATCCTCAACGCCCCGAACTCGGGCACCGCGATCGGCCTGTCGCTGTTCCCCCCGACCGCCGCGACGACGATGATGATGCGGCTCTCGGCGGGCGCCATGACGGGCGCCGAGATCCCGCTCTGGCAGATCGCCGCCTCGCTCGGGCTGCTCGGGTTGTCGGCGTGGCTCGCGCTCGCGGCGTCGGCGCGGGTATTCCGGCTCGGCATGCTGATGTACGGCAAGACGCCCACGCTGCCCGAGATCCTCAAGCTGGTGCGGCAGGGCTGACGGGGCATGAAGAGCGCCCCGAGCGCCCGCTCCGACTTCCCCCGCTGGCGGGTGTTCCCGCCCATCGCGCTGGGCGTCATCATGGCGACGCTCGACGCGAGCGTGGTGAACATCGCGCTGCCGACGCTGCAGCGGCAGTACTCGGTGCCCACGACGACCGTCGAGTGGGTCGTGCTGGCCTACCTCATCACCATCACGGGCCTGCTGCTCACTTCCGGGCGCCTCGCCGACCTGCGCGGGCGCCGCGGCATCTACGGCTCGGGCCTGGTGCTGTTCACGCTGGCCTCGCTCGCCTGCGGCTTCGCGCCCGGCATCCACGCGCTCATCGGCGCGCGCGTCGTGCAGGGCATCGGCGCCGCGCTCGTGTCGGCGAACGGGTCGGCGCTGCTCGTCACGGCGTTCCCGCTCGAGGAGCGCGGGCGCGCGCTCGGGGCCTTCGGCGCCATGGTCGGCGTGGGTCTCGCCATGGGCGCGCCGCTCGGCGGCCTCGTGATCGCGCACTGGTCGTGGCGATGGGTGTTCTGGGTGAACGTGCCCCTCGGCGTCCTGACATGGCTGCTCCTGCAGTCGCGCGTGCCCGCGGACCGGCCCTCGGGCGGCACGCCGCTCGACGCCGGCGCCGCCGCGACCTGGTGCGGGGCGCTCGTCACCCTGATGCTCGCGCTCTCGCGCGGGCCCGAGACGGGCTGGGCGTCGCCACTCGTCCTGGCCCTGTTCGGGGCGACCGCCGTCCTGCTGGGCGCGTTCGCGTTCCTGGAGTCCCGCGCGCGCCACCCGATGCTGCCGCTCGGCATCCTCCTCGGACCTCTCGGCGCCGCGGTGTCGCTGACGCTGATCGGCCAGGCGGTGACGGTCGCCGTGGGCTTCCACCTGCCGCTCTACCTCGAGGAGGTCCTGAACTTCAACGCCGAGCAGACGGGCCTCTGGAGCGCGATCCTGCCGCTCGCCGTGCTCTTCTTCGCGCCGCTCGCCGGCCGGCTCTCGGACCGGTTCGGGGCGCGGCTCCTGACGACGGTCGGCATGGCCGTGACCGTCGTGGGCCTGGGCCTGCTCACCCGCATGGGCACCTCGATGGCGTGGCCGCTGCCCCTGGGCCTGGCGCTCGTCGGTGCGGGACAGGGGCTCTTCGCGGTGCCCAACGCGAGCGCGCTGCTGTCGCTGGTGCCGCACGAGCAGCTCGGCATCGCCTCGGGCCTGCAGGGCACGACGCGCAACCTCGGGCTCTCCTCGGGCGCGGCGATCATGGGCGCGATGCTCGCCTCGCGCTACCTGAAGCACGCCGGCCGCGTGCTCGAGGGCGGCTTCGCGCGCGTGGACCACGCCGCGTTCGTGGGCGCGACGCGCGACGCGTACGTGATCCTCACCGGGATCGCCCTCCTGGGCACCCTGCTCGCGGGCATCCAGAAGCGCGAGATCGCGCCCGGCGCCTGATGCACGTCCGGGGCCGGTTCGGGACCGCCCGGGGGACCGGAATCCTCGTGCCGTCGGGCACAAGGCGCATCCCCGTGGGGCCGCCCCGTTTCGCACCGCTCCCGTCGCAATCCGCCACATCCTGTGGCACGGTTTCGTGCGCCCGATTTAACCAAGAAGACCCTTGTCGGGGCCGCATGGGTGCATTCACAATCACTTGCGTCAGTCTGGCGTGCGGCCAGCCGCAAGGAACGGTCCTTGCGACCTTCCGCACCGGCGGTCGGCCCGTGAGCCGGCCCCTCCAGATGCTGCGAGAGCCCGACGGCGGCGCGTAAAGACCAAGGGTCCTGCGAGGCCCCCGTTGCCAGGACGGGTCGGAGATGGAGGCAGGGCGGCAAGCGCCCGGAGCTCCGGATCCCTCTCGCGCAGGCGGTCGGATTCGATCGAATCCCTCCGCAGTAAACGGGATCGCCCGGCCTCGGCCGGGCGCTTTCGTTTTGGGGCCGATCGGCCCGGCCCCGCCCGGCCCGCCCCCACCCCTTGACACCCCGCTCGCGCGGTGGCATCTTCGCGCCATGGAAACGAAATTACGAACATCGTTTTGTCGTTGTCGCCGGCAGGGCGGCCGATGAGCCCCGGACGGGCGCGGGCCGCGGCCGGCGAGGCACGCGCCGCGGGACGGCGGGCGGCGTTCTTCGCTGCGGCCGAGCGGCAGTTCGAGCGGTTCGGCTACCGCAAGACCACCGTCGAGGAGATCTGCCGGGACGCGGGGGTGTCGAAGCGGACGTTCTACGAAACCTTCGACGACAAGGCCGACCTGGCGGCGCACTGGATCCTGGACGCCTCGCTCGCGATCGTCTCGCGCTGGGAGGCGGCCGCGACGCCGGGGCTGACGGCGCGCGCGAAGCTCGAGCGCTTCCTCGACGAGTACGCGCGCCTCGGCCGCGAGCGCCCGGTCTTCGGCCAGATGATCAACGACCCCGATTTCCTGCGCGCCTTCGGCCGGCTCGCCGACGACCGCCGGTTCCTGCTCCTCGTGGACCTGCTGCGGCGGATCCTGGCCGAGGGCACGAAGCGCGGCGAGTTCCGGCGGCTCGACCCCGACCGGGTCACGTGGATCGTCTACTCGCTCCTCGACACCGTGTACTACCTGATTCCCGCCACCGGGGCCCGGAAGGGCCCCCTCGAGGACGCGCGCCTGGCCCGCGAGCTGCGCGCGTTCGTCGTCCACGGGCTGCTCGCGCCCGAGGGAAGGAGCCGCCCGTGAGCCGTCTCGCCGCCGCCGGCCTACTGCTGGCGCTGTTCTCGTCCGCCGCCGCCTCCGCGGCGCCGGCCCCGGACGCCACCGAGATCGTCCGCCGCGCCGACCAGCACCTCCGTGGGAGCACGGGCTACGCCGAGTACACGATGAAGCTCGTCCGGCCCGGCTGGTCGCGGGAGCTGACGCTGAAGAGCTGGAGCAAGGGCACCCGCGAGGCGCTCATCCTGATCGAGTCGCCGGCCCGCGACCGGGGCATGTCGTTCCTGAAGCTCGGCAACGAGGTGTGGAGCTGGATCCCCTCGGTGGAGCGGGTCGTCAAGATCCCGCCGTCCATGATGACGCAGGCCTGGATGGGCTCCGACTTCACGAACGACGACCTCGTGAAGGAGTCGTCGCTCGTGAACGACTACACGCAGACCCTCGTCGGGGACACGGCGATCGCCGGCCGCGCGTGCTGGAAGATCCGGATGATCCCCCGCCCCGAGGCGGCCGTGGTCTGGGGCAAGGTGCTGATCTGGATCACCAAGCAGGACGACCTCGAGATGCGGCTGGAGTACTTCGACGAGGACGGCGCGCTCGTCAACGTTCTCGAGATGACGGAGATCCGCATGATGGGCGGGCGCCTGCTGCCGACGGTGCTCACCATGTCGCCGCGCGACGAGCCGGGGAACCACACCGTCCTCACCTATCGCGACGCGCGCTTCGACCAGCCGATCGCGGACTCGTTCTTCTCGGAACAGAACATGAAGCGCGTCCGATGAGGAGGGAGCCCGCGTGAAGCTCATCGTCGTTCTCGCGTGGCGCAACCTCTGGCGCAACCGGCGGCGCAGCCTGCTGTCGATGTCCTCGGTCGTGTTCGCGGTCCTGATCGCGCTCTCCACGCGCTCGATGCAGCTCGGCTTCTACGCCCGCACGATCCACAACGTGGTGTCGTTCTACACGGGCTACCTGCAGGTGCACGCGCACGGCTACATGGACCGGCAGGAGCTCGACAACAGCTTCGCGGACCCGGACTCGGTCGCGGCGCTCGCCGAGCGCGTGCCGCACGTGACGCTCGCCGCGCCCCGGCTGGAATCCTTCGCGCTGCTCTCGAGCGATTCGACGACCGACGGGGCCCGGATCGTGGGCGTGGACCCCGTGCGCGAGGACCGGCTGACGGGGCTGCGCGGGAAGCTCGTGAGCGGCCGCTACCTGGCCCCCGGGGACGCGGGCATCCTGCTCGGCTCGGAGCTGGCCCGGCACCTTCAGGTCGCCCCCGGCGACACGCTGGTCGCGCTCGGGGCGGGCTACCACGCCGCCACCGCGGCGGGCCGCTTCGTCGTCGCGGGAACCCTCACGTTCCCGATCCCGGAGCTGAACACGAGTACGGCCTGGGTGTCGCTGCCGGCGGCGCAGGCGTTCTACGCTGCGCCCGGCCGCGCCACGTCGCTGGCCGTCATGCTCGACGACGAGCGGGCCCTGCCGGGCGCGACCGCCGCGCTGCGGGCGCGACTGGGCCGCGGCTACGACGTCGAGACGTGGAAGACGATCATGCCGGAGATGGTGCAGTACATCCAGCTCGACAACGCGGGCGGCGTGCTGATGCTGCTGCTCGTCTACGTCGTGATCGGGTTCGGCATCCTCGGCACCGTGCTCACGATGACGCTCGAGCGCACCCGGGAGTTCGGGGTCCTGATCGCGGTCGGAATGAAGCGCCGCGTGCTCGGCGGCGTGGTCCTGCTCGAGAGCGTCCTGCTCGCGCTGCAGGGGGCGCTCCTCGGAATGCTCCTCGCCGTCCCGCTGCTGCTCGCCCTCGCCGCGCACCCGATCGTGCTGACCGGCCAGGCAGCCGAAGCCCTGCGCGGGTACGGGTTCGAGCCGATCCTGCCCTTCTCCCTGCAGGGCTCGATCTTCCTGTCGCAGACGACGGCGGTGCTCGCGATCGCGCTGGTGGCCGCGGCCGTTCCGCTCGTGCGGATCCGCCGCCTCGATCCCGTGACCGCCATGCGCCGGGGGGTGTGAGCGATGCTCCTGAAAATCGCCTGGCGCAACGTCTGGCGGAGCCGCCGCCGCAGCGGCGTCCTGGTCGCCTCGATCGCGTTCGGCATCTGGGCGGGCCTGGTCGAGATGGCGATCATGAACGGCATGGCCGTCCAGCAGGTGAACGCCGCGGTCCGCACACGACTCTCGCACCTGCAGGTGCACGCTCCCGGGTTCCGGAGCCACGAGGACGTCGGCCTGTTCATCCCGGCCGGGGACACGGTCCTGGCCGCGGTGCGCCACGAGCCGGGCGTCGAGGCGGCCGCGGGGCGGGCCGTGATCGAGGCGATGGCGGCCTCGGCGACGACCGCGCGCGGCGTGCGCGTGCTGGGCGTCGATCCGGCGGCGGAGAGGCGCGTCACCGACGTCGCGACGCGGCTGGTGGACGGAACGTGGTTCGGCACGCCGCGGCGAAACGCGGCGGTGATCGGCGAGCGCCTGGCGCGCCGGCTCGGCCTGCGCACGGGCCAGAAGTTCGTGCTCACGGCGCAGGCCGGCGACGGCTCGGTGGGGGCGGGCGCCTTCCGGATCGTGGGGCTCTACCGGACGGCGAGCTCGAACTTCGACGAGACCACCGTCTTCGTCCGCCGCGACGACCTCGCGCGGGTCTTCGCCCTCGGCACGCGGCTGCACGAGATCGCCGTGCGCGTGCGGGGCATGGACGAGATCGCCCCCGTCGCGGCGGAGCTGCGAGGCCGGTGGCCGGACCTGGACGTCGCCACGTGGCAGGCGCTCGCCCCGGAGGTCGCGCTGACCCGGGACTGGACCACGGAGATGAACGAGATCTTCCTGTTCGTCATCCTCGTCGCGCTGATCTTCGGGACCACGAACACGATGCTCATGGGCGTGCTCGAGCGCACGCGCGAGTTCGGCGTGCTGATCGCGCTCGGCATGCGTCCCGCGAGGCTGTTCGGCATGGTGCTCCTGGAGACGATCCTGCTGTCCCTCGTCGGCGGACTGGCCGGCGCGGTCCTGGCCGCGACCTCGGTCGCCGCGCTCGGGCACGCGGGCATCGACCTGTCCCTGTTCTCCGGCGGCCTGGCCGCGCTCGGGATGGACCGCGTGGTCTACCCGCTGCTCCCCGGCTCGGGCTATCCCGCCGTGGTGGCGCTCGTGGCGCTCTCGGCGGTGGTCGCTTCCCTCTATCCCGGCTGGAAGGCCGTCCGGCTCGACCCCGTGACCGCCATGCGGACCTACCAGTGAGCGGAGATCCCCGATGCCCGTGATCCAGACCGACCAGCTGACCCGCGTCTACGAAGACCACAACGTCCCGGTCACCGCCGTGGACCACGTCTCGCTCTCGATCGAGGCCGGCGAGTTCACGGTGGTGGTCGGACCCTCGGGCTCCGGGAAGACGACCCTCCTCAACCTGCTCGGCGGGCTCGACCGTCCGACCTCGGGCCGCCTCGCGGTCGGCGGCGAGGACCTGTCCACCCTGGACGGCAGCCGCCGGGTGGAGTTCCGGCTGCACCACATCGGGTTCGTCTTCCAGGCGTACAACCTGATCCCCGTGCTGTCCGCGCAGGAGAACGTCGAGTTCATCCTCCTGCTCCAGGGCCGCCCCCGGGCCGAGCGCGAGAGGCGCGCCCGCGAGCTGCTGGCGGAGGTCGGGCTCGCCGACCTGCGCGGCCGCCGCCCGGACGAGATGTCCGGAGGCCAGCAGCAGCGCGTCGCGGTGGCGCGCGCGCTCGCCTCGCTTCCCTCCTACGTGCTGGCGGACGAGCCGACCGCCAACCTCGACTCCGCGTCGGCGTCGGGACTCCTCGACGTCATGGAGCGGCTGAACCGCGAGCGGGGGATGACGTTCGTGTTCTCGACCCACGACGCGCGCGTGGTCGAGCGGGCGCGCCGCGTCGTCACGCTGCAGGACGGCCGGGTCGTCTCGGACGAGGCGCGCGGCTAGGCCCGCCCCCGTGCCCCTGCGACCCGTCGCGTTCCCGGCCGTCCTGTTCGCCGCGGCGCTGCTCGGCGCGCTGCCCGCCCGGCCGGCGCGGGCGCAGTTTCTCTCCCTGAACGGTTATGTGCGCGACTCCCCCATCCTGTGGAAGGAGCCCGAGGCGTTCGCGGCCGGGAGCGGCGCGGGGGAGCAGCGGTTCACGAACCTGCTCCACACGCGCCAGAACCTCCGGCTCTTCCCGGCGGCGGGCGCGACCGTCGGGCTCGAGGTGAAGACCCGCCTCTTCGCGGGCGACGCGGCCCGCGAGCTGGCGGACCGGACGGACCTCACGGCCTCGGGCCGGACCTATTTCGCCTGGCAGCGACGCTTCGTGGAGGAGCCGCGAACGGTGCTGGCGTGCGCGCTCGACCGCGCGTGGCTGAGCGTCGAGCGCGGGCCGGTGCAGGCCACGATCGGCCGGCAGCGGATCGCCTGGGGCACGGCGCTCGTCTGGAACCCGATCGACGTCGTGAACCCGTCCTCGCCGCTCGACTTCGACGACGTCGAGAAGCCCGGGGCCGACGCCGTCCGGACGCAGGTCTACCTCGGCCCGGCCTCGAAGGTGGACGTGGCGGCCGTCCCCGCCCGCCGCGCCGACGACGCCGTGCTCCTCGGCGAGCTCGTGCTGAACCGCGCGGGCGTGGACTGGGTCGCGATGGGCGGCCGTCGCGGGCCCTGGGCCGTCGTGGGAGGGGCGTGGGCCGGCGACATCCGGGGCGGCGGCTTCCGCGGCGAGTTTCTGGTCTCGGTCCCCCGCTCGGGACTGCGGGCGCCCGACTCGGGCGCCGTGGAGAGGACGAACCTGGTCGCCTGCGTGGACGGCGATTTCACGTTCCCGAGCTCGCTCTACCTGCACGCGGCCGCGCTCTACAACCGCCGGGGATCCCGGGGAGACGCGGGCGGCGCACGGCTCCTCGAGGCCTACGGGCGCGGGTGGCCGAGCCCGGCGCGGTGGTCGCTGTACGCGGAGGCCGCCCGGGACCTGGGGCCGCTCCTGCGAGCGGACCTCGCGGGCATCCTCGATGCCGGGGACCGCTCCGGGTACCTCGGGCCGACGCTGACGTGGTCCGCGGCGACGGACCTGGACGTCGCGGCGACCGCCTTCTTGTTCGCAGGCGCGCCGGGAACCGAGTTCGGGGACGAAGGCCACCTGCTGATGGCCCGGCTGCAGTGGTCGTTCTGACCACCCGGGGGCCCGGGGGCGCCCGCCTTGCGCCGGGGCCCGCCCCATTCCACACTGCCGCTCCCTTATGCGCCTCCTCCGGCTCGGTCTTTCGCAGCTCAATCCCGTGGTCGGCGACCTCGAGGGCAACTTCCGCAAGGTCGCCGGGGCCATCGAGTCGGCCCGGGCCCTGTCCGTGGACCTGCTCGCGTTCCCGGAGATGGTCCTGCCCGGTTACCCGCCCGAAGACCTGCTGCTCAAGCCGTCGTTCATCTCGGCCGTGGTGCAGCGCACCCGCGACCTGGCACCGCTCACGCGCGGCATGACCGTCGTCGTGGGAAGCGTCGAGCGCGACATGGACCTCTACAACGCCGCCGTCGTCCTGCACGACGGGAAGTGGATCGGCACGGCGCGCAAGCGCTACCTGCCGAACTACGGCGTGTTCGACGAAAACCGCTACTTCACCCCCGAGCGCGAGACGAGGGTCTTCCGCCGCGAGGACGCCGTGTTCGGCGTCAACGTGTGCGAGGACATCTGGATCGCCGGCGGCCCCGCCGAGGAGCAGGCGGTGCGCGGCGGCGCCGAGATCATCCTCAACGTGAGCGCCTCGCCGTACCACGCGAACAAGGCCGACGAGCGCCGGCGCATGATCGCCACGCGTGCGTCGGACAACCTCGCCGTCGTCGGGTACGTGAACCTGGTCGGCGGTCAGGACGAGGTCATCTTCGACGGGGCGAGCCTGGTCCTGGACGAGCGCGGCCGCGTGCTCGCCGAGGGCACGATGTTCGAGGAGGACCTCGTCGTCGCCGACGTGGATCTCGACGAGGTGTTCAACGCCCGGCTGCACGACACGCGCCTGCGCAAGGAGCGCCAGATCGGCGGCGAGAACGCGCTCCCGCGCGTCGAGTTGCCGCCGATCGCGGCCACCCCCGGGCCGAGGCCGACGCTGCCGAAGCGCGCGCGACCGGCCCATCCGGGGGACGACGGCGAGATCTACGGCGCACTCGTGCTCGGCACCCGCGACTACGTGCGCAAGAACGGATTCGAAACCGTCGTGCTCGGGCTCTCGGGCGGCATCGACTCGGCGCTCACGGCGTGCGTCGCGGCCGACGCGCTGGGGCCGGAGCGCGTCGTCGGCGTCTCGATGCCGTCCGAGTACACCTCGAACGACTCGCTCGAGGGGGCCGACGGGCTCGCGAAGGCGCTCGGCATCCGGCTGATGACCGTGCCGATCCGCGAGGTGATGAAGGGCTACGAAGCCGCGCTCGCAGCCGCGTTCGACGGCCGCCCGCCGGACACGACCGAGGAGAACCTCCAGGCGCGCATCCGCGGCAACTACCTCATGGCGCTCTCGAACAAGTTCGGGTGGCTCACGCTCACGACGGGCAACAAGAGCGAGACCTCGGTCGGCTACAGCACGCTCTACGGCGACACCGCCGGGGGCTTCGCGGTGCTGAAGGACGTCTACAAGACGCAGGTGTACGCGCTGGCGCGGTGGCGCAACGCCCGCGCGGCGGTCATCCCGACGAACACGCTGACCCGTCCGCCGAGCGCCGAGCTGAAGGCGGACCAGACCGACCAGGACTCGCTGCCGCCGTACGACGAGCTCGACGCCATCCTGCGGCTCTACGTCGAGGAGGACCGCTCGATCGCCGAGATCGTGAAGCAGGGCCACCCCGAGGAGACGGCCCGCCGCGTCGCGCGGATGGTGGACCTCGCCGAGTACAAGCGCCGCCAGAGCCCGCCGGGCATCAAGATCACGCCGCGCGCCTTCGGCAAGGACCGCCGGCTGCCGATCACGAACCGCTGGCGCGGCTGACGCTGCCCCGGGAAGCGCGGGACGCCCGGTCCCGCGCGGGGACCGGGCGTCGCCGGAACGAGACGCCGCTCAGTTGCGGGCGGAGAGCACCGCGATGAGCGCCCCCTTGTCCACGCGGAACGAGTACGTGGCCGTCGTGCCGATCGCGTAGAGGTCGAAGCGGCCGTCCCCTTTGATCTGGTCGATGAGCGCCTTGCGGCCCACGAACAGCTCCGCCGACCGGTTCCAGGTGATCCGGACCGTCGCGCCCGCAGGCAGCTCGAGCGGCCCCCAGAGGCGGACGCCGGCCGCCCTCACGGCCGTCTCGGTGGTGAGCAGCGGGCCCGGGGTCGGGACCATCCAGACCTCGACCGAGGTGGCGGCGCCGGTCTGGTTCGTCACGCTGCCGACCAGCGCGACGTCCACGACGTCCCGGAGCTTGTCCTTGTGCTTCGAGTAGTCGCCGATGTCGTTGAGGTTCACCTCGACCCCGGTGAGCGCGGTCGGCGAGGACACCACGAGCGGGTCGTAGCCGAAGTCCGCGAACTCGTATGTCACGACGAACTGCCCCGACACGAGCACGCAGCCCGCCGCCATCAGGGCCGCGAGCGCCGCGGCGGGTGCAATGATCCGGAAGTTCCCGAGGAAGCTCTTCATGGTCGTCGCGCCCCCTCTCAGAGGATGCTGAACAGCGCGTAGGAAGCGCCGGCAGTGATGTTGGCGAACTTGCGCGAAGCGCCGTTGTCCACGGCCATCTGCAGCTCGCCGCGGACGTGGACGGAGAGCTTCGGCACGGGCGAGAATCCGAGACCGAGGCCGAAGTTGTACGTCGTGAAGCTCGCGTCCATCGCCGTCCGCTCGAGCTTCGTCGTGCCCACGCCGGCGTACGGGTAGAACTGGACCGAGCCGCCCGTCGTGAGCATCGCGTTGAGGCCGAACGCGGTCTCGTCGGGCCCCTCGCGCGTGTACGTCAGCCCGCCGATCGTCACGTCCTTGTTGCCGAGCGAACTCGACGCCCAGTAGGGCTCCACGGTCAGCAGCGGGACGAGCTTCACCGGGGCGCGCAGCCCGAAGAGCGTTCCCTGGCCCACGTCTTCCTGGACCACGGGAATGCTCACGCCGGCGAAGGCCCCGAGCCCGACACTGCCGGCGCACGCGGTCCCGGCCGTGAACGCCGCGAGCGCGAGCGCGAGCGCAATCACTCGCTTCATGGGGGTCCTCCTGTGGTGGTGAGGCCGAGTTCTCGGCCGTGGGGTCACCGGCACTGGGGGAAGGAGAACGCTACGCAGGCCCCCTGCGCACGGCAAGGGCCGAATGACGCGCGGGGCGTGGAGCCGCGCGAGGTCAGCGCAGCGTGTGCACGACCCGTACCGTCGCCGAGCAGTACCGGGCCAGCAGGTCGGCGACCCGGGCCAGCATGGACGACAGGTCTTCGCCCGGCCGGGCGAGCGGGCGGTACACGATGACCAGCAACGCGTTGGTCGCTTCGGTCACCTGCGTCCGTGCGGAATCCGAGGTGGGGGCGCCGAATGCCCCTTCGTCGTCGGCCAGCAGCGGCCGGTCCACCAGGTTCACCCGCCCCTTGCGGATTCCGTCGTAGCCTTCCCCTTTTCGCCCGAGCCTCGCGAAGACCGGGCCCTTCAACCGGCGGCGGTCGTAGAGGCCCAGGGGCAGCTGGAACTCGAGCGACGCCAGGTTGCAGACGTCCACGACCGCGTTGATCTCGGGGAGGCTCTGGCCCTTGAGGACGCGACGCAGGAGCGCCTCGCTCGAAGGCCGCGTCTTCGTCGGGTCGACGCCGAGGCGATGGAACATCGAGCGGTTCTCGGCCACGCCGGGGATGTCGGCGCCCGAGCGCCCGGAGAAGCGGGAGCGAATCCGCTCGATCACCTCGTCACGCTCCCGCGCGTACTCCCCGGGAAGCGGCTCGACGCGCACGCCGTCGGCTTCGAGCCAGCCGAGCGTGAGGGCGCCCTTCAGGGCCGCGTCGATCTCGATGGTGGATCCGCTCGTGCGGGCGAGAGGCACCCGTACCTCCTCGCGCGGGCCGCCGGCCATCGGCCGCGGCGCTGCATGCTGCGCGTCGCGAAACTCGCCACGAAGGCGATTTCGGGTGCGGGCGGCGGGAATTCCCTTTCCGACCCAATGTGCGGGAACGACGCGGACGCCGTCCCATCATTGCGGCCTAAACTCATGTCATCGCCGCCCGCCGGTACCCGAGTCCAATCGCGGGATCGCGCGCGAGGCCAGAGCGCGCGCTCCTTCCGGCGCCGGGCTGCGTTGAATCTCGTCTCGAATCGCAGCGCACGGTGAAGCGTGCGCGCACCATAGGCGCAGTTCGCGCGACGCGCAAGCGAATGTTCTTCTCAGGCGACGGATCGCGCGAAGCGGTTCCCTTCTTCTCGCGCGCGAGCGTGCTCGTCGCCTCCACTCGCGAGCGCGACGCACGATCGATGCCGCGACGCGACGCGCTCGTCACACGAAACGAACGTCACGCGTCGCAAAACGTGCACGCCGCTCCGGCGGAACGGCGTGCGTCATGCGTGCGTCGCTGAGGGATGTCGTTACGACGCGCTCGGCGCCGCTTCGGTCGCGGGCGGAAGGCGGCGCGAAACCGTCTCGACGCGCCAGTGGCGGCCGCTCTCGCCCGTCAACTCGACCTCCTCGCCGATGCGGCGCCCCACGAGCGCGCGGCCGATCGGGGCCTGGAACGAGACGACGTTCTCCCCGAGGTGGTGCTCGTTCTCGCCGAGGATCCAGAACGAGCGGCGCTCGGCGCCGTCGGCGATCACGACCTCGGTTCCGAGCCCGGCGACGCCCTCGCGGTACTCCGCGTCCTCCACGAAGCGCGCGCGCGTCAGCCGCAGCTGCAGCGAGGCCGCCTGCTTCTGCGCGTTCGCCTGCTTGAGCTTCGCCGAGTGGTACTCGGCATTCTCCTTCAGGTCGCCCAGCTCGCGCGCCTTCTGGATCGTGCGCGGGATGGTCGTCTTGAGCTCGCGCTCGAGGTTCTCGAGCTCGGCGTGGAGCTTCGTCCACGTCGCGCGCGTCATCACGGGCACGTCGAAGTCGTCCGCCTGCGTACCGACCTGGCTGAACAACCGGTCGTGCCTCTTCTGCCGGTGGTCGAGCACCCAGTGCCGCTCCTCGGGCAGCCCGAAGCGGGCGATCGCGTCGAGCGTCGGGAACAGGTAGCGGTCGCTCGAGTGCCACTGCCGCAGCAGCACGCGGATCTTGAGGATGTCCTCGTTGCGGATCGAGACCAGGGCCAGCTGGCGCTCGAACGGCCCGTCCTTCCCGAGCCAGCGCAGCACCTTTTCGGCGGTCGAGGGCTTCGGCCTCTCCTCGATCAGCTGCAGCGCCGCGAAGAGGAGCCGCCAGGCGTCGTCCGGGGCCGCGTCCGACTCGAGGTCCTCCTCGATCATGCGCAGCACGGCTGCCGGGTACGCCGTGGCGCGGTCCAGCAGCGCCCGCCGCAGCTTCGCGCGGCCGGCGTCGTCGAGCTGCGCGCGGTCCTTCTCGGCCTCCTCGCGCACGGCGGAGTAGCGCGAATCAAGCGCCGACAGGATCGCCTCGGCGTCCACGCCCGCCTCGCGCGAGTCGGCGAGCAGGGCGAGCTGCTCGTCCTCCGAGGAAAGGTCCGAGATGCCGAGCCCGGCCGACCACAGCCCGCGCAGGACCGCCGTCCACTCCTCCCGGCGGTCGGGGTACCAGCGGGAGAAGTACAGCCCGGCGCGCGCGCGATCGGCGCGCTCGCCGTCAGGGTCCTTGAGCGTCCGCTCGATGAAGCGGCCGAAGCGCCCCTGGAGCGCCTCCTCGAGGTTCGGGTGCTGCGCGAGGAACCTGCGGATCACGCCGAGGTTGTACTTCGCGGGCTTGCGCACCTGGAAGGGCGGCAGCGGCGCGGCGGCGGCGCTCGCCGCCGCGGCGCCCTCGGGCGCGAGCCGGTAGACCTGCTCGAACGCGCGCGAGTGGTCGATGCGCGGGTCCTTCTCGCAGGCGGGCCGGGCCTTACGCCAGAACACGGTCCACTCCTTCGCGGGCACGAGGTCGGAGCCGATCAGGAACAGCTTGAGGCGGTTCGCGTCGGCCTGGCCGCCGAGCGCCTTGAGCGCGCCCACGACCATCGTCCCGTGCTCCTCGGCGGCGAGGCGCTTCACCTCGGCCGGGTTCGAGAAACGGAGCAGGCGCAGGTCGTCCTCTTCCACCGCGGTGAGCGTCCGGCGCGCCGCCGCATACGGCATCTTCTGGCCCTTCACCTTGATGAAGTCGATGACGACCGTCTCGGTGTCGTTCGAGAGGATCCGGCCGGGGCCGAAGCCGTCGTGCAGCACGCCGCGCCCCGGCGCGAGCGCCGCGATCGCATCGAAGGACTCGATCGCCTTCGGGAGCGGGACGTCCGCGCCCGCGAGCCCGCTCTGCGCGATCGCCGCCTCGACGTCGGGAACCGTGGCGCCCGGGCCCTGTCGCAGCGCCCCGGTGATCGCCGTCCGGAACGGGTCCGCGCCCTCGGGGCCTTTCGCGGTCTCCGCGGTGGAGACGACGCGGCGCAGCGGCTCGAGAGCCTCCCCCGCGCGGTTCGACTTCGCAAGGCCGTTGACGACGATCTCCGCGAGCTGCTTCGCCTCCTGCAGCGCGCCCTGCGACGCGACCGCGGGCAGCGTCTGGGCGACCTGCACGAGTCCTTCGACGTCGTCGTGCTCGACGAACTCGAGCGCGGCCTCCTCGAGCCCGCTCCAGCGCTGGTCCGCCGCGAAGCGCGGGGCCAGCTCGGCGAGCAGCGCGCGCCGGTCGTCGCCCTGGTTGGCGTCGCCGAGGCGCTGGGCCAGCAGCAGCGCGAGCTCGAGGTCGTCGGGGTTGATCGCCCACGCGCGCGAAAGGGCGTCGATGCGCTCCGGGTCGCGCCCGAGGCCTTCGTGCGCCTGCACGAGCAGCCGCGCCGCGGCGTGCGACTGGACGAGCCCCAGCGAACGCTCGGCGATCGCCGCGAGCGCCTCCCAGTCCTTCGCCGCCGCGACCTTCTCGCCGAGCTGCAGGAGCGTCTGCTGGGCCCGCTCCACCTCGCCGTTCAGCGCGCAGACCGCGCCGAGGAGGTAGTAGACGCCCCAGGCGGCGTCGGGCTGTTTGAGTCGATTGCCGAGCTCTTCGCGGACCGAGGGGAGCTTCTTCTCGGATTGCGCGTCGTGCGCGAGGGTTTCGAGCTGCTGGCGGACGGCCGGGGAAAGGTCGGAGCCGAGTTCCCCCCGGAGGACGGCGGGAAGGACGTCGCGAACGGGCATGACCCCTCAAGGTCTGGAGAACACGATGGCGCGGCGAAAGGGGTGGAAATATCGCGCAGCGGGCGCGGGGGCGCAAGCGGCCGGCCGACGGGGGAGGCG